>OKVI01000196.1_pt1 | contig 67198 bp, 69 predicted proteins | sample 1607001 | NCBI WGS metagenome assembly OKVI01 (sample SAMN03281018, study PRJEB24777) | human gut metagenome | isolation source: fecal sample PR128 from 1 month old male Malay infant, vaginal delivered...
CTATCGCACTATAAATAATAGAATAATAATATCCTTAAAGTATAATTATTGTATTTAAATTCTATTATAAAAAAGCCAGCTCATTTTGACTTTTTATGTAGCCAATTGACTATTTTAAAAACGTCATACATAACTCGATTAAGGCTTCCTGTATTGATATAGTAATATTATTATACTATCAAAGTATTATATTTCTAGTATTGCCATATAGATATTAGTATTATACGAAAAGCATATTCATAAATTTTAACTTTTACTAATGCTTGACCTAATTCACTTCTATCGATACTTAAAGCATTCTACTTTTTACATTTTTACAATATTATTCTAGTATTATTTGATCCTTTTGGTTATTCAATTAAATAGGCTTGTGACATTATTTAAATACTATTTACTTAAATACTTTCATGCTTTTACGATGGTATCAAAGTAATATAAAAATGGTATTTTTAAAATATAATTATTATACTTCAGTTTTTACTATAAGAAAAAAGCCAGCTTATGCTGACTTCTAAATTAATGCTTATATAAATCAAATTTAGGATCAACAGCGAGAATATAAAAAATATTATCACTTATTTTTCCAATTACGCGACCTTTTTTACTTAATCTAAAGACCCAATAATCATCATCGCATTCATCGTATCTGCCAGAAGTTTTAAATTCTTGATTAATTCTGAGTTTTACTTGTTCTTCTGGCATTAACTCTAATCCTTGCTCTTTTGAACGATTCAAAATAAGTATTTTATCTTCCTCAGATAAAGTAGCTATCTTTTCTAAAAGCTTTAATCTTATTTTGTTATTTACATTTTTATTATTCTTCTTTAAATTATACTGCGTCGTATTTGTTAAAAAAGAAAAGTTAAAAGCAAGTCTAGAGGTATGATGCCTAATCTCTTGTTTTTTAGGGAAATGATGATTAGAAAAGTTTTGGCTACTTGTTATCTTCATTAATTACAAAAACATCCTTGAAATAGCTCTTTATTTTGTCGTCACTAATAACCTCACTCTGTTTTGTCTCTTTCCAAGGTTTTTCGCTATGAGTTTGACGCATTAAATCATAGGCTGAACTATGACCATATATGTCATAAATACTATTTAAAATGTCAGCAGTTTGACTATCACTCTGTAATTCACGATAGTCATTTAAAGACTGATTATCAACATAACCTACAATGCCACGCTGATGAATATATTTATTATGAACAGATTCAACAGCTGGACCATATTTCCATGCAACAATGTCATCTTTGAACATTCTATGACCAGTTACAACTAAACTTGCGGCTTGAATATAATACAGTAATTTCATAGCCTTCATTTGCGTTAATTCTTCTGCATTTGGATCGGCTTGTAAATCAGCATTATTTCTAACTCGTAGCCAATTGACTATTTTAAAAACGTCATACATAATGCTTCCTCCATTAAAATTTCTTATCTTGGCTTTACATTTTATTACTTTTAATATACACAAATATTAAATATTTGTGTATTCTATCCTATCACATCCTATCATAAGCTTTCATTTGTTTATATATCGGTTGATGAAAAATTATAAAGATTTAATCTTCATGTCCATGCTAAGCTTTATAACTATAAAGATACTATTTACTTATGACAAAAAATGATAAGAACATATTATGATCGCAGCATATAAATAATATTATAATCATATTTGAATCTGATTGGATTTTTAAAAGCATGCTATTGCAATAATATAGTTATATTATATTTATCTAGATATTAATATTATATAAAAGGTATAAGGATAGGATTTTTGTGCAAAGAAAAAGCCTAAAAAGCTTGATACTATGCAGCTTTTTAGGCTTTATTCTGTTATAGGTATCCTTTATGGAAACTTTTGGTAAGTGTGCTAAATTAGCTATTTGATAAAGCAGTCCATCTAGGCTGTTTTTTGATGCTATTCAACGTAGTTAGAATTATAATACTTTTTATATTACGTTAAGCAAGATAATTGTAATAGTTTAGTATTATTTTAATAATATCAAAGCAATATAACATATAGAATGAAATATATATTTATTGATTAACATCAAAATAATTTAAAGGTTTACCAAATTTGTCAAGGCGTGGAGTAATAGATATGCTCGGACCATAGGATAGAACAATATATTCTACGCCAGTCTCTTCATCGTAAGCAACATTATAGTCTATAGTCGGGTTGTACAGATCATTTAATTTTTTCATGTATCAATGCAATCCTTTCCTTAATATTTTTTTCTTTTTAAGTCGTCATGATTACCGGTATCAATCAAGATCAAGATCAATTCTCCAGTATTTTTATCAAAAGTATATTCTAGAAGCCAGTCATTTTGAATATGTAGTTCATAATAGTTAGTTAACTTATGTGCTTTATGCTTTTTTAATAATTTTTTATCTCTAGTTACTATTGCAGTTACGCATTCGTCTAATAATTGAAGGTTATAGTGCTTCTTTTTTAATTTTTTTAGGGATTTTTTGTATAAAGGCGTAAATTTAATTCTCATCCAGTGAATAGAGATCCTTTCTAAAATCTTCTAAAGAATCATATTCACCTGCATATTCATGATTTTTAACTTGTTCTAATGCTTTATCCAATTCACTTCTACCAACACTTGGAGTAAAAGGTAATTTTCCGTGTTGATTTATATATATAAAATACATCTTAGTAGCTGTAGTCATGTCTAATCCCATTTTTTCCAAATTAGACTTGGTTTCCTCTTTTAACTTGTTATCAATACCTAAAGTTACTGGCATTTTACATCATCCTCCTTTATGTTTTACGTACATTATATATTAAATATACTAATAAAGCAATATAATATAATAAAATCATATGTATGATATAAAGTCTACAGAGCGTAATTTTTTTGCATTAAGTCAGGTCACAATAATATTTTAATATTATTTATTAAGTTCAAATATATTGTCATAAAATTACGGCAATCGCATTCAAAATAATATTATTATATTGTAATTATCATGCTATGGTCTGATTATAAGATAAAGAAAAAGCCTAAAAAGCTTGATACTATGCAGCTTTCTAGGCTTTATTCTGTTATAATTTAAATAGTGCAGGTCAGAAATTTCGCGAACCTAATTCATAACAAAGAGGTGTCCTTTACGGAAACTTTTTGTAAGTGTGCTGGTTGGCAACGCATTGGCCTGCGTTGGGATAGTAGCACTAAGCTGATTTACCAACCTGACTATTGAAGTAATTACCTCAATCTTCAGAAGTAATTATAGCATGAATTAGCTATCTAATAAAGCAGTCAAGATTTTCTTGGCTGTTTTTTTGATGCTGTTAAAAGTAATCAGCTTTTTAGCACTATTTTTATGCTATGTTAAACTACATAATTATATTTTTTAAATATCATCATAATAATATAAAAAGAGTAAACTTATAATACTTTTTATATTACTATTATATTATAGTAAATAGCATTACTCATAATATCTGATGAGCACAAAAAAAGCAGAATCTAAAGCAATAATTTTAGGTTCTGCGTATTATTTATGCTTATTTTTGTTTTGTCTGATTCGTTCATTTATCAAATCTAATATTTCTTGACCTGTAATCTTTTTACCGTCAGCAGTAAAGATGTCTTTACTAGTAATTTTGTGAACTTTTTCATCTTCCTCATTCTTTTCTTCTGGTAGCATTTCTGTACCAGGATATCCTAGGAGCCAAGTTGGATTAACATTTAGCGCTTTTGCAATCTTGTAAACCTTATCTTGTTTGGGATTTGCTTTATTGTTTATGTATTGGCTTAATATGCTTCGTGAAAATCCGGTTTGTCTACTTAACTCTGCAGCAGTCATTTTTCTATAGTCTAACGCTTTTCTTATGCGTGCAGAAAAATTATCATTCATTTTTATCGCCTCAATATAAAAATAAATAAAAAAATAAAAATATATTTCTATTTTATCATTTATTGAGGGAAAAAAGACGTTGCAAAAAGGAATAATCGAGAGTATATTTTAAATTGAGTTAAAAAAGTTTAACAAAATAGGTTCCTTATTTTTTTAGATTTGTTGTTAAAAAAACTTAACAAAATAGGTACAAAAGAAGAGCCTTTTATTTTTTTGAATATAAGTTAAAAAAATTAAACATAAATTTAAGAGGAGAGGATTTAAATGAAAATCAAAGGTAATGCAATTAAATTCGAGGATTTTAAAAGCAAGTTTAACCAAGCAAGCAAAGACTTTGGAAAAATCTTTGAATCACGGAAATTAGCAAATAAGACGCTAACGCAGTCAATTAATGACTTGTGCAATAAGTATGGCTTTAAAGCAGAAAGTACAGTCCATTATTTATTTAAAAATGGTAAGTATACCATCACAACTAAGCTTTTCGATTTAGAAACAGGTTTTGAAATTGAAACCATGAATACAACTGATATTGATGTTCGTGAGGCATCGATTCAAAATTTAATCCTATTATTTGATGAAAAATTACCAGATTACTATGTTGGCGTGCGTTGAGTATGTGTTTGAAAGGGAGAATACGTCATGACTATTACTAGTTCAAGCAGATTATTAATTAATGAGAATCCATTGCAGGTATTGCCATCGCTTGCTGTCGCTTTAAAGAACGTCAATGAAGCTATCATGCTTCAGCAAGTTCAATATTGGCTTTCACGTTCAACTAAGGCGTTTGAAGGTCGAAAATGGGTCTATAACACCATTGATGATTGGAAAATGCAATTTCCTTGGATGACAGAAAAAACCATTCGGAATCGTTTTAGTTCACTAATTGAAAAGAAAGTAATTATTACTTCCAATTTCAATCGTGCAGGATTTGATCGAACTAAGTGGTACACAATTGATTACGATAAACTAAATTCTCTCGTAAATGATCAAGATAATATTGAAAATAGTGCTGAAAAGCCTGATATGACGCATTCGGAAAAAAGTTCCGAATCGAACCGGAAAAAAGTTCCGGATCGATCCGGTAAAAAGTTCCAGATCGAAGTGGAAGAAAGTTCCGAATGCAACCGGAAAAAAGTTCCGAATGCATTCGGTAAAAGTTACCAAATGGAACCGGAAAAAGTTACCGGACCTATACCAGAGACTACCAGAGACTACTCAGAGATTACACAAGAGAATATTCGTTCATCTGCTAAAGCCGATGAACCTGTTTCTCAATCTAAAAAATTAACCCCAACTCAAATTATTGAGCAAGAGTTCGAACAACTATGGACTATTTATCCTAGAAAAGTTGCTAAGAAAAAAGCATTATCTCATTACAAAGCTTGGCGCAAAGAAAGTAAGGACCATACTTACGCTGTTATGCGGAATAAGCTAGAAACTTACTTGAAATATATTAAAATTAATGACTTGCCAATGCGGTTTATTCAAATAGGCTCTACATGGTTTAATGGTCGATTCGATGATGAACTTGATTTAACGCCTCAAAAATCAAGTAATCAACGCTACAAGCAAATTAAGCCTGTACGTAAGGCGATGGACTGGGAAGCCTATGCTGCTGAACATGATGCGGTTGAATCAGAACCAAAGATGAGTGACGAAGAAATGAATGCTATTTTTAAAGAATTTAGTAGTAATGCCGACACTAATACTTTGAACGATGCTGAACACGGCAATTCTATGTCTGCTAACGTAGAAGACTCTAAATTGAGTGAAGATATGCAGCAACTTTACCACGAATGGGGAATTGATTAGGTGGTGAGAAGTTTGAAAAGACTAAGAAAATTAAGGCAAGAAAAAAAGCTGACTTTGAAAGAAGTCAGTCAGAAATTGAACAATTATGGGTTGGATCTTTCTCCTGATGCACTAGCCAAATATGAGCGAGGCGATAGAGAACCAAAGCTGGAAACATGGCAAAAATTAGCTGATTTTTTTGAAGTCTCAGTACCATATCTGCATTTGCAAGGGTTTGTTGTAAATATTGTTAAATTATATAAAGGAGAATGTTATGCCTAATTGGACTTCAAATACAGTAACTTTTAATGCAAATAAAAAAGACTATCAACGTGTAATTGACCGTTTAACTAAAGAAAATACTGATACTAAAGTTAACGAAGCAAGAATGCTAAAGCTAGTTAAAATTAGAAATATCAAAAATCCAATTTTTGGTTTTGAACAATTGCTATTTGATACAAAAATGGGATGGCATACTAATAAAATTTACTTCCCCGGTAAATTTATTGATTTAGACCTTTGTCCAAAATTAACAAAATTAACTGAGAATTTAAGCTGGAATGAGCCTCAATACTATCTTGACACAGACGAACTATTTGGTACCTATATTAATTGGACGCTTCAAAAGATCAAAAAGCCAAAAGAAAAGCATATCGATTTTAACAATGTAATTCCAGTCCCACCTGAAACAATTTATTCTAAGCTTTTTAATTATGGTAGCGATCAAAGCTCGCCATATCATTGGTACAACTGGCAAACTGAACATTGGGGCACTAAATGGAACGCTTGCGATTCCGTTTGGTCATATGACGATGACGATCAAGAAGGCAAAATTAGATTTGACACTGCATGGTGCGAACCAACGCCAGTGCTTGAAGCTTTGTCAAAAATGTTTCCTGATATTACATTTACTAATGAAGCTGAAGATGAAGACGGATCTGTAGTAATTACTGAGTTTACTAATGGATCAAGCGAAGAACTAGATTCATATTCGAACGACATTGACGATGAAGAAGATTACTAAAGAAAGGCTAATATTATGAAAATCAAGTGAGTTGAATATTTAAATTTAGAGGAGGATTAATCAACATGGAAAAAACGGCTAGAAATGCTTTAGAAGAGCCACGTGGAGTACATATACTTAAAATTCTGCCTAAGTATTTTCGAGCACAGGCAAAAGGAAAGAAAAATTTTGAAATTAGAAGAAACGATAGAAATTTTAACGTAGGAGATGAACTCTGGCTACGAGAATATGATCCAAAAGCTGAAGCATATACAGAAAATAGCCTTGTAGTAAAAGTCACTTACATTACGTCTTATATGCAGCAAAAGGATTACGTAGTTCTTGGAACTAAGCTTGAAGCATTTGTATGTAGTCGGTGTCATGATGAGTGCGAACCGGAAGAAACAACAAAATTATCAAATGGAGAATATATTTGTGATTTTTGTAAGTTCCTTTTGAAAGAGGATGAACAATAATGCTAGAAGAAAAATGTGAGTATTGCACTTTTGAAGGTGACTGCGGTAAATCATTTATGTTTCAGTTAGGGTTCCCAGGAGAGAAGATGGTTATTTGCAAGCAATATGGGCACTATTATATCAGTTGTACGACTAATGATACTGGTGACAAGATAAACGGTATTCAAGAAAGAAATTCAAGAGATATTACTTGTTGTCCTATGTGCGGAAGGAAGCTCAAAATGAAAGCTTGGGAACTAAGAATTGAAGATAATGGTGAAATATCACTTGTTTGGGCTAACACAGCAGGGAAGGCAAAAGCTCAATTTGACAGTGAAGGTGTAGGACTAAGATCCTGGTTCACTCATGATCTTAGTGAAGGCGTATATAGTTTCACAGACGTTAGTGCTACTAGATTACCTAAGCTTGATGGTATGGAGGACGATGACCCTAAGAGCATTATTAAAAAGCTAGTAAAAGAATGTGGCTGGGTAAGTGATGAGATTAACGTAGATAATGTTGATGAGGTTTTGGAAGAAAGAGAGTATTAAACATATGACAAAAAGCAAATTAATCCTGGGAGAAAACGGAGAAGATACTAGATTAATACAAGGATCAACAATTGGCAATACTTTGCAAAGACTGAATAAAGTTGCTTGTGAAAAGCGTACACTAGCTCCAATTACAGAATTTGCTGATGATGATTGGCGAATGGCTTGGCTAGTAACTTTAATTGAAGAAAAATTAAAAGATAGAGCGCGTCAAGGACATCATGAACTGAAGTTAGATTTTCTTGGTCAAATATTTCCATATTTGGGACGTGATACAGATATAGAAAGAAATTATGATTTAGAAGATCCACAATTTATTAAAAATGCAAATAAAGCTCTTGATGATGGAATGATGATTAGGACGTTCCTTAATAATAGAATTCGTAATTTAGCCACAAGGATTGACTTAGAAAAAAATATTATTGAGTATGATGTTTTAGGTTCAAGGATATTTTTGATTCCAAAATATAAGCAGAAGGCAATCGAATCATATTTACGTTTGCGACTTTTGATAAATACATTATCTCCAGAGCAAACTGTTGATTTAAAGAGATATCTATGCTTTAAATTACAACCTGTATTACTATCATGTGAAGTTAGTGCTCAGCCAATTAGCGCTGATGGTTTTGGACATATTGATAGTGTGAAAATGGATTTAGCTATTACTTTTGCTTGGTAGAGGTGAGAGAAATGAAAACGGCTTTAGATGTACAAAGAGAAATGAATAATTATCAACCACGATATCAAAAAAAGACTATAAGACAGAAGCTAGAACAAGCTATTAGCTCAAGAGAATATGAAAAATTTAGTGAGAAATATCTAGATCGAGTAATTACTCATAGTATTGTACGTAATCAAACGGCTAGAAGCTATGAAGATAAAGAATATCCCTTTGTAATCTTAGAGAAATGGATTAAATATGACGATTTTCTTACAAGATTAGTTTTAATAGCTTATTTAGATAATAAAGAGCGGGAAATTTTCTTAAATTCCAAAAAACTGTTTGCTGATATTGTTTGTAAGGTTAAACATCTAGTAAAAGCAGCAATGAAAAAAAGAGGATTTAAATATCAACAATCAATAAATTTATATTTAGATGCAGAAGGAAAAACGTATGGAGATCTGTTTCCCTGTTTTGTTATACAACCTAAATTGAGCGAGCTATTGAACAAGGTTTACGTACAGATTTACGTACTTTTTGTTTGTTCCATGATTATAGGACTAGTTATTTGTTTAATTGGTAACATCTTTTTTCATATTGATTGGCATAGAATTGCTGCAACGCCAATAGCTTTGCTAATACTTTTTGTGATTTCACTTTTAGTTGGGTATTTATATTCTAAAGACGAATTTAAAGATGAAATTCATAGCCAGCAACAAATTTTATTAGAAAAAGAAGAGAGAGATTAAACGATGACGTATAAAGAAAGCTTATTTCGAATGGCTGTAGTTGGTTATTGTAACAGCTTGCCAAATATTGAAAAAGGAACGATTCCGGCTAATGTTTCTTTTAAAGGAAATGTTGGTGACAAATATATATATAAAGTAAAAGGTATTGATTCTTTAATTTTTGAAGTTTTGTATCTGAAAGATACTAAGCAAGTCTTGGTCAAAGCTTATGATTGTTCGATGAGTGTGGTTTTTGAATAAGAAAAGGATTGATTTAAATGCGAGTAATAGATAAAAGAGAAGAAGATAAAAGAGAAGAATGGCATGTGGGAGACATAATTCGATTTGGCAATCATACTGTGAACGAGAACTATGGAATGATAGTCCATATAAGCTCATGTTCAGATTCAATTAATTTAATCGAATTAAAAGGACATCATTTTAAAAGAGGATACACAGGCTTCTATATGTATCCATCTACAGCAACGCTGAAAGAAAAATTATGTGAGCTGTATCGATTTGTAGAAAATATGGGTAATGCTGATATTGATGAAGTATTCTCAAAAGTCAATAACGCTCCAAAATATAATTATGGCGATATTTTAATGTGCAAATATCAAAAAGAAGATAAAGAATTTGATTTATATAGAATAGCAAACAATGCTGCTCATAATTATACTGTTAATCTTATTCATGAATGCATTGGGAATGAAAATGCTTTTGCGATTACTGAAGCTCCATCAGCGGAAGAATTAGTCAATTTGTTAAAGAAACGTATGGATTATGAAATAGTTGAAAAAGTCCCAGCTTATATAGTGCTAGGAGAATTGAAAGATAATGAAAAATAAGAATAAAATTTTAAATTTTCTAGACCTTGTAATAGTTTGAATAGTAGCGATTATCGTTGGCGCGTGTTTTATAGCTATTTGAGCGTAAAAAGACGAAATACTGTGCCACTAAAGACTATTTAAATAAATTTATTAAAAATATAAGAGGTAATTAGAATGCAATTAACAGAAAAACAAGTATTGGCAATCAAACGCAAACGTGGAGAGCTTGATCTAACCATGAACGCTTTAGCTGAAATAACTGGAGTTAATAAATGGACGCTAATAGACATTTTCAAGCACCACCACCGCAACGTTAATTCAATCACTTTCAAAAAATTAAAGGCTGATGCTCAATTAAATACTAGTGTTGGTGCCTTAATTAATGTAATTCATGAGAAATATCCAAAACTTAATTCAGATTCAAGGGTTCACGATTTAATGGTTGAACTAGAAGGCTCAGAAAATCGTATTTCTGTTGAAAGACGCAACTATATTCAACGGGTAAAAGATTACAACAAATTAGTTCGTAACTTCCCTAGCTCAGCAGTTGCCCAAAGCAAAAACATGCATGTTATGAACTACTATCAAGCTAACTCTCAAGCTTATAACGCACCTAAAGTCGATTTGGATTAAGTAAGGGAAAGTAAGGGAAAATAATTATGCAATTTAAAAAGTATATGTTTGACATTTTTCAGCTTGTAATGACACATTACATTATTTTTCTACTTTTTCTGGCTTTTAGTCTGCTATATGTTACTTATCTTAATATGACAGAAAACGTTAGAAGAATTGAATGGATTCCAGCATACCTTATATCTACAATACTTATTCTTCTTATTGGAGTTAGTATTTTCGCTAATTCATATGAGAGAACAATGAAAAAGTATGTCAGTGCAACGGAAAAAGCAGGGTATGTTTCCAATAATTACGTAAAAGTCACACCTTACAAAGTTGAATCATATTTACCTGCGGACAAAAAGAATTCAAAAAAAGCTGAAGTTCTACTTAAAAATGGAAAAGTAGTGAAAGATGTAACTTTTAAAGAAATTGAAAGTATTAGTAAGAATAATAATGATACATTAACTTTTTACGATATTAATTTAAAAGAAAAGTATCAGCCTACAGAAAAGGATAAATTCCGTAAACAAGTATTGGTTTTAAATAAGCAAAGAACAGGTTTTTCAACTAAAGAGCGAAATGCTACATATGAGGCAATAGAACATCTAATTCCTTCAAATCATGAATAGGAGAAGAATATGAAAAAATTTGATCGCTTTATTCTTGGTGTAATGGAGACATTGATAATGGGCTTAGGACTCTCTGTACGTACAAGCCTATTCATCGGTTACTCTTTCTGTATCGTGATGTTAATGCCACCATACACTGATATTAAAGTTTATAGATGGGGAATATTATTGACATATATATTTGCGGTAAATACTTATATTAAAAAATCACCAAGATTTGAGCTTGATAGAAAATTACTCAAGGACGCATGGGACTTAAAAAATGATAAAAACAGCAGATAGAAAAAATAATTAAGCTAGTTAACTACTTGAAACCTATTCCAATTGTTCAAATTATACTAGTTAAAAAGTGATTTTTTGGGGAGGAAAATAAATATGCAGGGCGTAATTTTTACTTCGCGGAATAAAGATAATAAAGATATATCAGGATTTAAACAAAGGACTGTATCTTTTTTAAGCGAGAATCCACTTCTAGAAATAAACAAATTTAATCATTTTAGTTTAGAAGGCGTGCCAGGTGAATTAAGCAGATTTTATGTTACTGTCAATAAACGTAAGAACGACAGTACGATTAAAAGCTTGCAGCATTATTTGCTAGATCACCCAGATTATCCTGCAACTAAAATTGAGAACAAGCTAACAAGTCTAGCAATGAAACCTGAAAATGCAGTTGAGCACAAGTGGCTTTTTGATTTTGATAGGAAGGATGGCATAGATAATTTTGCATCTGATTTGGTATATGAAGGGTTTAAAAAGAAAGAGATAGAGGTATACAAAACAGTTAATAATTATGCGGTCGTTGTGTCACATGGGTTTGATTCAAGAAGTATTTTAAGAAAGTACGATTGTGTTGAGCTGAAACGTGATGGACTACTATGTATTGCCTGGGCTAGAAATATGAACGAAGGAAGAATTAAGGGGAAAGAGTAATGGAGACAATTATTAAATATGAAGCACCTAGCTATGCAGAACAAGAAACTATTATTCTTTACGATAAATTAACGCATAATTATCGTATTACAACTGATATCGATAAAGACGTTCGTAAATTTATCGGCAAGTTAGACAAAAATAAAGATTATCGAGTTGGAAGAAATAGTAAAGGAAAAACCACATTTTTGGACGGGTGGTTAGATGTGAAAAACTATTCAATTAATGTGCGTAAACGACAACATTTTACACCAGAGCAACGAAAAGAAATGGCAACTAGATTATTGGTTGCTCGACGAAAGAAGGGAGTAGATGTTTAAGCTTTATGATTATCAAGAAAAAATAGTTAGTGATGTTTTTAATAAATTTAAAGAAGGCAAGAGAGCGATTTTAGTTCAAAGTCCTGCTGGTTCTGGTAAATCGATTATCATGGCGGAATTAGCTAGAAGAATGACTGCTCAGAATAGAAATGTCTTATTTATCGTTCATAGACAAGAAATCGTCGAACAAATTCAAGATGAATTTAGCCAACAAGAAGTAAATATGGATCACTGCATTTGTACTACAGTAGTGAAAGCAAAGAATCGTTTACTTGATTCTGATAATACATGGAAGCCAGATTTAATATTAACCGATGAAACTCATCATAGTAGAGCTAAAACATATCAGAAAATTTATTACTATTTTCCATATGCATTACGGGTAGGCTTTACTGCTACACCATGGAGATTTTCGTGGAAAGGGCTTTGAAGATATCTATGAAGATTTGATTATAGGGCCTTCTGTAAGTTGGCTAATTAGAAATAAACATTTAGCCCCATTTAAATATTATTCAGAGCGATTAATTGATACAGATGACTTATCAAAAGCTAGCACGGGTGACTATACAACTAAATCGATAACTCAAGAAGTCAACCGACACCAGATTTTGGGAGATGTTGTAGAGTCCTATAAAAAGTTTGCTAATGGTGAACAAACTATTCTTTATGCTCATGATGTGGATTATAGCCAAAAAGTAGTTAAGAGATTTCAGGATAATGGAATTAATGCGGAGCACTGTGATAGTACTACTCCTGCTAAAGAGCGGGATAGAATTATGAATGACTTTCGTGAAGGAAAGATCAAAATTCTAAGCAATGTTGATCTGATTTCGGAAGGATTTGATGTCCCAGATTGTTCCTGTGTGATTTTGCTAAGACCTACTGCTTCTTTGGTTATTGATGTGCAGCAATCTATGCGGTGTATGAGATATAAACCAAAGAAGGTTGCAAAAATTATTGATTTAGTGGGTAATTATAAGTTATTTGGATTACCAGATACTCCTAGAAAGTGGTCATTAAAAGATCGACCAAAACCTAAAGGTGGAGGAATGATACCTAGTCCTTATAAAGAATGTCAATATTGCCAAGCAGTTATTGGAAAAAGATGTGTGATTTGTCCTGAATGTGGCGAACGAGTTTTTGATATAGAAGAAGTAGATAAAAAAATGGAGGTATTAGGTGAGTTTTTCTTTATAACAAATTATTCAGGAATTAAGGTTAAGTGAGTATGGAAGAAGTATTTAATGATGGTATTTACGAGTGCATAGTAGTAGCAACTAATGTAGAAAAGTATAAGGTAACTTCCAAAGTTACAGTTATTCTACAAATTAGAGACGATATTTCTGCTACTGAATTAAAGAATACTAATAAAATCTATGCTGGATATAGGCTAAAATTAGAATATTGGCAAAAAAAGGTATCGCATACCTTTAATATTAGTAATTTTCAATATTTATGTTATGCGTGTGGTCTTCCAGAAGGCGTAGAAATTAACGGTATAAATGGTTTAAACGATTGGCTTATCGGTCGGCAAATAAGAGTAATGCAACATGCTGAATATAGTGATTATTTTAGAATGAGGGTTAATAATATAGCCCCGTGGAAGGTATATCCTACACAGTATCCTAATACAGAGCTGACGAGAAAATATCGTACTTCGTTAGGATTAGAAACAGACTAAGTAAAAAGGATATTTATAATGATGAACCAAATAGGGAATAGTTTAAAAATCACTTTTGTAAGGCTTATTAAATATATATTTCAAAGTAGTGAAGAACGATCTGTTATGGAAGTTAGATTGATTAGAGAAAGGTATGAGCAACTTGGCGTTGCTAAATTACAAGATATGTTAATAAGTTATAAGTCTCAGGTTCAACATTCTCAACTTTTATTTACAGGTATTATGCTCGCTATGTTTACAGCTTTACTTGGTGGACTCGGCCAAACAATCATAAATTGTCTACGTCAATTATTGATAATTAATACATTGCCAAAGGTGAAAACTGCTGAAACACTTAATATGTTAACTACTGATGAAATGAAGAGCGTTTTACTAATTGAGGGTCTAATTATAATGGTATTTATATTTATACTAATTTTGGGAATTATTCTCTTTGTTGATAAAATTAAAACTAAACAAATGAAGGTGTTAATCTTAGAGGATATTATCAAAAGGAAAACGCAAAATGGATAGTCGGAATTTAAAGAATATATTTGTAGATCTTAGAAAATTATAAATATTAAATAGTTAAGAAATGAAGAAAATGAATACGGACTTTATAATTTTTTGTTTGTTGAGTATTTTCATAATTTTGTCTTTGATTGTTGGTTATGTTATGGAAAAGATGCTATTTGGTTAACTTTATTGCGCAATAGTTGTTTTAATTCTGCGGTATTTGAAAAATAAAGACGGTATGGATCAACTAAAAAAGGAGATTGCTTCGTAAAGCAATCTCCTTTTATGCATATTTACGGTTTTAAGCATGAGTAGATTTTAGTAGAATAATATTAGGTTCAAAACAACAGGTAGCTCCTGTTAGAACTTAGTAACTTTAGCATGGCTACACACCCTTCAAACAATTTAAGTTACGGAGGTGGAAGCCTATGCAAAATTGGGTGGACTGGAGAGTTAGACTGCCAAGTGATAGTAGTTGCTGTAGCACTAAGTATTTTCTTAGGTGCGCTAGGCATTTTTGTTATTCGTGTAGCTATTGCCTATGCGATAATAAAAAAAGCTAATCACAAGGATTAGCTAACCAAACAGTCATCTTAAGTTACGATTGGAGTTAGTGAATTGCGGTCACTAGCTCCTTTTCTTTTGTGATTATACAATTTATTTAAATAATTGTCTACTTTAGTGTCATGATTTGACTCAAAACAGCATTTTAAGTGCACTAAATGGCATATTTTTTGACTCTTTTTGGGCGATAGTTCGTCATTTTTATGTATAACTATTTAAATAAATTTACTATATAAATAAACATTTTTAAAAAATACGTTGACACGGACAATATTAGTGATAATATATAGATGTACTCGGCTAAGAGCACTTTTTTAAAGCAATATAATACTATGCTAATAAATTTAATTTAATAGAAGTAAGGGAGTAAATGAAGTGGGTAAGAAGTTGAAGAAAGCCTATGGAAGGTGCCTCAACGAAATTGATGTTTGCAACCGAGTATCAACAGTTCAACTCTTTGATCGCTCCATTTGGATCAATTTGCAGGATGGCAACTTTCAGGAAAAAGTTACAGGAAATCAGCAAAATGTTAAATACATTTATCGCCAAATTTGGCGGGGAATGGCCCCAAACTCCAAGGGAAGTCAGCGTATTGTGTGCAGTAGGAAATGGTCTCCTAAAGCCAAATTACGTCCCTTGAAACAAATAAGTTGGAGACTTCAAGAATGAACTATTTTTTCAAAAATATTTGGATAATAGAATTCATTCTTCTAATCCTAATAATTACTGTAAGTACAATTTATTTTAAAAGTAGGGAGTCCTCAAAATGGCAAAAATTAGCACAAAAACTAGATAGAATCTGGATTAAATTATGCTGGATTGCTTTAGGGGCTTTCTGGATTGAGATCATAATTGTGTCATATACGCTAATCAGAGAGTTTAAATGAATAACTCTTTATCAGATTGTCGTAGTTTAACTGGCAGGACACATCTTAACTTCTTTTCTTCATTTAATTAGTTTCAGGCCTCATGAAAGTAATTAAAATGCTTTTCATTATTCCTCAAAAAGATGAAAGATGAGATATTGGTTCGAATCCAATCGACAATATTAAAAACTAAATAGAAAGGGAACAACAATGAAAGCACCCATGAATGTTGGTTTTCTAGGAATACTGTTGCTTGTTCTATCGGTCTACTTGTTCTTTGAAATAAAAAGTCGAGCGAAGGCTGAGTTAATTTTAAAGAACAGTTTTAAGAATCCAACGAGAGTAATTAAAAACTTAAATCGTAAAATTGAATTTCTTACTTTAGCTATTTCTGATCTTGAAAATAGTGAAAAGGATTTTCCGGCTGATTCTTTTCAAGATAAAAGAAAGAGACGACAGATTCAAAGAGATATTAAGTCTTTAGGAAAAAGCTTAGCTGAAGTTAATGAAGTCAAAGATGATTACATTAAACTTCAAGATCTGTATAAGAATACCAATGGTCAAATGAGTACTCCTGAAGCACGCAAACAATTACTTAAGTGGGTCAAAAATAAAAATGATTTATATATTTCTTAAATACTAGGTTGATTGCTTTTATATTTTAGATCCTTTCTTATGTTTTATATTATTTTGATCATACTACTTACTATTTACTATTCATTCACTGTAGAACGTTCATATTTCAAAGCAATTGTAAAAGTTTAACAGCTTTCCTATTTTAGAGTTGTACGTTAATGGCAAACAGCTACTCTTTATTAACCTTCAGTACTAGCTATCTAGGTTCGAATCCTAGCAACTCTATTGCTGGTTGTTAGATCAGCATATAACATTTTTTGTTTTTCACTCCAAGTATTATTATTCCGATAGGTTGATTATTTTTTGTTGCTAGCGGTAAAACTAGCAATGCGATAATTGTAAAAGCCAAAAGGCTTTCCTAATTTTAGAGCTATAAATTAATTGGTAAACGTTTATTTTTAACTCCTGCAAGTTCAAAAAATGATGATCCAGGTTCGAATCCTGGTAGCTCTATTGCTGATTGGAAAATCAGCTCCATTTTTTAGAAACCAATTAATTTTTTTATTTTTAGGTTGCTAGTTTAGGAAGACGGTGTACTGTACATCATTCCGTCACAATGCAGAGAATTGTTAAAGCCCAGCTAGCTATAAAAGTGAAGCTTAATACAAGCAACTTCCCTTTTTGGTTCGTTAGTCTAATGGTTAAGACGCCACTCTTCTACCCTTTCAAGAGTGGAAATACAAGTTCAATTCTTGTACGGGTCGTTGCTAGGTAAGTCCTAGCTATTTCATAAGAAAAAATCTCCTTTTAAATTTATGAAATTACATTAGGTTAATTGCTACATTTAGTGTATTCTCCACGCATGTGGAGATGATCCCGATCATGTTTTTCATTTTTGGGTATTAAAACATTTGGAAAATAAGTATTTCCATCTTTATCTGTAGTAGCAATTGTAAAAGCTGGCGAGCTTTCCTATATAGGGCTATAAGTTAATTGGTAACGATCATTACGAAAGCTTCCTGTAATCTATTGGTTAACTGACTAACGTGATTATTGCTTTACTTTAATGGATTGATAATCCAAGTTCGAATCTTGGTGGCTCTATTGTTGATTACATCAACAAAATAAAATATTTAGTTTACATACACTTGATTCAGTGATGTCTTCACTGAATTTGGAGTTATAAGTTAATTGTTAAACAATCAATTGAGAAGACTGAATTACTTTTTTCAATGTCGTGTTTAATTAACTCGTCTTTTAATTGTTCTAAATACTTATCAAAATTTATCCACTTCCATGGTGGATACGAGAACAGTATAGAAATTGATGATCCAGGTTCGAATCCTGGTAACTCCATTTGTCGGTTACGGCTTAACGACTTTATAAAAAAGAAAGCCCACGTAGTTCTTTGACAACTGAATATTAACGTGGGAGCAGCATAAATGCGGAGATGCTAGCATTGCACCTTGCGATAACTGGATCGTAAGTATACATCGATTCGGGTAAGGTGACCCATAAGACCTTAACCAATTGTGGTGGATGGTGGACCCTATTGCGTGAAGGAGTAAACCTTCTTGCTCTTAGGCTTCGCAAGCGACATCATCGGGGCATAAGAAATCTTTTGATTGTAGTTGCTAGGCAAAATTAGGCATTGGATCGATTTGAGTCGACAATGTCTTGTGTCTAGCCAGTTGAGTGATCTCAGGCTATGTAATTTGCCCGTCGGGTGGAGTTATGTGTCAACTCTAAAAACACTTCTCGTTGTCGGTCGGAAACGAAAAACCGTCGGTAAAATAAAAATATGGTCGCACGCTTTGTAAAGAAAAAGAATATAAAAAATAATTAATTATTAGAGAAATAAGGAGAACATGTATGTTATATCAAAACGCATGTCAAGAATTTTATAAAGCACTGAGGAATGGTAATGTGAAGAGAATGTCTCTCGGAGAGTACGCTCGACGAAGGCACGCTCTTCATATCCGAAAACCTCGTAAAAATCCGGAGCTAACCAAAGATGAACGGTTAGCCCTTATTAGCCAAGCTCGTTTTTTTCCGAAACTAGGTTTAACCTATGAAAGAAATAAGTTTGGTGAAGTAGATCGAGTTTATTACATTCGATAGTAGCTTTGTGTGCAAATTTAGTAGTTCTAGGACAGTTAAAGTTGTAAAGAATTGCTGTATTTTTGATGCACAAATCTAAGTAATACGCTTTTCTCTACACCTAACTGTTCCTATATTTGTTAATAGTAAGGTGGTTTTTAAAATGATTTGATAAAAAATAAAAAAAGTTAACGTAGGGGGCTGCGACGTAGCAGCATTGATGTTAATATTGAGTCATAAAGAATAACAAAACTTTAAAAGTATAGGAATTTAAGAGGTCGTAAAAATGGAAGAAAAGAAGATTGTTAAAAAATTAGCTACAGCTACATTAGTATCAGGAGCTATGCTCCTTGCAGTAAACAAGCCAAGTACTGTACATGCTGCGGATGTCGATGTAAAAAATAACACTAACGAAGCTCAATCACAAAAACAACCAGAACAAGTTGTTACTAAGGATCAAGCTTAAAAAGATGTTAATAAGGCTCAAAGCGAAAGAGATAATGCAAAATCTCAAGCTGATGAAGCTCAAAAGAACGTTGACAAAGCAAATCAAGATGTAACTTCTGCTCAAAAGCAAGTAGAAGAAGCTACTAAGGCTAATAATTCTGCTAAGGAAATACAAAAGGAAGCTACTCCAGAACATATTAATGAAGTAAAAGCTAATATTGTTCAACAAGAACAAGAAGTTGCTAACAAAGCTAAAGCTCAAGAAGCTGCACAAAAGGAAGCTAACAAGCAATCATCAAATCTTGCTGACGCTCAAAAAGATGTTGATGGGGCTAACTATTGGGTAAATGAATACTCAAATAAACTAGCTCAAAATCAAAAAGCAATTGATGATGCTAAAGCTAACTTGAATGCAACTCAAGATCAAGTTAACCAAGCACAACAAGAAGTTAATAATGATCAAAATAAAGTTGCAGAAGCACAAAAGGCTGTTCAAAATGCTAATGCTCAAAAAGATCAATTAGCAGAACAAGTTAATAATGCTAATAATGCAGTTTCTGAAGCTACTAACGAAGTTAACGATAAACAATCTTCTTTATCCCAAGCTCGTCAACAAGCTGATTCAGCAAAAGCTGAACTTGATGCTGCACAAAGTACAGTTAATGGTTTACAAACAAAAGTTGATTCTATTAATGTAATAACTATGCCTAAGAATTACTTCTTATACAACAAGTATGGTATGCCCGATCGCGTCAATACTGCAGTTGTTGACGCGGCATACAATGCAAATTCGTATAAAGATGATCAAGAGGCTAAAAAGGAAGCAGTTGCGCATAATAAAGATGGAGTTACTCAATTAACCGATGCTCAACAAAAGGAATTAACTCTTTGGGTAGCTGGTATTTTAAATGATGTGCGTCAACAAGTTGGACTAAAACCAAATTTGGTTGTAACTCCTGCTTCACTTGCTCATACCAACTATATTGCAACTCATTCTACTGTACCTACTTTTGATCATGATACTAATGCAATTGACGCTGCAGATAAATTGATTCCAGACTTAAGTATGTCAAGTGAATCAATTGGTACTCCATGGTATGCTGAAAATATGAATGATGTTAAACGTGGAGTTTACTATCATATGTTAAGTATGATTTTTGGAGATGCCGATGCAAATTGGGGTCACGCCTTTCAGTTAACAGGTGATGAAACCTCTATGCTAGCAAATACACCTGGTAACCCTAATCCAGAATATTTTGGCGTTTCCTTTAGAAAAGATAAGGGATTCATTCAATTTGATTCTTATACTAAGTGGGCAGTTGATCCTAAGGAGCAAAAGTTTGAAATTCCTAACTATGACGGATTAAAGGCAAGTTTAAAAGATGCTAAACACGAATTAGCAGTTAAGCAAACTTCATACGGTGAAGCTACTAACACTGTAAACAATGCTGAAAAAGCATACAATGTTGCTGCAACTAAACTTGCACAAGCACGGCAAAAACAATCATCTGCAAAGAATGCTTATGAAGTAGCTAATGCGAATGTAACTAAGCTTAATAACGATCTCGCCAACCTACAATCTTCCTTAAAGTCAGCTCAAGAAAAATTAAATAAATTGACTGAGTCTAAATCAGATAAGGATTTCGATTTATGGAAGGCTAGCGATTTTTACGAGGCAACTAAGAAAGACTTAGACGGTGCAAAATCCGATGCTGCTAACATGCAAAAAGAGTTTGATAAAGTAAAAGCTGATTACGATCAAGCCTTTGCAAAATTAAGTCAAGCTAAGGCTGATGCTAAACAAGCTCAAGATAAGTTAAACAGCTTAAAGAGCAATTTATCAGCTCTTCAAAATGCTGAGGAAAATGTAGCTGAAACTGCTCAAGCATTGACTGATGCAACTGCTGAACTTGACCAAGCTAAGAAATCTGCTGATGATTTAACTGCTAAACTTGTTGAAGTAAAGGCTACATTAGCAGAAAAAGAAACTGCTTTAACTACTGCTAAGTTTGTATTAGCTAAAATTGAGAAAGAAGAAGCAGCTAAAGAAGCAGTTAAGAAAGCTCAAGAAGAAGCTAAAAAGGTAGCAGAAGAAAAAGCAGAACATACTAACTTTTACAAGGCTGGCAATGATAAGTTAATTGACTCAAAAGGTCAAGTCATGCCATCTGATTACACTGTAAAGGAAAACAAAGTTTATAATGCTAAAGGTGAATTTGTTGGTGTAGTATCATCTAAGGTTGAAAGTAGAGTAGTTGCACATGCAATTGCTAAGGTAGAAGCTAAAGAAAGTACTACTTTAAATTCAAACGCATTTTCATCTTATGCTTCAAAGCATGCAAAGGATCACACAGTGAAAGCAAGTAGTGTATTACCAACTACCGGCAGTCGTGACACTAACCTTGCTGGATTAATTGGTTTAGCACTTGCAAGCGTTGGTAGCTTGTTAGGTCTTGCTACTTCAAAGAAGAAAGACCTACGTTAATATTTGGTTAAAAATTAAATAGTATTTAAAACGCCTAGTTTTAAAACAATGTATAAAATACAAGTTTTAGAGCTGGGCGTTTTTTTGTTTTAAGAAAGGATTTTATATGAGAGTTAGAAAAAAGAAAAGACTTGTCTTGCTTTTTGCAACAGGACTAACTCTTTGTGGACTTGCCTCATCAATGGGAAACACTTATGTGGCATTTGCAGATGATAATGGTCCTCAGACGATTACAACTAATAATGCCCAGAAGACTTGGGTTTCCGCTTCAGATGGAAAATTACATGCTCAATATGATGGCCAGTGGGTAGCTGGTAATGGTTATCACAGAATCAACATTATTAAGGAAAAAGGTAAAAGTGGTCGTGATTCTTATATCTTTTGTATTAACTTCAATAAAGATTCTCCAAGTAATAAACAGCTTGTTAAGCAATATCAAGCTAATCCCGCAGTTCAATGGCTAATCACTGATTTTAGTAAGGGCCATGATAAATCATTTGAGAGTATTGATGGTGCCGGTGCTGATTATGATTTAGCAGATTATTGGTTATATCAAACTGCCGTCCACTTAGTTGCTTGTCCAAATGACAGATCACCATATGATGGTAAAATAACTGGTGATAGTGTAGCTCATTTTGCACCGCAAATTAGGGATAAAGTTAATCGTTTAGTTGCAGAGGCAAAAAAACATAGTAATGCTAGTCAATCAGAAATTGTTTTAAACCCTGCCAAATTAGGCTTTGATCCAACGACATTAAATATTGGTAGTGGTGATTTCCACGGCAATAAATACGAAAAGAATTTTAAAGTCCCATCTAGTAACATGCATGATGTTCAAGTTCATGCAGTTGATTCAAAAAACGAGAAGTATTTATCTGGAACTAGAAAAAATGGTAGCAAGGTCGACTTCAATAATGTCAATGCAGATGACAATTTAAAAGTATCTGTACCATATAATGACATGACAAATACTTCCGATTTTTCATTTAAAGTAAAAGCTACCGGTCACTGGAATAAAAAGGCAAAAGTAGCATGGATTTATGGAGTTAAAGATCCGGGCATTCAGAATGTTGCTAAATTAGGCATTAAAGCAACAACTGTAGATATGAAAGGCTCATCTGATATGACCGTTCATGTTAAGCCATCATTTGGTAGTTTGACTTTTGTCAAAAGAGGCTCAGGCAATAATAACACTAAAATCTTGCCAGGTACTGAATTTGTATTAACTTCTGATGGCTTCATGGAAAGAAAAACAGCTGACAATAATGGTCGTGTAACTTTCGATAACTTACCACTTGGTAAGAAGTATCATTTGAAAGAGATAAAACAACCCGATGGTCAATATAATGCTTCTTATGAAAGAGACATTGATCAGTTAACTGGTGATAATCCTCAACGTCAGGTTGATTTAGGAACGGTTGTTAATGATAAAAAGCATCAACCTTTTGAAATTACTAAGAAAAATATTAGTGGCGCTGGAATTGAAGGTGCTCAATTTGTACTTATTAGAAAAGATTTAGGTGAACCCTTTAATCAAATATCAGTAGAAGATGCAAAAAAACAAGCTTTACGTCAAGTTAATGGTGAGCTTGTAACAGGTCACAATGACCGACAGCCATATATTGCAACTACTGATAAGGACGGTCATGCAAGATTTGATAATGTTTTACTTGACTCGACAAGACGTGATTACTATGCAGTTGAAATTAAATCACCTAATGGATATGCCTTAGGTACTACTCCTGTTAAACTTCCAAACGTTGGGCCAACTGCGCCCGATGTTGTTACAGGTGAGATGACAGATAATACTCAGCCAATTCCAACGACTGGTAGTGATTACTTGTTAATCGAAGCAACTGCCGCAATCACTATTACTTGTGCTGTAGGTGGTTACGCATTGTATGAATCTAAGAAGAATAAAGAAAGATAAAGTAAATTAGCATGAAAGCTTTTTTTAAAACTAAATCTGGAAAATTAGTCGCAATCGGTACATTTCTTGTATTACTGATTGCGGCTTTTTGTTGGCATCAAACTTATCAAAATGACCAGATTTTAGATCATAAAGTGAATAGCGCCGTAACGATGAAAACAAATAGAGCGGCCTTAAAAGAAGAAAAAGATATTAAGCCTTCTACTAAAAATGAGTTGATTAGAAATAAAAAGAAGGCATTGCAACTCGGGGTTGATAAGTATCCTAACGGATATCTGATTATTCCTTCAATTGGTATTCGCCTTCCGATCTATAATCGTGCCAATAACTATACGTTAGCATTAGGAGTTGGTAAGTCATACTATCTCGATAGTGAATTTGGTAAAGGCAACTTTTGCGTGGCTGGTCATGATATGGAACAACCAGGCATTCTTTTAAGTGATTTACACAGAATTAATTTGGGAGACCAAATAATTCTAACCGGCTATAATGGCCAACGATATAAATATCGCGTTACCAGCAAGAAGGTAGTGCCACCAACAGTCAAAATTGTTGACGGCAAACCAGTTCAGGGTAGCGCTTTTTATATGCCTAAAGATCAGGAAAAGCCAATAGTTACAGTCTATACATGTGCTAATGGCGGAGTGAATCGTCTTGTAGTTCAAGGCGAACTAATTTAGAAGAAATGGGGATAATTCAATGAATAATTCTATGAAAAAAGGATTTCGAAAGTCTCTTGCAACCGGAGGAGTTGTTTTGAGTTTATGTGGTACTGCTTTAGTAGGTGTTCAAGCGGCGGTTATGATTCAACATCCGTCAATTGTTAAAGCAGATCAAGTAGCACCAAGTACTACTAACATTACTGTTCATAAGATGATGTATGACACTAAAGATGCCAAATTCTTTGAACAAAACAAGATCAAGAACGATGGTACTGATAAGTCTAAGGAATTACCAGACCAAATTACACACTACAATCCTAATACAATGGGTAAAGTCGAATTTACTTTGTATGACATTACCGATGTGGTAAACGAAAAATTCAATGATGGTAAGGGCTTAACTGGTTGGACTAACAGTGCAGCTGACCAACAAGCTATGAATGGACGCGTTAAGTACATTAGTGAATCAATTCAAAAGTCTTTCAATAACGCTTTTGATGCTACGCACGGTGTAGATCCAGCTAAGCTTACTCAAGAGATGAGCAAAAACGAATACTTGGCTAAAGCTCAAAAGGTAGCAACTAAGGCAATTGATAGCAATGGTGACATAACTTTTGAAAACGTTAAAGCCTATGATGCTTCTAAGCCACAAAAATATCACTACTATGCAGCAGTTGAAACTAAGACACCACGTGGATTTGTAACTCCACCATCTGAACCTATTATTTTCGTAAACCCTTATACCAATCCAGATGGTACAGGATTCTTGTCAACCACACACTTGTATCCAAAGAACAAGACGCAAAAATTAAACTTTGATCTAACTAAATATGTTCTTTGGAATGCTGACAAGGATGGCGGAAAGAAAGTACCGCTTGCTGGCGCTAAGTTCCAATTATATCGTGGTGAACCAGGAAAAGGTGAAAAGGTTGGTGGAGTCTTAACTACTGATAGTAAGGGTAAAGTAACTGCTAATAATCTAATTATGGGTAAGTACTACTTCGTTGAAGAGCCAAGTGAGGTGGCTGGTGACGAAGCAGACGACCAAGCAAGAGCAGCAATTTCACCAATTGCCAAGAATGATGTTCGTAACAAGCTAACTTTTGAAATTGGTGAAGATGGTATTGATCCAACTAAATTACAAGGTTCACTTGTCAACTATGGTCCGACTAATGAAGAAAAGAAGTTAACTAATGGTATTGGACCAAATCAATCATTGCACCGTGGTGATTTTGCGCACTTTAATTCAAAGACCGTAATTCCACAAAATATTATGGGTTCTGCATGGCAAATTGATGCTACTGGTACTAATGCAATGACTGAACCTTACCATACCTTCTTTACTCGTGATGAACCAGAAAAGAACTTAAAAGATGTTCCTGCTGAAAGACACTTAGTAATTACAACTCCTGATGGTAAAAAGCTTGAAGAAGGTAAAGATTACCAAATTTTAAACGGTTCAGATAGTAAATGGTGGGTCAACTATGTTGTTAAGGGCTTAAGTGAAGCAGATGCTAAGAAACTTCAAGATGCAGCTAACTCTCATGATAATAAGAAAATCGAAGATGCTGTTAAAGGCTTAACTACTGGTAGTGTAAGTGACTTAGTTGCCGCTCAAGCTGGTAAGAAGCTTAACTATGAATATGATGAAATTTTGACTGATGATACGCCATTAGATAAGCGAATCGTTAACACCATTACTTTAGGCTGGAATGATGGTTCAGGCTATAAAGAAATTCATCGTCACGATGATACTGTAACCTATGGTGTTAACTTCGTTAAGGAATCTTCCGGTTTCATGGGCTGGGGAATTGCTAAGCAGAAGCTGGAAGGTGCTCAATTTGCCGTTCAAGATTTGAAGACTGGTAAGTGGTTTAACGGCTTCAAAGAAAATGGTAAGAAGGGCGAAAAAGATATTGACTGGGTAGATAATTATTCAGACGTTAAGGCTGGTATTTTAACTTCCGATAAGGAAGGTAAATTTGCTTTACAAGGTTTCTCAGAAGGTGACTATAAGCTTCGAGAAGTTAAGGCACCTAAGGGATACCAATTGATGAATGAAACTGTCAACTTTAAGATTGGACCTCATACTAATGATCAAACTTTGAGCAACCCAATCGAAATCAAGAACGACGAAAAGACCAGCATGCCATTTACTGGTAGCCAAGGACTTCTTCAATTAGGTGGAATTCTTGTTGCGGTAGTTGTTGTTGGCGGTGGTACATACATTTACGTTTCTCAAAAGAAAAAGAAAGCTGACAAGTAATGAAAAAAGGTAAAAAACCTTTAACGCTAGTAATCTGGGGGTTATTGTGCCTAACAATTTTAGGGCTTTCAACTTATCCTTTTCTTAATGATTACTTTTTGGCACAAAAGCAAGAGGCTGAAGTTGCAAGATCGGAGAGACACGGTAGTAGCTATCTGGAGTCTTTTTATAAGGCACCTAAAACTGAGAAACCTGTAGATCCATTTGCTAATTCTGCAACTAAGAAGAAAAATAAAAATTCGGTTGATGTTGCTGAAGCTGAATTAAAGCCTGTTGCAGCCTTAAGTATTCCTAAGATTAAAGAAGTTTTGCCGGTTTACATGGGAACATCGCAAACCGCACTTGATAACGGTATTGGAGTGTTAGAAAATACCAGCCTGCCAACAGGCGGTAAAGGTAAGCACTCCGTACTTACTGGGCATAGTGGATTAAGTCTTAATCGTCTTTTTACCGATTTGCCTAAGTTAAAGAAAGGCGACAAGTTTTATATCAAAGTGAACAAGGAAATTCACGCTTATCAGGTAGATCAAATTAAAAAGGTTTTGCCTAATAATTTGAAATATTTTAAGGTTGATCCTAATCAAGATTATGTAACTTTGGTTACTTGTACTCCGCTTTTCCAAAATACTCATAGGTTGCTAGTTAGAGGGCACCGTGTTCCTTACCATGCTGAGAATATTAATGCTGATGGTGGACTAACTTCATTAGGGAAAGCTGCTATTGTAGCAATTGTTGTAACTTCTGCAATGGCTTTATTCTACTGGTTCACCCATCGAAAAAATAGAAAGAAGAAAAAAGTAAAGAAGGTATATCTACATGAAAAACGCAAGAAGTAAAATTATGTCTGCGGCTATGCTATCAGCTAATGTACTTACATTAGCTGCACCAGCAATTGTACATGCGGCCGAACAACCATCTGCTTCTACTCAATCTTCTATCGTTCAAAACAAAAAAGAAGATGAGAATAAGAAGACAGATGATACCAAGACAGAAAAGAGTACAGACAACTCTTCCGTAGATGTTAAAGCTGAGGATAAAAAAGCAGATCCAGATAACCCACAAAGTTTGAAAGAACAAACTATGGTTATTCGAAAAGTAATTGCTACCAATGAAAAGGATCTTAACTCAGATAGTCTTGAGGGAGTAAATGGTTCAAAATTTACTGTTTATGATGTTACTGACTTAATGAATACGATTATCAAAGAAAAGCTTAAGGTAGATGATTCTAGTCCAAGCGACAAACAAGTTGATCAAGCCCTAAAAGAAGCTGATAATTCCAATTCACAAGAAGAAAAATCAGAAGCAGATAAATCTGATTCCGAAGAATTTGATGAGAATAGTACTGAAGATAATGCTAATAAGACTATCTCAAACAGTACGAATAACAAATCCAAAATTCCTTCCGCCTATAAATCAGTGAAATCATCTTCTAGTGATGCTAAAACAGAAAAAGCATCAACTCAAGCTCCTGAAGCTGATTTAGATCAAACTGAACCAAAGTCTTCAAATTCTGAAACTTCATCTTCAAAGTCAAGTTCAAGTACTACAGTAGATGACCAATCTAAGTCTTCTGTAGAAAAGAGCAAGAATGCGGATGATAAATCAGAGTCAGATAAGAAATCAGAAGAGGAAGAGAAGCTTGTTGCGAAAGTCGAACAAATGCGTAAAGACGATACGATTCGCAAAGAAGTTGCTAGTCGTGCAGCTAAACTTGACCCGAAGTCAATGAAAACTTTTGCTCAAGTGACAACTGAGCATGACAAGACAAGCAATAAGGACGGCGTTGCAAGAGTTAAAGTTCCAATTGATGGTAAGTATCATGCTTACTATGTTGTAAATACTGAGACTCCAAAAGAAGCAATGGCTAAGAATTCCGATCCAATTGTTATCTTGACACCTATCACTGATAAAGATGGAAAATATAGTCCAGAATTTACTATTTATCCAAAATCAGAAAAGGTTTTGCCTGAAAAAACTCCAGAGAATAAACCTGAAAATGGAAAAACTTCAGAGCAAAATCAACCTGGGCAAGATCAAGCTAAGGGAACCGAAGGACAAAAGCCAACTGTTACTGATGCCAAGATGTATCAGACTGGTAAAGCAAGAATTCATGGCTTTTTAAATAATTTAGTTGAGCAAATTGAGAGTTTCTTTAATTAAAAGGTAAATATTATGAGCAAGAAGAATGGTGAGATTTTCTTACTCCTTTTAATCGGGTGTGTTGGTGGGAATATGAAGGTGAGAAAGTTTGACAATTACTAATTTAACGAAAGAACAAAAGAAGATTATTTCTGACTGGCGAAAAAAGCATAATATCGATGAAAAAGCTAGGCTTACACAAAAGTGTACAGAGCTAGGCACTTCTTTAATTAAGCAAGAAAAAGGACCAGCTTTAGATTGGGCACAAGAGCAGCTTGATTTAGAAGATTTGTTCAGTGCAACAGCAGAAGCAAATAAGCTTTATCATAAAGATCGTACTAATAACCAGCCATTTAATAAGGACTTTAAACCAAATGATAAATAGTTGGTGATAAAAATGAAAGTTATTAGAGCTGAACCAGCTTTTTATAATAAGCAAAAATTATTGAAATAAATAAAGGATTAAAAATGTTACTAACAGATGTTGTTGAGCATCGAATCATTCATATGATTCGGTGCTCTTTTTTTATTGAAAATTTTGATGATATTTGAACGAGGTATTTATTATGAACTTTTTAAAATTAAAACTTATGACTGGTGCTAATGTTTGGAGCCAAGTTAACAATGGTGCAAGTTACGCATCTACTAATATGACAAATACTGCACGATTTATTGGTGTTGCTGTAATTGTTGCAGCTGGTCTATTTTGGATGTTTGGTGGCCAAGCAGCTCAAAAAGCTAAAGCTATGTTAGTTGCAGCTTTAATTGGTGGTGCTGTCCTATTACTAGCTCCACAATTAGTACCTACGATCTGGCAAATGTTCGGAGGGGCAACTTTCTAGTTAAATATTCTGGTTAAACGTAATAAAAAGTAAGGAGTTATTCAATGATAGAAGTTACTTTTACTTCTTATCCTAAAGATGGCAAAAAGTTATTCAAGACTGGTATCTTTAAGCAAAAGCCACTTCCACTAAAAGAAGCAAATGATAGGGTTAAGGAGTATGCTAAGACTTTATCGGCACACGAAACGAAAGAATTTGCGTTTACTGTTATCAAAGATGACGGTGGAGATGTAGCAGACGAGTATACTTTTGATACTCAAATTGAAGCCGGAGATGCTCAATTTGGAATTGTTAGCTTAATTAGTCGCGATTATGCAGATGAAGAACTTAGTGATGAAGAAAATGAGGATTTAGAAGATTTACAAGATCAGATTCAGTCTGAATTAGGTGCTGCTAAAACTAATTATGCAGATGAACTTGAACCAGAGGAAACAGATAAAACTGCTGTAGAAGAAAATACAGACAATCAACCTGTATTCCAATCACAACGAGCAAGTGGTGTAGTTGGTGACATTAAAGGTGTAGAAGGTGTAGATGGTAACATTGTTAAACAGTTTTCTATGGTAGATACTCCTAAACAGACTCAACCTAAAGCTAATAATTCTAATGAAGAAGGTCAGTCGTTTGAAGATAACGAAAGCTTACCATTAGAGGATAGCCTTCCAGAGCCGGAGTCTGTTTCCAATGAAAACAATGATATTCAGCCAACTGATGATCTTGATCTTCCAGATCCAACCAGTGAATTTGCAGCACAGAATCAAGAACGTGCTGCGCCGGCTCAGCCGGCACCAGTACCAACTGAATTAGTAGTTACGCCAAGTAGTAAATTTGAAAATCCAGAGGATATCTTAAGTAAAATTCCGGATAAATATAATGCAGAATCATTTGATTTGAGTGTCATTAAAGCACAACTTGGTTATAAGAACAATCCTACTGATAAGTTTGATGAAGAACTGAATAGAACAATTGATGAAGTATTGAAAGATACAGGTTTATCCTCTCTTCAAAGCGAATTTGATATTACTAAATCAAATTTAGAAAATAGTTTAATTGATGCTTTAACTACCAAGTATAATGAGCTAACTAAGAACACGGTTGAAAATATCGTAGCAGTTCGGCTTAAAGATGAGATTAATCAATTAGAACAAGATGCTCAGAATAACAAGCAAAAGAATCAATCTAATATGGAGCAAGCGTGCAATAATGAAGAAGCCCGCCTTACAGCTCAAGATGTAGATAAGCTAGATCAATTTAAAGTTCAATTGCAAAATGAGCATCAGGAAAGCATGCGTTCATTTAAGATTAACCAACAAAAAGAACTAGATACTTTAAATGAAAAAATCGATACTCGACTAGCTGATAGCAAAAATGATTTGAAACAACGGGAACATGACAAGGTAGTTAATGAAATTAACAGAAACTTATCTGATACACGCGTTGAACTTTCAAACCGTTTCAACCAAGGCTTGAAGAATGAGTTTACTAAATCAGAAGAAAACTTCCGTGTAGGTCTTGATGGAGCCATTAGTTCTATTCAAGAAAAACGGGATGAAATTAATCAAAAACGTGAAAAATATCAATTTGCCCAAGCGAAACTTGCTCAAAAGCAAAAAGAAAATGAATTGAAGGCTCGCGAGTTAGATCAAAAAGATCAAGAACTTGCATTAACTAAGAAACAAATTGAAGGATTACCAGATGCAATTGCAGCTGCAATTAATAAGACACAACAACAATCACCTAATTCTCAATTAATGCCGTTCTATCAAGTTCCAGGTAATTATTATTATGCTCAGCCTGCAGGAGCGCCACAGATTCCAAACAATTCGACTCCTCCAGTCGATAACACTGAATTTCAGAAATTGAAGGATCAATATGACGCTTTAGAAAAAAAGCTGACTGAAGTACAAATTACCGCTAAAGATAAGGAAATTGAAGACGCAAAAAAAGAACTAGCCACAACTAAGAATTCTAAAAAGCATTGGCAAATAGGTATCATTTCATTCTTGGCTGTGGCTACTTTAAGTTCAGTACTTTTGTTTGGATATAATCGAAATAATCACTCAGTTTCGTCAACTAAGCCTTCAGTCGTTTTAGTTAAAAATTCAAGTGCTGAGAAGAGCAATAAAAAGACTAGTTCACCTAAAAAGCAAGATACTTCTTCTTCAAAGAAGAAGCTAGAACAGCCCTCAACTCCAAAACCTGAAACACCTGAACAGAAATATAACTCTTTAAATAATTGGAGTGAAAAAGTTGATTATCTAAATGGACTAGTGGGGCAAAAAGATGTTCGCTCTCTTGAAGTGATCAATCGAAATGATCCTACTACTCTTAGCAAATTATATTTAGCAATCGCTCAAAATAATCAAAAAGATATTCGCGACTCTTGGCTCAAAATGAATGCTGACGAAAGAAAAAGTGTTTCTGATTCTGCAAGAGACTCAGTTATTTTGGCTTTTTACGCAGTACATGATTGGCAGAACGGGTGGTTAGCTAAGAATGAAAGTTAGAAAAGTAAAAAAGGTAAAAAGGACCAGTCTTATTAAAAGAACAGGTTCTTTTTTTAAACAAGTATTTTTAAGTTTAAGAAAAGAAACAATAGATGGTGCCAATCTTCCTGATAATCGGGAAGAACACCAAAAGGATATTCGGTTATTTGTAGCAGTTATTTCAAGTGTGGCACTTTTCATAGTTTTGGTAATATTTGTTAATGCTGGTCGACTCACATTTCAAACAATAAGTAGACCTGGCTTTAACTTCTTTACTCAAAAGATTGATGATGAAAAAATATTTGCCCAAGCTATAAATATCGCTAAATATCCTTTGCCGTTCAAATGGCTGATAGCAATTTTGGCCATTAGCTTTTTCGGCGGTTTCGGATTATCAAAACGTCTAAAATTTGCGACAAAAGATGTTGCATACGGTCAAAAAGGTGATGAGCGTTTTACCACTGAAAAAGAACTTGAAAAGCAATATCCAATTATTCCTGATCATGATGAGAGGGGTGATGAATGATGCCTGCTGCAATAAGTAGAAATTATACATCTTACACCTATAAACCATCATTTGAAGGATACGGCGGTATACCCATCTCTCACGTAAATAAGTGGGTAAGAGCTAAAAAATTTCCTTTTATAAGGAAAAAAGGGTTCTATTTTATTGATCGAAGTACCAGTCACAATATTATTGTTGGAACATCAAGGTCTGCTAAAACCCAAGCAATCGTTATTCCAATGATCGATAATCTTTCCCGAGCAAGCAAACAGTCATCGATTGTTGTCAACGATCCTAAAGGAGAACTATACGCAGCCTCTTCTGAAACACTACGTAGAAGAGGCTACAATGTTTACCTGCTTAATTTAGCAGATGGATCTCAATCGATGGCTTATAATCCGTTGCAGCTCATTATTCAATCCTGGAAACGTGGCGATATTGAAGGTGCTATGCAACTAGTTAACTCTCTGACTTATACCTTATATCATGAAGAAAATGCCGGAGCTAATAGCTGGGTTTACGAAGGTGCACAAAAAGCCGTTAACGGTATGATTATTGCTTTAATTGAATATTGTATTAAGCATAATATGACGGAAAAAATTACGCTTAACAATGTTATTGATATGGTTAACGAACTAGGAACGGTTGATTACGCAACTGATCCTGACGATCCATATGATAAATCTAACGTCCTTGATGAGTACTTTAAGCACTTAAAGCAAGGATCTATTGCAAAGCGAGAATTTGGATCTACAAGTTTTTCAGGAGATAAAGCTAAAGGGTCAATTTATTCAACAATCGTTCAAAAGTTGAGCGTTTTCTCAATGCCTAAAATGGCCCGAATGACTTCAATGAATTCTCTAGAGCTTAAATCAATTGGTTTTCCAAAATACCTTGACTTTGAAGTTGACAAGAAGCTTGCCAATAAGAGAATCCAGATTCTCTTTCTTAATAAGAAGAAAGAGCTCATCAATAAGTATACGGTTAAGGTTGCATTTGGAGGCTTTGTACAATACAACTTTGATGATAAGTTGACTGATGGTTGCTATATGATCGTTAAACATCGTCAGCAATTTAGTTCATATAAGATCAAAATTGATGCAAGAACAGAGAAGACAGAATTGCAGCCATTGCAATCTAAAATGCCTATTGGCAATCTTCGCATGCATTATTCCGATCGTCCAACTGCCGTATTTATGAAAATTCCTGACTACGACAGTTCTAACAATGCTCTTGCTTCAATTTTCATTTCACAGCTGTACTCAGAACTGGCAAAGCAATGTTCATACGTTGCTGGCGGTAAAACTATTAGAAGAGTCCATTTTATCTTTGATGAGTTTGGTAATATGTTACCAATCAAGGATATGGACCAATTGATGACAGTTTCAGCCGGACGTAATATGTTATTTACACTCATTATTCAATCGTATAAACAAATTTACGCAAAATATGGGAAAGATAAGGGAAATACAATTAAAGAAAACGGTCAAAATCAGATTTTGATTAAATCTACTGATATGGATACTAACAAGGAATTTTGTACTTTAATTGGAAATAAGACTGTTGAAGGCAATAACGTTAATAAGTCTGTGATGAATATGGCTCAATCCATTAATGTGTCCGCTGATTCAGTTCCTCTACTTTTGCCGGAAAGAATTAAAGATTTCATGATTGGAGAGAGCGTAGTATTACGGCCACTTTATCGAACCGATTTGAAAGGTCGATCTGTTCGACCGTATCCAATCTTTAATACGGGTAAAACTAAGATGCCACTTGCTTATACATTCTTAACTGATGAATTTAATCCTGGAACAAGTCCAGATTTATTACAAATTGATGCGCCACATGCACAGCTCGATTTAGCTAGTTTGGCGGTTGATTGGCGAGACTGGATTACCTGGTCAAAGGATGCCTTAAGTGCATATGATGCACATCAACAAGCAGATGCAAATAAGCAAGATAGTATGGGAAGCGATGACACGGCTAGTGGAGCCAAAGCTAAACATGAAAATGAAGTTGATGACTTACCAAATGGTGCTGAAACCGATGCAATTTTTGCAGAAATGGCTGCTCAAAGACAAATGAATCAAACAGAAGCACTACGTGAATTTTGGCAAGAGCATAAAGACGAATTAGGAGAAGATGCTGAAAGATTCAGATTAATTATTGATCATCATGGTGGACGAAGTGACTATATGCAATTTTTAGTAAACAAACCTGATTTACTAAATGAATTTATGGAATTATGGCAAAAAGTAAATAGCGAGTAGGACAAGCATTAAAAGCTTGTCCTTTTTTGTACAGAAAGGAAAAATATATGGGAACAAAATTGCTAATACTAGCGCAATCCTATATTTTTACAGGGTGGATTGATCTAGGAAAAGCTATTTCTGATATGTTTGGTGGTGGCGGTGATTCTAAAGAAGATCTAACCAATGCCGCAAACAGTTTAGACAACATCCGGCCGTATCTTCACTTTCAAGATGCAGTAGGACAAGTTTTTAATTGGATTAAGTGGGGAATTATAAAAGCTTTCTATAATCTAGCTAATGGTGCAGAAGATCTTGCTACTCATAGTTTGGATTTTAGCAAACTATTAAGTGATGCGGGACTTAAGGACTGGATTCAAGGGTATATTTTAGGAGCTGCCGCAGCAGTAATGATTGCGGTCTTAGTTTGGATCGGAATAAAAATGATGTTAGGCAAGGAGAAAACTCCTGTACAAAACATCATCTTGCAAGCTATTATTGCAACGTTTTTGATGTTTAATCTGCAACCTTTAACTAATTGGGTAGTAGATCAATCAAGTAACATCTATAAAGCCGAAGTCACTGATGGTAATACATCTAGCATTCCATTTGATATTATCAAAGGAAATACCAACGATATCGCCTACCTGGTTTATAACAATTGGCCGGATTTTAAAACGAAAGGATCCGGTAAGATTAAAACTCAAAGCGATGAAGACTATGGTCACAACGGTTGGGATAACAAAAACGGTAAAAAATCGTTTGATCTATTATCTGCTACTAACTTAGCAAGTGCAATCACTCCAGATACAGTTGATTCAATGGAAAAAACTGCTGAGAAATTACAAAAAGATCATCACTGGAAATCTTTAAAATTTAAACCAAAATATCTTAAATATCAATTGATTGATGGTGGAGATAAACCAGCTGCAGTTAAAATCAGCAAGTCAAGCGTTCCATTCTCCAATTCTTATTCTGGTGGGTATCAGCGTTATACTGTAGCCTTTTTACCAGTTGTAGTTTCATTATTTGCTTTGTCATTAGCTTTTGCATTTATCACTTATGTAGTAGTTAAATCTTTCTTAGATTTAGCTATTATGCAAGTTCTCGCTCTATTAATTTTCTCAACAGACTTAGACTCAGGAGCTAAAACAAAAGCAGCTATTAATGATATGTTTACTGCAGCTTTAACTATTGCCTTACAAGGATTTGAATTAGCCTTCTACAGAATTGTAGTCAACTTTTTGACCAATGCTGATATGGGTCCTCTCCTATATTGTGTAGCAATGATAGCTGCTACAGCTATGCTTTGGACTGGATCACAAAAGACAGCTAAATTCTTTGGTGTCGATACAGGTGCACAAAAAGGTTGGGCAATGGGTGCGATTGTTGCCAACCAAACTGCTGGCCTTGTTAAGAAGGGCGCAGGCTTGGCTCGCGGAACTGGTCATCTTGCTCGTAAAGGATTCGATACGACAGAGAGTGCTTTAACGGGTTTAGATGCAGCACATAAGGCTCGTGAGAATGGTAAAACCTGGGGGCAAAGCTTACGTAACGGCGCAAATGCTGCTCATGCTAACTCTCAACTCAAAAAAGGCTTTATGGCTAGTGGCGGAAGTCGTCATCAGTGGAATAAAGCTTCTCGAAGTGGATTGGTACCAACTACTGTTAGCGAAATGGCTGATAAAATGGCAAGCAATAATGGATTAACTGACAACGAATATAATTCACTCCGCCAGGCAAGTACAGGAAAACCATATACTCAATTTGCCAATGAACATGCAGAAGCTCTTAAAAAGAGTGGTCTACGCTCAGCAATTGATAATGCTGAACAGCTAAAACATTTGTCAATGCCAGACAGCGACACCAAAGGTAAAACTATTGATGCTAGAAGAGAACTCAATGATGCACTCAGAAGTGGTAAGCATATTATGAACGATCCAAATGCTAGTGGGGAACAGCAAAAGGATGCTGCACAGCGACTTACCATTGCAACAAGTAATCTTAAGAAGGCTGCTAATGTTGATGACATTAATGACAATGATGCAAATAAGATTAATCCTGCAAATCAACAAGTTGAAAAGCCTTTTGATAAAGCTAAACCAGAAGCAACTACCCAAAATAAGTCTACTGAATCAAACGAAAACATTAGCGAGCACAATGATTTACCTAAAGTCAATCAGGAAATTATACCTGGTGGAGATACTAAGAAAGATGTTGTTGCACAAGGCGGAACTGAACAACTTAAGACTGCTAAAGAAGAAGGCAAGATTCAAAAGATTGATCCTAATTCCAAACCAGCTGAAAGTAAGAAGAGCAATCCTATTAGCTCAAATGATTTACCTAAAGTCAGTCAGGAAATTATACCTGGTAGAGATACTAAGAAAGATGTTGTTACACAAGGTGGAACTGAACAACTTAAGACCGTTAAAGAGGAAGGCAAGGCTCAAAAGATTGATCCAACTACTCAACCAGATAATGGTACAAAGCCTACTATTACTGATGCAATGCGTGCAACTGAAAATGGCCATAAAGTTATTCCAGGAAAAGATAGTAAGAAGGACGTTATCACACAAGGTGGAACTGAACAACTTAAGACTATTAAAGAAGAAGGTAAACATGTACAAATAGATCCTAACACTCCATCTAGTCCAGACAAGATTTCTGAAAACCTTACTCATGAACCTCAAAATAGCTCAACTCAAACTATTCAAGGATCAGATACAAAGACAAATATTAAAGAGCAAGGTGGTACTAATCAAGTTTTGAAATCCTCTGAAAAACCAATCAATTCTGTTACAACAACTCAACCTTCTGTAGCTGAAAACACAACAAGCAATTATGAGCAGCTTGTTCCTGATCAAAAGCAACAAGTACACGTTACTCAAGAAGGACCAGGACAAAGTATTGAAATCTCTACTACTCCGTCTAATATAACTTCCACTGTTAAAGAAACTTCAGCAGAATACATACCTGCTTCAAATATTTCTTCAACTAATCCTAATGCACCAACAATTGAAAGTTTTCTGCATAGTAAAAAACACTATATAAAGAAGTTCAGACAAGATGTAACAACTGAGATTAATAAAGATCAAATTAACCATACTATTGAAGATGTAACTAAAAGAAATGATTTTAAGAGCAACTTCAAAGAAACAAAACCAATAGCTCCAAAACCTAGAAAGGATAAGTAGAAATGGATAGTTATCAAAAACTAGTTATGCCTAAAAAGACGAAATATCGTTTAACAGTTGTCTATGTACCATTAATTGATATTTTGACCGTCTTAGGTTTTATTGCTCTTGGCTTACATATAGCTAAAATAAGCAACTTACCAGCAATTATGCAATTTGTTTTACTAGGATTTTCAGCATTAACGGGAATTGCAGCTGTAGCTTCCACAACTTTATGTTACGGCGTGCCAAATTGGAAGGTCTTACTTCTAGTTCTTAAACAAGACAGAAATAAATATTATCCATTATTTGTGAGAGGAGAAGAAAATGGGAAAAAAGATAATTAAAAAGAAGCAATCTTTATTTGAAAAAATCTTCAAAGCAAAAAGAGCAAGCCCTTCGGGGCTATCTCAAAAAGATATTAAATCTATGCTTGATTTTCTTGGGTATAGAGCTTGTACCCAAAATGGTCGTTTATATTTAAAAGATGGATCTGTATCGCGCTACTTAAAAGTAGAACCTACAGATCTTTTTAGTTTAGACGATGATACTAGACTCAAATACTTGACTGCATTTACTATGTTTAATCGCGTTTTTACACCAGATTACAAGATCGTCATTCTTTCAACTCGTATTGATACTAGTCAGCAACAAGTATATTGGCGAAAACTACGCATGAAGAGTATGTCTGACAATACTGCTCAATCAGATACAAGAAAGCAATTGCAAAGATATTACTTAAGTAAAGTCATTAATCTTGAAAGAGAAGCAGATAGTTACAGTGATATTAACTTTTACATTCAAGTGTTTGCAGATAACAAAAAAGAACTAAAATCAGTAGTTAAATCTGCCAAATTTGCAGATCAAGGCTACTTACATTTAAGAGAAATAAATAAAAAAGAAACTGGAGAAGTTCTTTACCGGTTAAATAATTTAAACAGTAAATAAGGAGGGCTATTGCATGAGTGTATTAGAAAGTTTGCAAAATTTAGGAGACAAGATACTACACAGAGAAAGTACCGTAAATACTCAAATTAAAGAACCACAAATTGATCCAACACAAGTTATCAATGATGCTGGAATCAAACGACTCTTACGCGATGGTTATGATGTAGAATTTTTGGCAAAGACTCAGCCACAAGGTGGCATTACTTTTGATGACGATCATGCAATTGGTGATGGATACTCGGCATGCGTTAACATTTTACAATATCCTACTGATCCTAATATTTTATGGGCTACTCAAGTAATGCTAAATGACTCAACAGTGGCAATTATGGACGTTAAGACTGCTTCCAGTGAACGATTAAAGAGTGAAATTAATCGAAGTTTACAAGAATTAGGAGATCAAGCGACTAATGGTCGTAAAGCAACGTCTATGAGTGATGCTCAAGACAATTACCAGGATTTAATGGATTTATCATCTTCTATTTCTCGTCAAGGTGAAATTCCTAAGAAAATTGTTTCTAGAATTTTCGTTTATGCGCCAACAATTGAAAGCTTGCAAGAAAAAATCAGAGACCTCATTAAGAGCCTAAAAGGTAATGATTTCAGAGCAACTGTCTATAACTTTACGCAAGCTGACCAGTACAAATCTATGACACAAAAACTTACCAAACAAGAGCGAAGTTTTGCAGCTGTACCAGAACAGATCATGCCAGCTAGAACTTTAGGCTTTGGAAATCCTTTTAGCTTTCAAAGCTTAAAAGATCCTCGGGGTATTCCTCTTGGCACAACAAGCGCTGGCGGTGCATTTATTTTTGACCAGTTCAGATCAACTAATACTCGTAGATCCTTCAATATGATGGTTTTAGGAAAAATGGGAGCTGGTAAATCAACGCTGCTTAAAATGTTAACTGAAGGTAGTTTTGCAAGAAACATGTACTGGCGCGGGATTGATAAGAGTGGTGAATATGTTCGCTTAGTAAGAGCACTTGGTGGGGTTGTCGTTAATTTAGACGGAAGTGAAGGTATGATTAATCCGCTAGAAGTTATGGCTACGGTTACTGATAAGGAAGGAAAGGTAGTAGACGAAGTAGCTTCCTTCATGCAGCACTTAGACAAAGTTAGCGTGCTTTTTAAAATGGTTAACCGAGATTTTGCAGAAATTGAAATCCAAGATTTTAAAAACATTCTACGTAGTTTCTATATTTACTACGGATTATTACCTAAAGATTGGCAACGAAATCCAGGAAAAGTTCGACTTACGGGAAAAGATCCTCAAGATTATCCTACCTTTTCGGAATTTAGTAGATATGTTGATAAATGCAATAGCGAAGAATATTTAAGCGCAATTCATGCTAGTCCCCAACGTCGTAGAACTTTTGAAAAAATCAAAATTGGTGTTGAAGCAATGATCGATAACTACGGTCAAATGTTTGATGGTCATAGTAGTATGAAGGACTTATCGCGAGAAAAGGTTGTTCTATTTGACACTTCTACTGTTGCTAACCAGGGGAGCGTTTATCAAGCTCAAATATTTTCTACATTATCATTGATTTGGAATCAGGCTCTACAAAACGGACGACGTCAGAATTATTTACTAGATAATGGCGTGATTACTAATGATGAAATTAGTTACTTTGATGTTGTACTAGATGAATGCCACAACATTGTCAATTACAAAAATATGAATGCGGTAACTTACATTAAAGACTTTGAAAGAGAAATGCGTAAATTCAATGCAGGAATTATTTTTGCAACACAATCACCAGAAGAAATGGTCCCAGATAAAGTTAACAGCGTAGAACAATCCGACTTGAAAGTTGTTTTCGATTTATGTGCAATCAAAGTTATGATGGCAATGGAGAATTCGCAACTTGCAAAAATCAAAAAGCTACTAGGAGATAGCTTAATGCCAAGTGACTATAGCGAAATTCCGTCATTAACAACAGGAAACGCTATATGGACTTTAGGTAGCGGACAAAGATATAAAGTTACTAATAATCCTGACCCAGAACAACTGAAGTTATTCGATGGTGGTCAATAATGATAAACAATAAAAAAAATAAAGATCCATTCATGAGAATGATCCGACGAAGGTTGTGTCGACATTCACTCACGATTGGATTAATCGTAGGAGGCGTTACAGCATGTATCGCCTCTTTTATTATTTTCATCGCAGTTATTTATAGTGTAATTATTGGTGTTAAAGGAACTTGTGCTCCTGATACATCGAATCCAATTGCGGGTCAAGTAAGTGGAGCAACTGGCGAATGGACTCAAAAAGGCTCTAAAGAATATAACACAGCTAAGACAATCTTTGATCGCTTAACCAAAGATTTAGGTGTTTCAGGAGCTGCCGCTGCTGGGGCCTTAGGTAATATTGCTCAAGAATCTAAGTTTAATACTGGCGCAGTAAACGCTAGCGATAATGGTGCTGGACTAATTCAATGGACCTTTGCTAGAACAACTGCTTTAAAAAGCTTTGCAGAAAAGAAAGGCAAAAGTTGGACTGACTTAGATGTTCAAATCGAAATGCTAGAGAATGATATGAAAAATCAAGCAATGTGGACCAGTGGGAAATTTAAAGACAATAGTTTAAAAACATTTGGTACTACTACAGATCCCAAAGAAGCTGCCGAACGATTTTATATCAGTCAAATGGAAGCCGGGGGCGGTTACGCAAGTGATCCAGATGGAAGTGGTACAAAAAGAATTGCTAATGCGGAAACTGCCTACAAACTTTTTAATGGAAGTAGCGTAAAAGCAGATGAGAGCAAATTAGGTAGTACTGGTGGTAAAAATACTAATAGCTCTTCTAACTCAGCAGATAGTGATGAAACAAATTGTGTTGTTGTAAGTGATGGAAAGTGGGCTTGGCCGTTTAAATCAATTAAAGGTAAACCGCAAATTTCTGGCGCTCAACTCTTTGGTAACGTTGGTGGCGGTCAAAAAAATGGATTCCATGATGGTCTTGATTTCGGAACAATTCCTTACAATAAGCAAGATATTTTAGCCATTCATGATGGAACGGTTTATAAAATTGATCACCAAGGGTCAACTCAAAGCGACTTAGGTTGGTTTGTTTGTGTAAAAAGTGACGATGGGTATTACGAAGTGTATCAAGAATTTGCTTTTGATCCAGGAGATAAGGATAAAGCAATTTCAGTTAAAGTAGGCGATAAAGTAACTGCCGGTCAAAAAATTGGAACATTAGATTCTAGCTTAAGCAACGTTAGCCACGTTCACATTGGTGTCAGCAAGAAAGAAATTATGGCGGCTGAAGCTCATGCCTTTAGTAATGATGGCACTTGGATAGATTGGTCAAAATTAATTGAAGGAGATAAGTAATGGAATTTAATAAAACGAAAAAAGAAAACAATAATGAAAAGGCATTTCGTTTAACGCTCTGGGTCTTGTCTATACTATCGGTTATCTTTGCCTTAGTTAATATTCCAAAGCAAGGAAACATATCTGAAATACGTCAAGAAACTAGAAATACTGCTAAGCAAATTAAGGTTGCACGTCAACAAGCTCAAAACAATTCCCCATTGTTTGCTGCTAATAATTTCAACTTGACCGATCAAGAAAAGACCGCAACTGATAGATTATCTCAAGGACTACAAACAACTTTTGGTGGCTTGAAGACAGAAAATGATTTTAAAACTCAGAAAAGTAAAATTCAAAGTTTGATGGGCAAAAAGTTTGCCAACTTTTTTGTCGTTTACAATCCTGAAACTTCTTATCTTAATAACAATGAAGTACATGTTTACTTCAATAACGTTAAAGACATTCATCATGCAAAAGTTTTTGCTTACACACAATATGAAGTTAAAAAAGGAACTGGTTCTGAACCATTATCCATTGCATTTAATTTTGACTATGATCTCACAACTCAAAAAGTTAATAGCTATAAGTTAGTAACCTTTTCTACATCAGATGTTCTAAAGAATGAAGGGAGCAATCAATAATGGAAGCTTGGCAAAGAATTCAAATTGGAGTAGCAACATCATTAATAGTATTAAGCATAGGAACCGGTACTGCTTTTAAATCTAAGCAGGCAAAATATGATGCAGACTTAAACAAAGCGCAGGTAGCCTTAAATCAAAAAAAGAGACAGCTCTCCACAATTCAAAGTGATAATGAATCAATATTATTAGACCAAAAACAAAATTCTAGTAATCAATCAACTTCAGACTCAGTAAGACAAGTTATGCTTAATCGTGCAATTAACACTAGAGCTATCAAAGTAGCCAAAGCTTTGTTTAATTACTCTGGCTCTAAAGATTATTTAAAACGACAAAACAAAGTCAGCGTTTTACTTTCTAAAAAAGCAACTGTTGATCCAGCCCTATTTCCAAAACATGACCTAGAGCAAATTAAAGGTCAAAAAATTGCTGGCGACTATTACTCAAGTTCAATTACCAATGGACTAGAAGATTCTGATGGTAATGTTCCAGTATTTTTAAAAGTACATTACGGAACTTACTTGAATGACAAATTAATTGCTTCACCTACTGAAGGATTTAATTTAACTTACAATACTCATTCAGGACAATTTACTAGTCTAAAATCTGTGGGAAAATTTGCTGAAAATACAGAAAAGAATGATTAGAAATGAAAAAGAATAAAAACAAATTAAAGACAAGCACCAAAATTGCAATGATATTTTTCTTCACTCTATTAGCTTTTGGTCTTAGTATTGAAGGATATCATTTAAGAAATACAGCTATTGAAAACAACCGCGTTCAAGTTTCTCTAAAGAAAAACGAAAACGCGGTTGTTTTATTTTATAAAGATGATTGTTCAGACTGTAAAGCAATTTTTGACAGAGTTATGGTGGAAAAAGATTTTGGTGGAACAAATATAAAACCAATTAATTTAAATAATGTAAAAAATAAACATTACATCGGTGAATATAACTTGCATTATGTACCAACTTTAATTGTGTTACATCATGGAAAAGAAGTTGACAGATACACTGGTATCGATAAAAGAAAAATAAATGATTTATTTAAAGGAGCAATGAAATGGCCAGATATAAACACGCGTCCAAGAGTTATAGTTTAAAAAAAGAAAATTCTTGGCTAAAGTATTTAGTTGTTTTCCTTCTTTTACTTAATGTCGGTCAAGTTGTTTATACTTTTGTCCAAGCCCCAAATCAAAGTCAAATTTCAAAATATGAAAAAGTTATTCATAAAAAAGATTCTAAAATTCATGATTTAGAATCTGAAATCAAATTTAATAAGTCCCAATATAAAAAATTAGGTCTAGAAAGTCAGTACGGTTATGGCGAATAGAATGGAGATGAAAATAGAATGCCTAAAACAAATAAACAAAAAGAATTAAAGCGTCACGAAAAATTCCGAAAGCGAAAAGCATTTTTAAGTGCAGCTACAATCATTTTAGTAGCTTTTATCGGGATTTTACTTAGTCCATTTTACATGGGAGCAGGTAAAGTTAGTTTAACTAGAAATGATACTACAGATGTTGCCACCAATGCTAAGCTCTATCGAATGAGTTCAACTTTTAATCCTAAAACTGGTTATCTAGTCTCAGAATTTTATGTTGGAAATAAAGAAGATGTAAATGATCTTTCAGCAGAAAAAGCACTAAGTAATATTAAATATGCAACTCGTGCTCAAATTCAACACGGTACTATGGGAAACCAAGCAAGATTTGTTTCAACACGTTTTCAAAAAATTAATGACCATTACTTTGTAATTGAGGCCAAAGACATTCAACCTGGTTTTAACGTAATTCGTTACGATGTTGTTCCTGAATTAATTAATTCTAAAGTTGAAACTGATGGATTTACGAAAAATACTCTGATCAAAATGTACGCTCGCGAAAATAAAATCAAGTTGGATACAAACTTAAAACCTAAAGCAAAATCTGCATATGCTAAAAACTATTTAGCAATGCTTATTAAGACCTACACTAAAAAGATTTCATCATCTCAAAAGAAAATTGCAAATGCTCAGGCAACAATTGACCGAGATCAAGAATTAATTAGAAAGATGAATCGTAAAAAAGCAATTGCTTCATCCTCACAAAAAGAAGATATCGAAAGTCAAATTAGTGATTACAAACAAGATATTGATAATCAAACTCAGATCATTAAGGAAGCTAAAAAGACAATTAAAGAGCAAAAAGAAAACATTAAGGCAACCCAAAATGGCGCTATAAACTTCTAAAATTTTATAGAAACGTAGCTAAATAGGTGTCCGTTTAAGCGGAATGCCTATTTTTTTTAGGTTGGAAAACGTCCGTTTGTGCGGAAATAATCGAAAAATACGATATAATCTCTAACCCTTTGGAAATCCCTTTGGCACAGCCAAAGTAGCAACCGAGGCACGAGGTTGATATCAGATTTCCCTTATGCTCTTTACTCCAAGAGCGACGTAGGAGCTACCAATATAATTAATAAAAGGAGACAATAGAAAATGGATTTAAAAATTAAAAACGTAGATCCAAAAGATATCTACGTTATTGATAAAGAAATAGAACAAATTAACAAAAAGAATCATACAAAAATTTCAAGAAGTAAATTTTTAAGAGATCTTATTAAAAAATACTCCGAACAAAAAATCAAAAATAAACTAAACAACATATCCAACGGAGAGAACTTCAAGCAATAAAAAAGTATTTAATTACGAGTCAAAAATTAAATACAGAATTATTGTTTGCTTTAATCGCAAACAATAAAAATAGTGCAACTAATTTAGCAGTTAAGTTAGGAAAAGAACTCGATAATTTTAATGACAAAAATAAAGGAGAATAAGAAATGGATTTAATAATTCGAAATATTGACCCCAAAGTTATATATTCAATCGATAAAATGATTGAACAATATAATCATCAAAATAAAACTAAAATTTCACGATCAAAATTTTTAAGAGATAGAATTGAAAAAATTCCAGAAGAAGATCTTTATAAAAAAATTGATAGTGAGACAGCCGTGCAATTAAAAGCAATGGTTGAAAATATGGAAGCATATCAAGATGCAGTAGATAAATTATTTTTCTTATTAATCACCGGTGACACAGAAGAAGCATTAAATCTTTCCGAAGATCTTAGTCTTAAAACAGATAAAAATGTTCGTAGAAAAATTAATCTTATCTCCAAAATTTTAGATGCAATAATTCAAGAAGATAAAACAAAAGCAAAAAATTTAAACAATGAACTAAAAGAAAGGAATGAAAATTATGACACGGAAGAAGGAATTTAGAACTCAACTTAGTGATGAAGAGTGGAAACTCATTAATGAAATTCGAGAAAAAAATCCCGCAATAAAAACTGCACACGATGTACTAGTTTTATTTGTACACGATCACTTGGCTTGTAAAAATTTGCAAACCGAATTGAAAGACTTAAAGAATATTAATTTTAATTTACAAACTTTAATGGAAGTTACAGGTGAGTTAATGGTTAAAGGGCGTGGCTTTCAAGATGACAATGGTCTTCCCATTACGAATGTGCAAGTTGGATCACAATACATCAGTATTAAATCTGCTAAGCAAAAAGTTAAAAAAGAAATTGCAGCAGGTCAAATTAATAAACATTGGCACAAGGCAGTAGTTAATGAATAAATATATTTTAAAAAGAATGGAAGCAATGATTGTTAAACACGTTAGGCTTTCCATTCTTTTTTTATTAATTGCATGTAGCTTTTATTTTCTTCATGCGGAATTTTTTAATCAATATAATTTTTATGCTTGGTATTGGTTATTGTTAGTAGCCGGTAAATTATTTGAATACTTAGGAATAATCATATTAGCAACACCAATATTTGAATTTGTAAATTTAAGAAGGGAGCTAAAGAAAAATGAACAAGCTAAAAAAAGAAATCAAAAAATTAGTGGAAACTGAAAAAGAAAAAGCAATAAAACGTCCAAAATATAATCCATATGTTGATGACTATTCAAGCAAATAAAGCTTTTGGAGTGATACATGAAAAGACCAGCTATAATTTTAACTTCAAAATTTTCAACAGAAACAAACGGAAAATCTTTCGGTAAATACTTGGGCTACATGGCTCGTAAAGAAGCTCTCGAATCTAAGGAATATTTAACCGAGCAAGAAAGAAAAGAGATTAATCGCGTTACTATCAAAGCTCGTGAACTTGATATACATGGAAAGTTTAGAAAAGTTTTTGATCAATCAAAAGATGAGCTAGTTAATAAACAAGCAAAAAAACTTTTAAACAATAAAGTATTGAGCGAATTAAACGATGACCAATTTTCAAAATACTTGGGCTACATGGCTAGATCAAGCGCATTAGCTACAATCCAAGGTAAACGCGAATTAACTCCCCAAGAAACTCAAGAACTAAAACGAGTTAATGAAGCAGCTAATAAATTAACAGACCTAAAAGTGACAAAAGATAAATTAGCAGTTGGCTTTTTTACTTCAGATATGGATCAAGTTCATCTTAAAGACTTTCAACACATTCGAGATCAATTAACTAAAGCACAAGCTAATCATAGCGTGCTATGGCAAGACGTAATTTCTTTCGATAATGATTTCTTAGTAAAAAAAGGAATTTTAAATAAAGAAACTGGAATGCTAGATGAACAAGCTATGCGACACGCAAGTCAAGAAATGATGAAAACTTTTCAAGCAAAAATGAATCCACCTTTGTATCAGCCTTATTGGATGGCGTCAATTCATCGTAACACTGATAATGTTCATATCCATTTTGCAACTGTTGAAGCAATAAATCAGCGACCAATTATTGAGCGTGAAGATAAGTTTGGAAATCTTGTTAAACAGCCCAAGGGACGTAGGCCTCAAAAAGTAATCGATCAAATGAAATCTGTTTTTACAAATACGTTGATCAATACCAGTGATCTAACGAAAGAAATCTCCCGTAATCGTGATCAAGTTAGAGCCAATGTTTTTCAGCATTTTGAAAAGCAAAAAGAAAATCCTGATTTTCAAGCAATGATTAATCAACTCATGGAGCACCTACCAGCTGATCGAAGAAACTGGAACTACAAATGGCTTGAAAAAAATGATGCCAATGGTAAAGCGCTCCTGGATATAATTACTGAAACCTTACTAAAAGATGATCAAGATTATCGTACATATAAAAAAGATATTTCTGATTATCAAGATACGCGACAAGCTTTATACGGTATTTCAAAACGTGAAAATAAAAATTATAAAGTTAATAAACTTAAAGATATTCGCCGACGAAATGGAAATGCAGTTTTAAAATCTTTAGCTACTTTAGATAAACAAGCTAATAAGATGCACAAAAAAACTCCTTTAAAATTAAGGGTTAATCCTGAAATGTATTTTCAAACCTTACTTAATAAAGCAAAAACTCAAAAAAGTTCTTCAGGGGCAGGTGGCCGGGTGGCTCCGGCTCGGCGGAATGTTCCAAGAAAAAGAAATTTATATTTATTCACTTTAAGTAAAAAAAGAATTGAAAAATTGAAAAAAGAAATAAGTCATCAGACTAGAAAGGAAATGATTCTAGAAAAAGGACATGTAAGTCTAGATAAGAGAAAAGCATTAACTGAATATGAAAAGATACAAAAAGCAGCCGAACGTTCACAAGAATAACGTCTGCTTATTTTTGAAAGAAGGTTTTATTATGAATCAAAAAATTCCAAATTATATTAATCAATTAAAAAAGATATTAAATGTAGAATCAATCGATATCGACACCATAACTTATACTCCTGCTTCTTCGGAACCCGAACATGAAATTGAATTACCCATTTACACTTGTTCAAATAATGACGAAACGATACACATTATAACTGATTTTCAGGGTAAGGTATTCGATGTTTTCTTGCCCTACAATATCAACGGTAAACAATTACTAAAATATTCAAAAGTATTAAAAATTTTAAGTAAAAATAAGTCAGATAAAACAGTTATAACTGAAAGTTTAGAACAAGCATTATATTTAGCCAATTTCTAACTAAAAAAAGAAAGGTTCTGTAAATTTTTACAGAACCTTTCTTTTTAGAAGTACACACCGCTTTCCGTGCATACCGTTCTTACGAGTCTCACTGATTGGTTACGGGCTTTCTTTAGTCTAGCATATCGACAAGGCAGTGAGCTTACCCGACTGTTAACGTTAAAAACATTAACAATCCACTAATTTACACCGTGATCTTATAAATAGTATAACACAGGGACATCAATTATTAGTGTCAAAAAAAGCACAAAAGAAAAGCCCTTAAGAAGGGCCTTTGAAAAGCAATACACTACGCTTTTTTTAGCTATTAAAGCTAGGCAGTGAGCCACCCGATCAAGTTATGATCCTTAATTTAAAAATTGCTTCTTCTATTAAGTTAACTATATCATAAGGAAGAAAAAGATGCAAAATCTTTCACAATCATTAAATAAACCAGTTAAATATATTCCACATGGATATCATATTGCCACAGATAACGAGTTACAGATAATTAATGATTTATACATAAAAAATATAAATAGATTTTCGAAATTTTATGATAAGAATTTAGCTAATAAGACAATAGACTATGTTTTCAAATCGGAGAATCAACTAAAACTATTATCTGTTAACTTTGGAAAAGAAAATTTTGCTCATTTACTAGGATTAAGATTTGACAGACGAAAGCCAAATCAAGTTTTAACAGATATTCTAGATAACAAAACTCCTAATGCAATACTTATCAAAAATGATAGGACTACTTTTTTAAAGCTACAAGTATTATCTTCAGCGAAGGAAATCTTACATACAGATGGCTTAATATTATCCGATCTTTCAAAAATTGAACAGATTCATAAATTGAACCTAAATAAAGGCATTAAAAGTTCCGATAAAAATTTAATGATATTACTCAGAACTAGTAAAAATGATGGTATTGTACCTGCGTCATTAATGAACTTAAATGTTCGAACCCTTTCAGAACAATTAAAAAGAGTCCCACAAAATACAATCTTAGGAATATTTCAAGAAAGCAATGATCAAGTAACATATTTAGATGAAAATAATAAAAAAAGAAACGTTGTTTTAGGACGTAGCGCCAGTGCTATAGATCTTAATCACGAATATATTAAAACACCCCAAGATGCTCTGTCCTTAGCTTCAGTGCTAAATAAAAGTATTTCAGCCTATGCAGAAAAACAAACCATAAATACTGACGATTTAGGTCGACAGCTTACTCACGAAAAAGCAGCACCGAATCATAAAGAAGCTACAAAGAAAGCGGCACTTAGAAAACGATTTGATCGAGAAAGAGAGTAGCTCTATGACTTATCACACACGAAGTCCACCTAAAATAACTAATACTTTTGCTTTTAGCTCCTAATCAATTTAGATTAGGAGCTTTTTTATTTGAAAGGAAAATACCATGAATTTTATTGATTTTTTTGCTGGAATCGGTGGCTTTAGATCTGGACTAGAAAAAGCCGGTCATAAATGCGTTGGATTTGTAGAATTCGATAAATTTGCAAGAAAAAGCTACCAGGCTATGTACGATACAAAAGGAGAATTTACAGGATATGACATTAGACAAGTTAGAGGAAAAGATTTACCAACAGCCGACATCTGGACCTTCGGAAGTCCCTGTCAAGATGTTTCAATCGCTGGTCAACAAGACGGACTCATTAGCGGAAAAAGAAGCTCCTTGTTCTTTGAGATTATCAGACTGCTTAAAGAAAGAACTAAAAACCAACAAGAGATTCCTACCTATCTCTTCATGGAAAACGTTAAGGGACTTTTATCAAGTAGAAACGGTAGGGACTTCGCCCGCGTTCTCATTGAAATGGACTCAGTCGGGTACGATGTCGAATGGTCACTTATCAACTCTAAAGAAGTCGTCCCTCAAAACAGAGAAAGAGTCTACCTTATCGGACATCTTAGAGGTAAATGTTCCAATAAAGTATTTCCTATCCAAAGACAAAGTCAAAACTCTATTAAGCAATCAAAAATTAAGCAGGTAGGTAATTATCGCTCGAATAAGTCATTCGGCAATAATCCACAAACTGGAAGAGTTTACTCTGTTCACGGACTATCTCCTACACTAAACACAATGCAAGGTGGCGACAGGCAACCTAAGATCTTAGTTGAAGCGGTACTTACTCCTGATCGTCTAGCTAAGAGACAAAATGGAAGAAGATTTAAAAATGCTGGAGAACCTGCATTTACAGTAACAGCAACTGACAAGCATGGAGTTCTAATAAAAAAAGATAAGGAATTATCAATTAGAAAATTAACACCATTAGAATGCTGGCGCCTACAAGGGTTTACAGATGAACAATTTTTTAAAGCAAAAAATGCTGGGCTAAGCGATAACCAGCTATACAAACAGGCTGGTAATTCAGTAACTGTTCCAGTAATCGAAACAATAGGATATAAGTTGAAAGGAAATATTAATGAATAAAAAAGAAAGAGAAATATTTAAACAAAAAGTGGAGCAGTATCCCGTAATTATTAATAGAGAAAATTCTATTGATGGTAAAGCACAACTGTTGCATTTCAAAGATAGAGTCAAAGACTTAGATCTTAATCTCATCTTTGGTTCTGACTTATCACACAGCAAGTATAAAAATATCCACAATGACTCTTTATATTTAATTGGCAAGCAACTTCAAAAACCTTTCTATTTAGGAAATTCTCTTGAAGAAGTTAAACAAGAAATTATGGCTGATGGAGAAGCTGAAGATTACGGAACCAGATATATGCAACAATATGGCTCCGGAATTCTTACAAATAAAAAAGTTGGTCGTACTACGGCTATATATGCACATGAGGAATTTGATGAATTGCCAACTGATGAAGATGCTATCTCATATGCTAAAGATTTTTACAAAAGACCTGACATAAGTAGATTTTCTCAACCAACTAAAGATCGTGATGTTGAGAGGGCCAATCTAAGCACTAGTTCAGTCAATAGTGAATTATCTTATCACGAAACTCACTCAAATGATTCGATTGCTTTTCAACAAAAAGAAGCTATTGATAAATATGCAAGCACCCACCAACTACCTAACGGTATGAAATTCGTTAACTTAGAAAAGCTATTAAAAAATGGTGATTTTTTTGAAAATCCATGGGTGTCATCGGATAGATACGATTTGTTCAATCATGTATACAATGGCTCCAAATACGGGGTCATTTTCATTGAAGATGGGGAAGTCGCAATTCACAATCTTTCAAAAAAAGAACTTACCACGATTAGCAATTTGGAAGATTACGAGTTTGATCCTGAATATAAAAAAGTGTCGAAAGATTTAGCTAAAGTTGCTCCTAATGCCCCTGATTTTTCAATTGATCTTGGAGATCCCATGCCTTTAGATCTTAGTGTCATTGAAAATGATTACTATACACCAGATAAAACTATCGATGATGACCGTGCAAAGGCAAACATCGTTTTAAAACCAACTTCAATTGTCAAAGGGCTAGAATGGAATCAAAAACAAGATATTTATTACTACAATCCTAAAAATAAAAAAGAACCTCAATTAATAGGAAAAGACCTAGAAAGTTTTGCAGACTACTTAAATGAACCAGCAAAAATTGATGGATTATCTACTACTCTAGTAGATATCAATCGAGAACATTTTGCTAAGACTCACCAGGATCAAGTTAAAAATATTCAACGTAATTTGTATATTGGCCGAGATAAGAATGCTAACGAAGATCTTTTCAAAAAATATTTAAGAAAATATGATGTTTACATAAATCCATCAAAGAAAGACTTTGAAGATGCCAACGTTCTTTTGGGACTTTCAAAAGATACCAACTTAAATAAAGTAGTTGAAAAAATGGAAAAACCTAAGCAGGAAAAAGCAATTGGCTATATTAAAGCTAATTCTAAAAAAGATAAAGCAACACCTAATCTCGCAAGAAGAGAAAATGCCAAGCGACTTTTAGAAGAATATGGCTTTGATGCAACAGAAGAGAATATTGAAAAGATGGCGAAAAATATTGAAAATGAGGATAAGTTTAACAAGCAACTTAAAATTAAGAAATCTGGATTAGAATCAGTAAAATTAGAACTTGCAGATCCTGAAATTCGAAAAAATTATGCTGAAACATACGGAAAGAAAACGGAAATAGATAAAAAAACAGAACAGGTATTTCTGGAAAAACCAATCTATTCACAATGGTTCATGCAACGTGATCGTGAAGAAAAAGAATATGAAGATCTTGAAAGATTAGGCTTTCCTAGTTTCTATCAAGGGGAAGAAAAGCAAAAATTCGAGAAACTATCACAAAAGATCCCCGTTCATACAATTAGAAAACTAGAGAATGCCTATGTAGCAACAAGAGATATTTACTTCGATGACAAAACTTCTGAAGTTAAAAATATTAGCTTAGTTTCCAAAACTACTAAAGCAAAAATCGAAAAAAATAGTAAAAAATATCTAGCTCTGGAACACGCCAAAAAAGCAAGTAGAAATAAGAAATTAGAAAGGTAGCACTTAACGATAAAAGTTAAGTGTTTTTATTTTGCAATGAAATATAAAAATAAATCTCCCCCCCTAATACAAAATTTGTTAAATATAAAAACAATTATGATGAACTAAATAAGGAGAGTTATATGAAACTAACAAATACACTATTATCAACAGGGGCTTTAGTGGCCTTAGGATTAGGAATGACACTAACCACTACCACAGTACATGCTGACAGTGTAACTTCCACTGCTCACGAAAGTATTTACCACTTGACGACCAAAGATGGCTGGTCAAATGATCTGCAGACAATTGCTTGGAATAGTAAGGGCAACTACTATGATCTATACTTCCTGCATTCTAAAACATCTGACGATCCTAACGAAGCAGGCGATCAGAACTGGTATCATACAACCACAAAAGACTTCGTACACTTCACTCCCCAAAACGAGGCAATTAAAGCAGATGGTCCAGAAGCACCATATACATGGACTAGTGCATGGACAGGAACTGTTCTAGTCAATAATGGTCAAATTGCAGGTGTGCCTAAAGGAGCGCAAGTTGCTTACTTTTCAGGTCTTGAAAAACATGATGGTGGTAGTCAGAATATCTGGGGTGCTTGGTCTAGTGACAACGGTAAGACCTTTAGCCACGTCTTAAATGGTGCTTCTCCAGTCATTGATCACTCTTGGAACTTCACCAGTCACAACAAAGTGGACGAACGAGATCCTTCAGTCGTATATTGGCACGGAAAAATGCTGATGTATGTTGCTGAAGGCAATGAAATTGGAGTATATCAATCACATGATGGCATTCACTGTTCAAAAGCTGATCCTCATGGAGCAAGTAAAGTAGGTATGGGAACTTATCTGCGTGGTATCAATACACAGGATTCAACGCCAGTAGAATGTCCAGCACTTCGTACAATGAAGATGCCTAATGGGAAAACTAAACAAGTTCTTTTCTTTGGTGCCAAAGCCCCACATGCTGGTCAAACTACTGGAACATATTACATTGTTGGTCATCTTGATCAAAATGGACTTTTTGCCCCCGAAACTGATGCTAAAAGACTAGATCAAGGTTCTGACTATTATGGAGCTAACTTCTCTGGTAGCTCAAATCTTGCTGAAGCTTCAAGAGCCATCAAATCAATGGGCTGGGTTGGTAACTGGTCCTATACAGCCAATGGGATTCACAATGACGAATCTGCAAATTCTGCTTTTACGAAACACTTAGGTTCTTATTCTGTTGCTAGAAATCTTGAACTTGGTAACGATATGAGTATTAAATCGACTCCTATTGTGGGTCAAGGTAAAGAAGTTAAACACTATAACTCTGTATCAAAAGATCATCCTATAAACGGCATCAATGCCTCTTCCAATCGACCATTCACTAATGGTAGAGATACTAATGGTACGATTTATAATTTACTTGATGTTCCTTCCTTATCAGTGAATAAGCTTTATAACTTACATTTCTACAACACCAAAAGTAGCTACCGAGGTCGTATATACATCGATATCTGGCAAGGTAACGACTATGTGCGCCTTAACTATGATCCGTCCAATGGCTTATACAACGTTAAAACGCGTTCTGGAGAATTAGATAGAGGAAGAAATGGTCAAGCTGCTTCAAGTATGATGGACTACTTGGTAATGGGAATGGATATATTGCTGACTCGGGGGTTAAAAATCAGCATTCAGTTGATTTGAAAGTTCTAACTGATAAAAATTCAGTAGAGTTCTTCTTCCCCAACGGTCAAAGTTATACTGTAGCTCGCTTTAATACTAGTCAAAAACAAGACTTTAAGATTTTCACAGAAGATCCTACAAATGGGAATAAAGTAGATGTTACTCAAGCAAATTTAAGTCAAAATTAAAACCAATTAAGGAATATTCTTTCACTTAATTGGCTTTTTTGTAATTAAGTAAAAACAAATTTACAGAGTTACAGAAAAAGAAAAGGAGACTAAGCCTATGCCTTACTATGCACGTAGTCCACCGAAAACAACTAATACTTATAATCTTTAGCTTCTAATCCAAATTGATTAGGAGCTTTTTTATTTGAAAGGAAAATTGACCATGAAAAAATTTAATGAAGAAAAATTTGCTGAATATTTATTCAATCTAGTTGAAAATTTTAAAAATCCGACAAGTGATTACGATGAAGGAGCTTATGACACTCTAACTCGTATTTGTAAAGAGTTTAAAGTTGATCATTACGAAGAAGATATCAAAAACTAAGAACAAATCAGGAAGGAATAAAAATGACTGATCAAATTAATACACCAAATAAAATTGTTGATTTAATGAAACAAAAATATGGTTTAACTCACATCAGCAAAACAATAACTGTTACGTCTAACGATACACTATATACGCTTTATCGAAAAACTGCACGATATCTGTACAAAAATGGAGTTGAAAATGGCGACTATACAGATAAAGACGAAGTCTTAGCCTTATCTCATAAGCTAGATATTAAAGAAAATGAGATAAAAAAAGTTGATAGTTCTAAACTGGCTCCTGAAGAAAAAATAGAGTTCAAAAAGAAATTCAAATTTAAAAACACTCAAAAAGATAAATGGGAAGATCATATCTATCAGTATCAAAAAGATGGTGAAAAAACTTTTATATTTATCAAACCCAACGGTTCAATACCTTCCACTTACTATGGTCAAAGAAGATACTGGACTGATACGAACGAAACTATTAAGCAACGAGCCTCATTAAATACTTACTATAATGGTTTGCCAGACACAGATACCACTCCTTGGATAACTAGAGCAAATAATAGAAATGAAAAAGTATACTTTACAGCATACAGTCGTGATCTATTGATTGGATACGACAAACTAAATATTGACTTAAAACGAAACTTTAAAGAAAAATCATTAGAGCCACTCAACGAACTTATTGATAACTTAACTGATCCTAAAAATAGCGGGAGTAGCAATGAATATTTGTTTTCCCCTGATGCTTACTATGAAATATTTGCAAAACAAGCTCATATGCCAACTTATGAAGAATGGCAAAATACACCAGAAGAAAGCTTATTAAAGATAAGAATTAATAAAGAAGATACTGAGAAAAACCAAAAACCGAAATCTGCAATTGAAAAAGAACTATCGGAATACCTTATTAATAAAGATCAAATAATTCCTAAAACAACAGTTTCAAACGTTTTATCCAAAAATCAAACGTTAAACTTTGTTAATCGATACTTAAAAGATACATACAACTTAACGCTACAACAACAATATGATGCTGAGCAAGCTAGATCAAGTCATGCAACATTCTTTCAAACTAAAAAGAATATTGATAAAACAACTCAAACAGAAATGGAACGTCTCACTAATGATTTATCTAAACATTTTAAAAAAGTCGAAATTGATAATGATGTAGACTTGGAAGAATTGAAAAAATTTATTCCCGAATTAAAACAAACTGTTTCTGCTTTACCTCATGCAAAGAATGGAATTAAACCTATTTTGCGATTTAGAAAGCTCAAAAATCATAGAGCACTAGGCATGTTTACACCAATCAACAATACTTTAGCAGTCGACTTTAGATATGATAAGAAAACTAAAGAAACGGGCTTACAAAGTTTTGTACATGAATACGGTCATTTCTTAGACTATAACTACAATGGTAGATCTAACTTACCTCTATCTATTAACAAAAACTTTTCCGACTCTTTGCAATCTATTCAAGCAGAAATCGGAAACAGCTCAACGGCGCTCACTCCTAAAGAGAGTACTTATTTAAAGACACCTAGCGAAGTGTTTGCACGAGCCTTTGAAACTTATGCTTCAAATCTTGGATTAAATAACTCGGTAATTAAAGATAAAGAAATTTATAACAGTAAAATTGATATCAAATATTCTACTTTTACTCCAGATATCAAAAAGAAGATTTCCTCATATTTCGATAAACAATTTCCAACTATAAAACAAAAAATCCGTCAATTATCGCAAGAAAATGAAAAAGTAGTAGAAAATGAAAAACCAAAAATTTACCGCTACTACTCCTTATTTCGACCTATTAATCCTGGCACTTATCCAATGAAAAATTTTAAGCCGCTAAAGGTCGAAAACTTTGATGAGCGTAAAGATGTAGGTGGAAACGTCAAAGCATGGGGTTATGTTGAGTATCTAAACAAACTAAGTTTAGAAGAGCAACAAAACTATGACCTAATCAATGAGAAGCCAATTAAAGTTGCTCAAGCTATCCAGGAACTTAATCAAAAGAAACGACTAAATTTAACTGATGTATCGGTTAATTCATCTAATCCAAGCCAAGTAGAATACACAGTCTGGGGAAACGCTGAATCTGCCAATAAACATAAAGGGCTTTTTGCAACTTTAAATATTAATACTAAAGAGATTGATGATACTAATGAAAGCTCTATTATTAAAAACACTCAAAAAACTTTACTTTCTCAACAAAATGCGTTAAGTAAAAGCAAATTCTACGATTCAAAATTTATAGTGGCAATTAAGTCAAATATTAATAAATTGCAAAATATACCTGATCAACAATCAAGAACACAAAAAGAAAAAGGTTTGTCTAAAGCAGAAATGCATAGACAAGCCTTTTTGATTAGCCGTGGAAGAATGCAACCAACTCAGGACTCTAAAACTATGGAATTGTCCCAAAAATTTAAGGAAAAGTGGGCAACAAGACGCGGAGAAATTAATAAAAAACAACTTGCAAGAAAACACGCTATGCAATCACGGAATTTAGAAAGATAAGGAGATTAATATAATGACAAAATACGAAGATGATTATGGTATTAGTCCACGAGTATGGTCAAAAGCTTACTTGAAGAAGGATCTTACAGAAAAGGCTACACAATCACATAAAGCAAACATTGAATTTTCTGTGTGGCGATTAAGTCATAAACATAAATTAGGTATTAGTGATATCCATGAAGATCAGGATAATAGTATCTTGCATTTTTCTCAATATACAACTACTAAAGCAGCACAAAATCATTCAGGTTATCATGTTGCTTTATTCATTGATGAAGCCAATTCTCATATTCCAAAATATGCTGGATTGTCCGAGGTAGAAAGAAGAGTGGCTAACATACTTTTTAAGCAACAAAAGCAGTTATCTATAGACTCAGAACAACCTGAAGCCTTAAGAAAGAGGACTAAAGAAAATATGAGAAAACTAAATCCAAATTACATGAAACGTGAAAAAGCTAAAGCACATGCTTTATGTAAAGAACGTTTCTTACTCAGATAGAAAGAAGAAATTTTTATGAAATACACAGATGAGCAAGTAAAGCAAGCGGAAAAGGGAGATATTTTAGAATTCGCTGATAAAGTTGGCGTTGAATTAGCTCACACTGGTCATAATGAATACAAAGGTGTTGAGCATGATAGTTTAGTTGTAACACCATCGCGGAATGCTTGGTTTTGGAACTCACGCAATGTCGGCGGTGTTGGTGCTCTAAGTTTTGCAAAAGAATATCTTCTATCGGAAGAAAATCTAGATAAAAAAAATCGTTTCCTAAAGGCAATGGATATTGTAACTAAGGCTGGTATTAACGAGGCAAAAACTAAAGAAATCAAACGTGAACCGTTTAAATTTAATCCAAAAGAGATTGATAAAAGGTTTAATAAAGTAACAGCATATTTAACTAAAAGAAGAGGATTAAATGCTGATTTAGTACAAATGCTTCATACTCAGGGCATAATCGAACAAGATAAGTTCGGTAATGCTCTTTTTTTATGGCGTGATCCAGAAACCAGAGAAATTAAAGGTGCGACAAAACAAGGAACATGGATTAACCATGAGAAATTTGGTAAACGAGGTACGCTTAAACGAATTGAACCTAATTCTACATACGGCTATGGCTTTAGCTTTGATTCAATAGATATAACACAAGGAAAAGGAAAGCCAGAAAACATCAGATTCTTTGAATCAAGCATTGATGCTTTAAGCTACTATAATTTAAATCCTACCAAGCTAACTAACACGCGGTTCGTTTCCATGGATGGTCTAAAGAAAGAGGTTGTTGCAAGTTATATTAACTTAACAGCCAAGCAACTTACTAAATCTGGGAGCAGACTAAAGTCTATAGCATTAGGCGTAGATAACGATGATGCGGGCAATAAATTTGTTGAAAAAATGCAGAAATACCAAGCACGCGATATTGACGGAAATGTTCTTCAAATTTTAAGCGCCCAACCTAATACTAAGTATGGTAAGGATTGGAACGATGTACTCAAACATGTAAGTCAAGTCCAAGCTAGTACGCTTAAAACACGCTTAGCTAAACAACATATCCAACGGAGAGAACTTCAACTTTCGTAATTTAGACCGAGAATAATATTAAAAAAAGCAAAGGAATTTTAAATGAATAACTTAACGAATTTAACAGTCAAAGATGTATATTTTAACCTATTAACTCCAACACCCAAAAGAATTGCTATGGAACAAGATAATGACACATACCTAGCAACAATTGCTTTAGATAATGGCATTAGACTAACAGATCCTATTAATAAGACAAATAAGTTACTAAAGCAACTTAATTATGAGCCTATTACTTTTCAGCAAAATCAAAATTTACGAATGAAATCTTTTATTTTAGAAAACTGGTTAAAAGTAAATGACTATTCCGTAGATTCTAAAAAGGTCGATAACTTTGTTCACAAAAATCTAGCTAAAATGAATGTTGATTACTATTTTATTTCTAAATACTTAAATCTTAATAATAATCTACAACTAGAAAGATATTTGGAACAAGAATTAAAAAAGTTAGAAAAAATCGATTTAACAAACATTATTAACTTAGATGCGTAACCCAAAATATATTGCGTAAGCACTTTGAAGAAATTCAAAGTGCTTTTTTTATTTGAAAGGAAAGAAAATTGAAACTATTAATCTTAGCAGAAAAATCTAGTGCATATCAAAAGTTTGCACAAGTACTTGGTGGAATTTCAGGTAATATTGGTACTGATACTTATGAGCTAGTACACAGCCACGGTCATTTGTTAAAGTTAAAAGATCCTCAAGATCAAGTATCAGCTGATAAGATAGCTAGATATTCAGAATGGAATTCTTATGATGTTTTTCCTTGGAATTTAAACGATTTTGCATGGAAAAAAACATATTTAGATACTGATGCGAAGAAAAATGTGCAACAAATTAAACAGGCTGCTCAAGATAAAGATGCAATTGTAATTGCTACTGACTGCGATCCCTCAGGTGAAGGTGATTTGCTCGCTTGGGAAATCATCGAAGCTATTGGGTGGAGAAGTACCGTTTATAGAGCCTATTTTTCAACTGAGTCCAAAATCAAAGAAGCTATCATTAATCGCAAAGATGTTAGTGATAAGTTTCATAGTGGTGAATACTTAGAAGCAACTTCACGACAACGTCTTGACTATGGTTCAATGCAACTTAGTAGAATTGCAACTCTTGCAGCTAAGCAAGCTGGATACAATCCTAAAGTACTTAGATTAGGTAGATTTAAATCAGCATTAGCTAATATTGTTTATCAACAATGGCAAAAGATAAAAAACTATGTAAAGAAACCTTACTTTGAAGTTCGATATAAAGATGCCAACGGGAATGTTTTTAAAAGAAACTTTCAAGATGATGACACATTTAGATTTGAGCATAAATCTGATGCTAATAACGATTTACTAAACTATAAGCCGGATAACGTAGTTATTGATTCTAATGTAACCAAAACTACTGAACCGCCTTCCTTGATTAACTTAATGGGATTAGCTGACTTATTAAGTAAAAAAGGGTTTACTACTAGCCAAGTCAAAGATACTTATCAAAAGATGTATGAAGCGGAATACGTCTCTTATCCTCGTACAGAAGATACCAAGGTAGATCAAAAAGACTTTGATGAGTTACTCCCTTTAGTTGACAGCATTGCCAATGTTGTTGGAGTAGATCATTCTCTATTAACTCATAGAACAGCACGTAAAAAATACATTACTGCAAAGGCTGATCACGGTGCCAATCGTCCAGGAATTAATGTACCCACTAGCTTAGATGAACTAGAAAAAAAGTTTGGAAAATGCGGTAAGGAAATATATATAACTTTGGCTAAAGCCTACTTAGCAATCTTATGTGAAGATTACGTCTACGAACAACAAAAAGCTCATTTAGCCAATAATCCAGACTTTAAGTCTGTTTCTAATCTCCCTAAGAAGTTAAATTATAAATTGGTCTTCAACGAACAAGATCTAGATTCTGATTCTAATAAGTCTAATCATCAAGGATTCCTTTCTACTGTTACTCCATACATTTATGAGGGGAGTAATCCAGCTCCGGCTAAACCAACTCTTAGCTTTTTACGAAAGTTTTTAAAGAAAAATAATATCGGAACTGGTGCTACACAACTAACTACTATTACAGATATTTCCAATCCTAAAGATCCAACTGCTCTACTTAAAGTCAAAAATAATGTATATGAGCTTACCTTTAATGGCTTAGCTAGTGCTCTTCTAACACAAGGCTGTCAAATTTCTAGCCCACATGTTACTAAACAACTACTTGAATATATGAAAGAAGTTAAACTATTCAAGATTGAATTTGAAAAAATTCCAACTTTGATGACGACTATTGTTAAGCATGATATGCCAATAATTCGTCAAAATATTAATGTAATTAAAAATAATTCAACATTGCAAAAACTTGCACTTGATTTACCAAAACCAGCTGAAAGAGTTAATGGAATCTATAGTCCAACTGGAGAAGAGATCAACTTCAGTAGAATATTTAGTGGTCATAGATTTACTGATGAAGAAATTCAACAGCTTCTTGCTGGTCAAACTATTAAGGTTAACTGTAAATCTAAAAAGGGAACTGCTATTATTGTTCCTGGTAAATTATCTGAGAAAACGTATCAAAATAAAAAATTCTGGGGTTTTAGCTTTGACGTAAATAAAATTGAATTCCCTGATGACGGTACACGAACTACAGGAATATTTAAGCCAACTGGTCAAAAAGTTACATTTAAAAATAGTTGGTCCTCTCATAAATTTACTGATTCTGAACTCCAAACTTTGCTAAATGGAGAAACAATTACAATAGAATGTACTTCTAAAAAAGGTACTCCATTAAGTGTCGAAGGAAAACTTTCTCAACAAAAATATAAAGATAAAACGTTCTGGGGTTTTGCCTATGATAAGAACACCATAAAATTTATCGACAATAATCATTTTACAGGTATTTATACACCAAATGGTAAAGAAATTAGATTTAAAAATAGCTGGTCTACTCATAAATTTACTGAAAGTGAAAAAGACAAATTATTAGCTGGCCAAAAAATTCGTATAAAACTTAAAGCTAAAAAAGGTTCTTGGTATGCCACCGGTGGCTTAAAGGAACAAGAATATAAAGGGAAAACATTCTGGGGTTTCTATGTAGAAAAGAAAGAATGGGCTTAGCAAAAAAACTACTTTAAAAAATTTACGATATGCGTATTATTTATGGTGAAAAGCCGTCATATTTTGCTTTACTTACTATTTAAATAAATATATAATAGTATTTAGTCATAATGTGATACGTATTCTGAATAAATTTGGCAATAGTTTATATTCAAGAAATGTAACAATAATTATTATTACTATTGTTAATGCTCTGAAGGATCACGTGAAAGAAAGACCTGAGTGGCAACTGCCACTCAGGTCTTTTTTTATATCCTATATATTATTTCTAAAACATATTCTTTAAATGAACTTGATATTATGATACTATCAAATACAAGAGTACTAAGGAATTCTATGTGAACTTAGTGCGCGTGTTTTGATTTTATAGGATTGATCAGAATACGTCATAAATCCTACTTGCCACTTTAGAAGTATCAATTTCTAGAGTGGTTCTTTTTTTACAACGAAATTTGCTATAATAAAAAAGTGCACTGACGATACAATCAATGCACTAGTTAACAATTTAGAGGTGATCACTTTTGAAGGGGTTCTCTAATGTGCTTGGCTGGTGATGTATTGGAAGTACATCAGAACAAAAGCACAACCCGCTAAGCTATCAGCCTAATTGTTTGAATATAATTTGTTTGAATATAATTTGTTTGAATATAATTTGTTTGAATATAATTTCATTCAATACCTGCATAAATTATAGCATGGTTTAGCTTGTTTGAGAACTGTCTAGTATTGTTGCTAGACAGTTTCTTTTTTTCTTTTTATATATTACTTTACATAAGATACGTTATATGAAGTTACATAATGCCGTTATATCACTTAGATAATAAATGTTCTCTACTTTTAAAAATTTACTTACTTAAGTTAATCCTACGATCAAATAATTGAACCATTTCATCAGTTAGATTATGCGCAATAAAGATTACCGTTGCAGGTTCTTTAAGAATATTTTTTAGAATTTGCTCTGTTGCAACCGAATCTATTGCCGAAGTACCTTCATCAATTAAGATAATCTTGCTGTTATATACTTCAGTTCGAGCCAAAATTATTTTTTGTCTTTGTCCTCCAGAAAGATTCTTTTTATCTAGATCTACGACAGTTTTAATACCATCAGGGAACTTTTCAAAGTCTGTTGCTAACTGAACCTTTTGTGCCCAATTCGCTGCTTTTTTATTCAGTCTACTATTAAACATCGTAATATTATCTTCAATTGTTCCTGGAAAAACAACTGGATCTTGCGGAATATATCCAATTTGCGAATAATCAGGATTGAGAATCTTGCCTAGTTTATCTTTAAAAACAATTTTACCTTGAGTAGGCTTTATTTCATTTAAAATCATTTTAAACAGCGTTGACTTTCCGGTTCCACTATCACCACTTAAAAGTACTTTTTCTCCCGCCTTAATCTGAATATCAGGATACTGGATTTTTTCACCATTAGGATACTGAAGAACTAAACCATGAGTAGAAAGAGTGTCAAAGTTTGTTAGAGAGTCTTCTTTTTTCTCTGAATTTGGTAACTCTTTAATTTCTTTCATTACACTATCTGCTAACGATCTAGTTGACTTAATTGAACCAATCTGTGAAGTAACATTAACAAGCTGAGAAAAAATTAAGCTAGAAAAATTCGCAATACTCATAAGGGTACCAATAGTTAACTGATGATTCAATACTAATAATCCAGTTGCCAGAAGAACAGCTCCTTGAGCAACCATATTAGCAGTATAAGTGAGATTACGTAATTCAACAGATTTTTTATCTCGAATTACTGTGGCTTTCTCTAATCCTGAAGAACTTCTAGCTAAGGCAGCAGATAATTTTGTCTTTGACCGATATCTTTGTAAAACTGCTAGCCCTGCTAACCATTTTTCAATGGTATCAATATACTTGCTATAGTTAGAGGAAACTTCATTTGTTGCTTTTTCTAATTGCTTAGACAACAAATCTGGCAAATAAAGCATAATTACTGCTAAAACTAAAATTAAACAAAGCAGCCAAAAATTAAAAGTTAAAACTACATATGCAGAAAATACTAAATCAACTACACAAAGGACTACATTAGATACTGGATCTAAAGCTTGATCGCTAATAATTTTTAGATCATTTGTTAATCTATTTTGCATATTAGATAGCTTATCTACAGGCTTACTTTCATAATAATGATTTATAAGCTTTTTCCTTAGATTATGAAAATATTCTTGCTCTTGTTTTGTAAAGAGATAACCAGCTAAGAATTGCATGACTCTACCACCAGCTGATGTCACTACTATCAAAATAATCCACAAAACAAATTTTTTAGTATCAAGATTTTTTAAAGAGTCAGTAGCAGGCGTCCAACCGTAACTCCCATAAGCAACTAAGGCCCCACCAATAACAGTCGAAACAATAAAAATAAAAGTATACTTATAATTAGACTTAAAAAATGATTTTATCATTAGCTAATTCACCTCAGCTTTCCCAATTGAGAACTTTTTTTGCCTTTTCCAGAACTTTAATCATGCCTAAATTACCATCCACAAAATCTAGGCTTACATGTTTAAAATCATCTGAAATCACATATAAATTATTTGATAAATATATAGTATACATATGTAATTCATTGATCATTTTCTTAGTCAAATTATCAATCTTACTATCATCTGTTACTTTTCTATATAAAAGAAGTGCGTAAACAATTCCAGATAGACCATTAGCAAAGCCACCAGATTTAGGTAACGTCGTTAATTTAAATCCATATGCTATTGTTTTTATTATTTCATCATATTTATCGGTGTCACTTATATATTTATAAAACAATAAAACTATCAAAATACCTGCTGTTCCACTCGATATATATGGCATAATATAAACTGATTTTTTCGATTTTCGAAATCCAACAAGACCATTATTAACGACTTTGTAATTTGTTAGCAAGTAATCTATTATTGTTTCAATATCTTCCTTTTCTTTCTGTGTATTTATATCAAAGTTATTAGCAAAAAAGTAACAATTTAAAACACTTAAAAATATACTTAAGTCACGTGACTCCAATTCTGATTTAATTGCATTGGAAAAACAATTTACTAATTCTTTTTTTGCTAAATTTATTGCGTTTTTGCTTTCTTGCGATATTGAATTAGTATTTTTGTTTTCTAAATATCTCATATTTAAATTGAGAATTTTATCTGTATACAAAACGTCTTCTTTATTAAAAAAGGATATTTGTTCAATATCTTGTGAGCAAATATTATCTAACTTACCACAAAAATAAGTATGTCTTAACTTAAGCAAAAGATCTTCAGGAAAGGTACAAATTTTCTCTTTATCACTTTCAAAATCTAAAATTAGTTTTACATTTAAAACACTTTTTAAAGAAGATTCTCTAGGATTTCTAATCAGAGTTAATGGTATCTCAACTAAAGCTTTAGGTATATGATATATCTTTGCAAATTCCTTAAAAAATGAAATTGTAGTTTTACCCGATGAATCAATTTCTAAGAAAGAATTAGCTCTACAAAAGAGAGACATAATTACATATCCTAATTGCTGTATATCTTGCTGCAAAGGAGGAAGAGTAGCCGTTTTTTTATCAAAAAAACCCGGTGTTCTAAAAAAACAAGATATCTTTTTCTTAGAAACATTAAATTCAGTCTGTTCAACATCTACAAAATTAATTGTTGATGTTTTTTCATTAACTAATATATTGTTTGCGGATATATCTCCTAAGAAGATATCTTTTTTATGTAATGCAAGTAACTTTCTACACATATCTTTTATTATTTCTAAAACTTTAAAGCTCTTAGGTAAAATTTGGGTATCTGTTGCATATCCTGATAAATCTTCTGCACGAAATTTATTAACAGTTACACCTGTAACTAATGTTTCGACTAAAAAATAATTATCATTTTCTATAAAACTTTCAACCACATGCGGAAAGAAATTAAAATCAATTAATTTTTTTAATTTTATTTTTTCATTCTTTAGTCTCTCAATTTGAGTACTATTACCATCTGAAAAATTTGGACGTGCATTTTTTAGAATATATGTATCACCATTATTACTTTTTACACAATATACTGACCCCGAGGACTTCTTATATATGTTCCGAATAGGTGTATACTTCAAAAATAAGTACTTACTGTGAGGACTTACCTCATCCTTATTTATGGGAAATGGTTCATTTACAAAATATGGTAACTGATATTTAGCAATTGAATAGTCTGTATATAGATATTTTCCATTTGGATCAAAAATACATTTATTTGAATCATTATTCAGAATTCCATATCTATAAAATATTACATTAGAGTCCTTATAACGCCGATCAGTTAATATATATATACCCTTTAGTTCTTTTAATTCGTGGAGCGAATAAAGTTTAGAAACTATTGACCTAAAATCTCCAGGCTGAGGATATATAGTTATAAACTTTCCTGTACTCCAAAACGAACATAGTCCAGAAAAATTCTTTTCTAGTTCATATTTATTAGCAATATATTTAAATGTAATATTATTTTTTTCGTTGATTGTAAAATCAAATTGAACACTTTTGGTTAAGCTGCTTGATAGATTCGATCTAATTCTCTTTCAAAGATTTCATCTGGTGTATGATA
>OKVI01000200.1_pt1 | contig 65996 bp, 75 predicted proteins | sample 1607001 | NCBI WGS metagenome assembly OKVI01 (sample SAMN03281018, study PRJEB24777) | human gut metagenome | isolation source: fecal sample PR128 from 1 month old male Malay infant, vaginal delivered...
CCCGCCATCAAAACCAGTAGTTTCTTTCTCATGCGGCAAATATAACCAGCCCTGCCCAAGATGTCCCGTTTCCACGGCCTTTTTCGACCAAAGTACAACAAAAAAAGCATTCAGAGTATGAATTTATGCGCAAAATCATACTCTGAACATAAAAATAAACTCTCTTAATACACTAATATTATTCTATTATATACAAGGGAATGAAAAGAATCTATCTTTGCAAAGTGTAATTCAAAATACAAAATTAAATATGAATGTAGTACGATTTGAACTAATTGAATTGCCCTATCCGACACTGGCCCGATTCGGGCTTACACAGGAGATGATCGAGGACTTGCCGATGCGTGTCCTCGATGAGATTTGCGACGGCAGACACTCTCCCGTGCTTCCGGTCCGTGTCCGTGACGAGAAGGGAGAACTAATCGAAAGCCGCAGCCGCTTCGCCCTTGTCCGTAGAGATGACGGTCTGTCGGACGTGGTATTTTATCCCGTCCTGGAATCCTCGCCACTGGAACGCTACGACGAGGCGCAACAGAAACAACTGCTCGCAGGCAAGGCGATTCTTGCCGATGTGGAGACGGCAGACGGACGGCACAGCAAGGCATTCGTGCAGATAGACGAGGAAACGAAGCAGGTGATGTATATCCCCACGCCGATTATCGGGCGCAACCTGCAAGTGCTGGCCGACATAATGCACCTCGGTACAATGGAGGTAAACAGTATGCAGAACGGCGAACCGCTGACACTGGTCGTGGACGATGAACCCGTCACGGTGGGCATCGACCTGCATGACAAGACCGGCATCCGCTTCTGTTCGGGCGACAGCCAGAAATGGAAAGAACAGCCCAAACGCGAGTGGGACAAGTACACTTTCGGCGTGTACGGCTGCTGGGTGATGGACGATGACGGCAACCTCGACTATGTTCCCGAAGAGGAATATACCGAAGAACTGTGGAACGAACAGAAGAAAAGCGCCGAGCGTAACCGTGCGGCGGGAGTTCACAAATAATATCTTAACATCCAGCGAATATGGCAGAACACCAATATTATTCCGAAGAGGTACTTATCGAGAAGATGGAGCGCGGCGAATACGGCTGGCTCGACTATGTGAATCATTTCTCGCCCGAATGGCAGGAGGAATATGCCCGCTATTGCAAGGAGCACAGCCTTATGGCGGGCAACGAATCCGCCGCCGAGTTCGTCCACTACAAGGACGAGCAACTGGAGGCGGCGATGGAGAACGGAGATGCATAACGGAAACCCTTTTTAACAACGGATTATGGCGATACGAAAGAATACCAACCCCCGAATGATGGACCTGCAACCCGAAATGCAGGACATATTGAGGCGTAACGGTATGCAGGCCCACGTGGTCAGCGACGGCACGGGCTACCGGCTCGTGGTGCAGGGCCACGATTCGCCGCTGCTGACCTACGACCTTACCGAGCGTCAGATGTTGGCCCTGACGGACTGGGGAACAAACTCGGCCAACAAGAAAGCCTACAACGTGTTCACGAGCATTGTAGGGAAAGACTTTTATATGCCCAAGAACTTCGTCCATGCCCGCAATGCCAACGGCCGTGTCGCTATGGGGCTGCACGGCTACCGTATCGGTATCGGCGAATACGGGCATGTGGGACGGTTGGGTATGCCGCCCCCGTTTCTCGGCTGGACGCCACGCCACCAGTGGGGCTTCCATCTGCGGCGGGTCGGCGGCCAACTGTTCTATCCGGGACCGCCCATTGTCCCTGAACGGTGGGACGGACGCATGAAGCCGGGCGAATTGCAGTCGGGCGGCTACGGCTTCTATTACAAATACAAGGCCGGACAACCGGTGCAACCGGCACAACAGGCCGACGTCCTGCAAAACCTGCAGACGGTCATCACGCCGCTGGTCAGCCGTCCGCGCAGCACGGAACCGGCCCGTACCTACAAGGAACTGATAAGCTCTCCTGTCTATTTTTCCAACGAGAAATGGCAGGAATGTCTTGCCTCCCACGGCCTTATCGTCGATAAGGAGGCACGGACACTGACCGTACAGTCCGAAAAGGTGACCGCCGATCTGGTCTATGACCTGACGGAAGAAGAAACGGCCGTCCTGACCTCCAACTCCATCGAGGAACAACCGGTCGAGAAGCGGCTGGAAGTCCTGAACGGGGTTATCGGGGCGGATTTTGCCGACAAGGTAACGATGGCGGACCTCGACAGCAAACAACGTATCGCCCTTGGTCTGCACCCCGAAGTACAGGAGGAACTGACGCAGCGTCAGCAACAGGAGCAGGAAATCCTCTCCCCACTGGAAAACCAGCTCCGGCAGGAGATGCCGTATGGTGCGGCTGCTTCCGTCGATGGACGGGATATTTCCGTCCTTGACGAGCGCAAGGGCTGGTACCGAGAAGAACGGCACGGCAGGGAGGTCGAGGTCGGCGAGATAGCCGTACACCCGTCCCCCATAGAGGGCAAGTACAAGATGACGGCCGTCATCGACGGGCAGGTCATCAGCCACGAGATCAGCCAGAAGGATTACGACAAATTCCTTGCGGTCGATGACTACCACCGCATGAAAATCTTTTCGAAAATATTCAGCGAGGTGGACATGAAGATGCGGCCGGAAGCACAGCGCAGTCTCGGCGTGAAGATTTTCGCCGCCCTTGCGGCAGGAACGGTCGTCACGGCGGGTGTCGTCCACGGCCTGCGGCATCATCATCACGGTCCGGAGTTCTACGGTGAGCGTTTCGGAGGCGAGCCGCGTCCGTATTTCAAGCCCGGTGTCGATACGCCGAGGGACGTGGCTATACGCAATTTCGAGGCACAGATGAATCAGGATATTAACGATATGAGAAGAGGGAGATAAAGACAATTATGAGAGAAGGAGACCTTACCTACGACGACTTCCTGCAAAGGCTGAACATTCAGGACGTGCTGATTGACGCGGGCTACCACCTGAACCGGCGCGACGGCCTGCGCTATCCCTCGTATGTCCGTCTGGACAGCGAGGGACGGCGTATCCGTGGCGACAAGTTCATCGTGACGCAACAGGGAAAGTGCTGCTTCCAAGCACAGCAGCAGAAAGTCTATAACATCATCTCGTTCATCAAGGCGCACCCGCAGTTTTTCGCTGAATACCGTGCGGGCATGTCTCCCGACCGACTGGTGAACCTCGTGTGCAACCGGCTGCTGAACCATCCCATCGAGGACCGGACAACGCGGATTATACAGCCCAAGCGGGACATCCGCCCGTTCGACATCGCGAACTACGACCTGTACAAGTTCAACCCGCAGGACCGGGAGACACAGAAGAAGTTCTATCCTTATTTCAAGAGCCGGGGTATCGACCTCTACACCCAGTACGCCTTCCACCGCCACTTCTGTCTGGCGACGAAACACCGTGAGGACGGTGCGGCATACACCAATCTCGCTTTTCCGCTGACCTTGCCCAAAGGCGACGGCACGGTCGTGGGCTTCGAGGAACGGGGACGTGCAAGAATGGACGGAAGCGGCAGCTACAAAGGCAAGGCCGAGGGCAGCAATTCGAGCGAGGGGCTGTGGATTGCCAGCCCTGCCCAAACCCCACTTGCGGAAGCTAAGCGTATCTATTGGTTCGAGAGTGCCTACGACGCGATGGCTTATTACCAGCTTAACCAGAAATGGGACAAGGAACTGCGAAAGGGAGTGTTCGTTTCTACCGGCGGGGCACCGAGCCAACAGCAGTTCAAAGCCATGATAAAGGCCACTCCACGCGCTTACCACCATCTCTGCTTCGACCAGGACCGTGCCGGACAGATCTTCGCCATCAACTTCGCGCTCACCCAGGCGGGCAAGACATTCACCAGCAACGTGACGAAAGACGACAAACTGCTGGTCCGTATCAGTGGCGAGGAGAACCAGAACTACGAAATAAAACTCGAACCCTTCGACTTTCACAGGATAATCGGCACGCTTTTACGTCCCAAAGAAATCTATCGGGAAGATGGTACGCTCGACTATCGGACAATCGGCGACGGATATTTGCAGGAGATGAGCATGGTGTGCCAAGACGAGTACGAGATAGCCCTTGCCGAGGGTTCGGCCAGTGAGGAAACACTGGAGGGCATGAGACAAAATATCATGGCCATAGAGGATGCGATCCGTAATCTTCCCGCTCCCGGCGAGGACAGCACCGACCTTATTGTGTACGAGCCCGCTGAAAAAGGCTATAAGGACTGGAACGAACAGCTCTTGGCAAAGATCAGGCTGCAAGAATCAGTTCACGAAGAGCCGGCCAGAAGAGAAGAACCCGAACAGGAACGGCAAGCACGTTTCCACCGATGACAACGCAGTACCCCCTACATGAAACAACAAAAGAAAAGAGAAGACAATGAATGACAAGAAATTGACACATAATGATTTTTTGCAAAGACTCGATATCCGGGATGTACTGCTTGATGCCGGGTATCGCCAGAACCGACGCTTCGGACTACGCCTCTCCTCGTTTATCCGCACGGACAGTGAGGAAAAGCGTATCCGGGGTGACAAGTTCGTCATAACGCAACAGGGAAAATGCTGTTGCCAACCACCCCGGCAGAAGGAATACAACGTCGTTTCGTTCATCAAGGAGCACCCGGCGTTATTCGCGGAATATTATGAGGGAATAGACCTGAACCGGCTGGTAAACCTCGTGTGCAGCCGCCTGCTGAACATCCCCTTCGAAGAATACGAGGTGCAAACCGTACCGGTCAAGCAAGACCTACGACCATTCGATATAACAGACTACGACCTGCACAGATTCAACCCTCAAGACCATGAGATGCAGGAGATATTCTATCCCTATTTCAAGAACCGGGGTATCGACCTCAGCACGCAGAATGCTTTCCACCGTCATTTCTGCCTGGCAACAAAACACGGCGCAGACGGTGCGGCATACACCTGTCTCGCTTTTCCACTGACCTTGCCCAAAGAGGGCGGTACGGTCGTGGGTTTCGAGGAACGGGAACGTATGAGAATGGACGGATGCGATAGCTATAAAGGCAAGAGCGAGGAAAGCAATGAGAGCGAAGGGTTGTGGATTGCAAGTCCTGCCGGAACACCTCTTGCCGAGGCCAAACATATCTACTGGTTCGGGAGTACCTATGACGCGATGGCCTATTACCAACTCCATCAGGCGAAGAACAAGGATTTGAGAAAGGCGGTCTTTATCTCAACGGGCGGCAAGCCTATCGGGAAACAGATGAGAGAGATACTTGATCTTACCATCCCTGCCCGGCAACATATCTGTTTCGATAATACCCGGAAAGGGTCGAATCTCACATGGGATTTGCAAAAGGAGATATGCCGCTCAGTACGTTTTGCCATAGAGGAAACGCCGGAGAGGAAACCCTATCTCGATTCCATACCGGACGGCGGGGATTTGACAGACGGAGAATTTTACCTATTGCCCAAGGGTGGTTTGCAAGAAATCTGCATACGGTTCGACGCCGAATCGGAAGAAGCGGAGTCGATGCGTTCGAGCGGGTTGTGTGCCCCGGAAGACGTGCAGGACCAGATAGATACCACGAACAAGTGCTACCGGGAATATCGAGAGAAACTACGGGAGTTCCTTGGTATTGACAGGGAGCATGATGTCTCCATTACCTGGGAAAGTCCGGATTATCGCCATACGAGCTGGAACGAACAGCTTTTGGCTGAACAGAAACGTGAAGAGACTGTCGGGCAGGAGTCGGAAAAAGAAGAAAACGCCGGGCAGGAACGACAGATACACTTTCGCCGATGACCATGCCATATACCATACAAGATGTCCGGAACATTATCCTGCGCCCGCACGCCGGGCAATTCGTCATCGACGAACTGCCATTGATATTCATGTGCATGGCGGGACTGGTGTACGGCGGCATGGAAGGTATGCCGCTTGGCGGTATGGCGACGGTCATTGCCTTGTTTCTGTTCCTCGTGCTGCTGTATCGTTTCATTTGCCTGCGCCGGATATGTTACCGGGTCGGCAACGAACAGCTTGTCTGCGAGCGGGGACTTTTCTGCCGCAGGGTGGACTACATGGAACTGTACCGTATCGTGGACTTTCAGGAACACCAGAGCCTCCTGCAACAGCTTTGCGGTCTGAAAACGGTCGTTATCCTTTCGACGGACCGGAACAGCCCGAAGCTCGACCTTATCGGTATCCGGCGCGGAAACGACATCGTGGCGATTATCCGTGAACGTGTGGAAATCAATAAACGAAAAAAGGGAATCTATGAGATTACGAATCATTAGCATATGGGTGGTCTTTGTGCTTGCCGGTCTGCTTCCGCAATTGGCCAAGGCGCAGGTTGCCGCTTCGAACCCGTTGGAATGGGCAGCCTTGGCCGAGGGAAACGAACTGATAAACGGCCAGATAGACAAACAAATCAAGGGGCAGACACAGACCGCCCTGATGCAGAACAGTATCGCAGCGGAGTTCAACCGCATACATGAGTGGGAAAAGCAGTACAACAGTTACCTCAAGACGGCGAACGGTTATGCTTCGTCGCTGAAAGCCTGTACCCACCTCTATAACGACGGCGTGCGGATTTTCCTCACGCTGGGAAAACTGGGCAAAGCCATCGGGGACAACCCGCAGGGCATCGTCGCCAGCATGAACATGAACAACCTCTATATCGAGACGGCGACGGAGCTGGTTTCCGTGTTCACGTTGCTGAACGACGCCGTGGCCAAAGGCGGCACGGAAAACATGCTCACGGGGGCGGAACGGAGCAAAACCCTGTGGGCTTTGAACGACCAGCTCGCGGCATTCAGCCGGAAACTGCATCTGCTCTATTTGAGCCTGCGCTATTATACCCTGAACGACGTGTGGAACAACATAACGGCGGGTATGATAGACCGCAGCAACGGCGAGGTGGCCCGTCTGGCCATGTCCCGCTGGCGCAGGGCGGCAGCCATCGCCCGTTGAAAAAAGGATAATAAAAAACGAAGAACGATGAAGCGGATAATCTCGATATGGATTCTGTTGCTGTGCGCCGGTATCTCGAAGGTACAGGCGCAGAACGATGCGACCCTTGCGGGAATGATTCTGGTTTATACCAACAAGGCCGAGAAGGAACTGAAAAACCAAGAGAAGGTCATGCTGATGCAAACTACAGGGCATGTGTGGACGAAGGAAGAAGTGGAAGGCACGACGGACTTGCAACGGGAGTTCAACAATTACCTGAACTCGTTCCGCTCGATTGTCTGCTATGCGGCTCAGATTTACGGTTTTTACCATGAAATATCGCAGCTTACAGACAACATGGGCGACTTCACCAAACAATTGAGCAGACATTCGACGGGTGCATTGGCCGTCGCCCTCTCCACGCGGCGCAACCAGATTTACCGGGAGATGATATTGAACAGCGTGGAAATCGTGAACGATATACGCACGGCCTGCCTCTCGGACAACAAGATGACGGAAAGGGAACGTATGGAGATCGTGTTCGGCATACGTCCGAAACTCCGGTCGATGAACCGGACGCTGCAGCGACTGACCAAGGCAGTGAAATACACCACGATGGGCGACATCTGGCGGGAAATCGACGAGGGCGCACGCCCTGTCGCGGACAAGTACGACATCGTGAAAGCCGCCCAAAGACGCTGGCGGCAAATTGGAAGAAATGTAAGACCCTAAAAAAAAGAATAAAAATATGGGAGCTTGGGATACGATATTGAAATACGGCGGAAAGGCCATGAAAGGCATGGGCAAGGCCGCCAATGCGACGGGGAAAAGTGCCGGTCATGCGGTACTGCATCCCTCGCAGACCCTTCGGGGAGCCGGGCAGGCGGTCAAAACGGCTACCGCCGGAGCTGCCGTCGGTTATGTGGGTTGGGAAAAACTGACCACCGACAAAAGTGTCGCACGGATCGTCAGTGAGGCCGTAGTCGGCAAATCCGCCACGGATGCCCTTGCAGGTACGACCGAAGACATGAAGGAACTGAAAGACAAAGCCGGAGAGACGGTCTCTGCCATAGGTGAGGCTGTGGGAGGCGCGGACTCGAAACTGAACGGGGTATCGAACTTCCTGCGGGAAGCCTCCGGCGGTGGGTTGTTCAACATGCTCAGCGGCTTTTTGCGAAACCTCGGAGGGGGCAATGTGTCGGGATTGAACATTGCAGGACTTATCGCAGCAGCGTACCTCGTGTTCGGACGTTTCGGCTGGCTGGGTAAAATCGCCGGTCTGTTTCTGGGCATGATGCTTATCGGCAACAATGCGGGCGTTGTCCGCACGGTTCCCTCGGAAACGGTATCGAGGACACAGACGCCGACACTCTCTCCGGAGGAACAAACGCAAAGCGGAGGAATGAGAAGATAGAAACACGAAAATATATATCACAATGAAATATACGGAAGAAATGATTCTGCACTCCGACAGCGGCTATTGTATGCCGTTCGAGGAGCCGCAGGGGAAAGATGTGGAGATGTCGCTCGGCTACGGCGAACAGGTACACCCGGCAACGGGAGAAAAGTTCTTTCATCACGGAATAGACTTCAACGTGAGGTGTTACATGCTGTCAGCCGTGGCCAGCGGCATCGTGTCAGGTGTGGGCAACGACCCGGTACATGGCATTTGCCAGACGGTCCGTTACGGCGGGTACGAGGTGACATACGGTCATCTGTCGAATGTATTCGCCCAATTCGGACAGCGGGTGAAAGCCGGACAAACGGTGGCTTTGAGCGGCGAACTGCTGCATATAGAAGTCAAATTCAAGGGCGAGGAACTGAACCCAATAGAGTTCCTGACCATGTTGTACGGCAACATCAAGGCTTTGCAGGAAGCCGACGGCAATGGTGCGGCGTCTTTTTACGATGCGGAAACAAGAGTAAAAAACGACTACGAGAAGGATCAAAGGGAAATAGAAGAGCTGATGCTCCGCTTTCTGCCACTTTACATGGAGGATTTACAGCGGGGAGCGTACACGGTGCCCGCACATACGGAGCAGTCGCTGCGCCACATCTTTACAATGGGAGCTGCGAAGGAGTATTTCTATGAGAAGATGCCGAGCATGTACAACCCGCTGGGACTGGGGCGCAAAGCCATGCCGCTGGCCTGCAAGGTACAGAACCTGCTGATAGCGGATTTCCTGAACTACCTTGCCCTGCGGCATGATGTGTACCTTTCCGCAACAGGCGGCGAGGTAAAAAAAAACTTCATGACGAAGCCGTAGCGGGCAGCGGACTCATTGATCCGTTGGCGGAACTGGACATCGACATCCAGAGCTTCGACATACCGAGAATCGTCTCCGTCTATCCCGACCGTGCCGGAGTCCGCTGGTGGACGAAGGCATGGTTCAACAACCGGGAGGAAGGGGAAGCCTCGGTAGAAATCGAGCGGGAACAGGCGATACGTTTCATTCACGACAATATCGAAAAGGACACGTGGCTCGAAGAGTTTTTCCCCAAGCAAATGGAGGTGTACCATAACGCTATCGAGCAGACGAAGGAACAACTGTTGAAACAAATAAACATGATATAGAAAGACATTGATTATATGGACGGAATCAAACATAGCAGAAGGTTTGCGGAGTTGGAGGCCCTGATGAGCAGTTATTTCCGCCATCATCTTGTCCCCGTCATGACGCAGACGCAATCCTACCTGACCGAAAAACAGGGCGAGGAAATGAAAGCGTATTCGACCTCCCTGGGCGGCATACTCGGCATGATGGCGTCAGCGGGGCAACCGCTCGCCGACCCGTACCAGACTCTCAAGGTTACGGGAGAGTGGAACTCCAAGACGACCGAGGACTACATCGGGATGTGCAAGGACAGGATTCTCTCGTCGGAGGAGATGCAGCACGACCTCGCCTACATGGCCGGACAGTGGCGCGATGTCGTTGTGAAGGAAGTCGGACGCGAGCGTTACGATAAACTGTCGCAGGAATTGGGCTGCGACCTCGCCTATGCCTTCGTGGACTATCGTGTAGAGCAACTGATGATAGACCAACTGGTCAAGGAACGTATGCCCAAATCCTCGGCGGACTACATCATCCGTAAGGCGGCAGAATCGAGCCTGCTGGGATTGCCACAGGCTTTGGGGCGCTCGCCGCTGGCCGAAGAGATAGAAAAACGCGGAGAGGTTGCCTACCGGCCGAGCAAGTTGGAGAAAGGTGCGGGCTGGGTGTTGGGGGCTTCGGCCGATACGGTCATGTTGGGCGGTACGGGTTCGTGGACGGCCGTTGCACGGTTCATCGGTGCGGATACGGCAATCTCAGCCGTTGCCGACCATTTCGGGAAGGAGGAAACGCAGCCGCTCTCTGCAGAGGAGTGTATCAGCAAGGGCGTGTTCGGCAGCGACAGCAACGTGTTCGACAGCTTCCGCAAAGAGGCGGCAAGCATACCGGGCAAAGAAAACACGGCTCTTGCCGCAGCCAACGGAAAGTTGCAAAAGAAGATACCGATTGTAACATTCGATTTTATGGACTGGTGGAAAACAGACAATAGAAATATGCCGTGGCGGGAAGAAACCGCCGAGGAGGAACGGAAACGGGTGGAACGGTATAAAGACGTGCCGATGGTTGTCGCTCCCGGACAAGAGGAAGCCTACCTGCAAGATATGGAAAGACGGAAAGCCGAAACGGAGGAACAGACGGAATCGAAACCCAAACAAAGGGAAAAAGAGGAAAAGGAAGTGTCGACTTCCGCCGTCTCTGCGGGGGAAGGGATGCGGCAGGAACAGGCAGGTCAGGGAACACAGACCATACAGACCAACGAGAACGGCTGGGACGAGCTGGTCCGCTCGCTCGGACTGGACGGCATAGGCGATGTCGCGGGTAATCTGGGCTATATACTGGCCATGCTGCCCGACATCCTGCTGGGCGTGTTTACAGGTAGGACACAATCGCTGGGCCTGAAAGACAACCTGCTGCCGATAGCGAGTATAGTGGCAGGTATGTTCGTCAAGAATCCGATGTTGAAGATGCTGCTTATCGGCTTGGGTGGCGCGAACCTGCTGAACAAGGCGGGACACGAGGTGCTGGGAAAAGAACGGACGGAGGGAAACAGAAATGCAGCCACGACCGGTAGAGAGGTACAGTACAGACGCTATCCCGACGAGCCGCTGAATCCGCGTATCGTGAACCCGGCACTACAAGGCTGCACGCTGGTTGCCACGATAGACCGTGTGCCCTGTACGGTGCAGCTCACCCCCGCTATGGCCGACGCTTACCGTGCAGGAGCCTTGCCGCTGAACACGCTGGCCAATGCCGTGCTCGCCCAAAGCGACAAGCTCCGCCAGATGGCTTCGCAGAACTATGACAACGGACAGCAGGAAACCATCGTGCGGACACGGGGCATTCAATAATCCTGTAACCGATAAAAATATGGGAATATGAAAGAAAAATCGCAAATAGAAAAGAATGCCGAGGAGCGTCAGATAGAGCTGCTCTCCACGGCTTTGAACGAAGCGTCGAATGCCGGGGGACACTGGCTCAACGCTACGGGCAAGGGCTTTCCGAAATTTTATCCGAAAGGTGTTGCCGTCAGCCCGTTCAACGGCCTGTTCATGGCCTTGCATTCGGACCGGAACGGGTGCAAGACCAACCTGTTCACCCTTTACAGCGATGCCAAGGCACGCGGCACATCGGTACGCGAGCACGAGCAAGGCGTTCCGTTCCTGTTCTACAACTGGAACAAGTACGTCCACCGCAACAATCCGGAGGACATCATCAGCCGGGACGCTTATCTGAAACTGGACGAGGAGGTGCAGAAACAGTACAAGGGCATACATAACAGGGAGATCCGCACACTTTTCAACATCGACCAGACGACACTGCCCTACGTGGATAAGGAGACTTACGATGCGGTATTGCAGAAAGACGGTAGTGCCGTGGAGCGTGGCTACTCCGAAACCGATGAACGGAGACTGCATATCCGCTTCAACGACTTCCTGCTGAAAATGCGGGACAATCTCGTGCCCGTGCGTTCGGACGGCAGCGGAATGCCCCATTACGAGACGGACCGCGATGCGGTCTATATGCCGCGCCAACGGAACTTCGAGCATTATAACGACTACGTTCAGGAAGCCTTGCGGCAAATCGTGAGCGCCACGGGGCACCAACAACGGCTGGCCCGTGAAGGCATGGTGATGAAAAACGGCATGGGTCCTTCGGAAGATGCCCTCAAACAGGAACGGCTGATCGTGGAGGTGGCTTCGGGCATCAAAATGCTGGAACTGGGACTGCCTGCCCGTCTGTCCGACAAAAGCCTTGAATTGGTAGACTACTGGAACCGGGAACTTAAAGAGAACCCCAACCTGATGGATGCCCTCGAAAGCGACGTGAACAACGCCCTCGAAGTAATCCACAAGGCGGAACGGGGCGAGAAAATCGAATATGCCACGATGCGTAACCGCCGGCAGACTTCGGATATGCAGGAGCAGTTACCCAAGCATTTCTACGTGGCCGATGAAATCCGGAAACACCCGAACAAGGAGGACAAGACCATTGTCATCGTCATCGATCCGTCCTCGAAATCGGCGGATGTGATACTCCCTGCCGGTGCGTCGCCGGAGGTGGACAACGAAGTGCCGGGCATGAACAAGGCCCGTATCGGCAGGGCTTTGCGAAGGGAAGGTATTGAAAACGTGCGTTTCTTCAATCCCGACGGCGCATGGGGGTACAGGCCCGATGATGCCTATTTCGCCAAGAAACAGGTATCACTGGCCCGACTGAAGAACTGGGCACTGGAGATGCTTTCCACACTGGACGTGACGCCTGCGGTCAAACGGGCGGACGAAATCGGTTTCGACCAGATACAGATGATCCAGGACGACAAGAACCGCTGGGCGCTGTATCTGAAGCCCGAACATCAGAACGGGTACAGTATCTATCCAGACAAGGAGGACGTGAACCGTTTTTTCTCCACGCTCAAACAGGCGATGGACAACATCGACAAGGTACGCATGGAACTGGCGCACAAGTATTATGTACTGGCGGAAACACAGCCAGACCTGAAAGTGGACCTGTTCAGCAGCGGGGCGCAGGACATCGACCTGAACCGGATTCAGCGTGTGTCCGTATTCAAGACCAAACAAGAAGGAACTCTGTGCGTGGCGACCATCGACGGGAAGAAACTGCAGCCCCGGAGCGTCACGCGGCAACAGTGGCAGCGCATGTGGCTGGCCGAGGACCGTGCAGAATATAAACGCCATCTGGCGGCCACGCTTTTTGCCGATGTGCTGCGTAAAGGACAGACGCAGGAAGAGACTGCCGGAAAGAAACAAGGAGAAGAGGATACCCTACAGCAGGATAAGGACAAGCACCCCAAGCAAGCCAATGAGGAATCCCCCAAAACTGCTTCATCCTTGAAAGAGTTGCCCATAAAAGATATACCGGAACAACTGTATGACAAATACAAGAAAATCAAAGAGGAACAACCGGAAGCGGTCGTCCTTTTCAAACATGAGAACAAGTATTACGCTTCCATGTATGATGCGGAGACCATAGCGAACGAGCTGGACATGCCTCCGGCCAAAGAACGCATTCCGTATGATGCGGACAAAATCATATTGGTATTTGAACACAGCAATGAGGAAACAAGGCAGCAAATCCATGCGCTGCGGGCATACGTGATGGATTGTGACGGTATGTCCAAGGCGCAGCAAAACGAGCCTGCAGAGGCAACTGACGAACAGAACGAGAACGAACAACGTCCAACCATGAGGAGGTAAAGATATGGCAAACAAGAATCAAGAATATACGGAACAATACGCAGATTATGCGATGGCACAGATGCGGAGGTACGGCATTCCGGCCTCCGTGACGCTGGCACAGGGCATACTGGAAAGTTCCAACGGGCAGAGCCGTTTGGCCGTGAATGAGAACAACCATTTCGGCATCAAGGCCACGCCCGAATGGATTGCCGAAGGTGGCCGGTACGGTCTGTATTCCGATGACAAGCCGAACGAGAAGTTTTGCAGCTACGACAGCGTGGGCGATTCGTATGAGCACCACTCACGCTTCCTGAAAGAGAACAGCCGCTATGCCCGCTGTTTCTCGCTCTCGCCCGATGACTACAAGGGCTGGACACAGGGCCTCGAAAAGGCGGGCTATGCCACGGGCGGGCATTATGCCGACAGCCTGCAACGTATCATCGAACAGAACGGGCTGCAAAAGTACGACCGGCAGGTCATGCAGGAAATGGAGACGCAGGGAAAGCGGTTCGGCGTGGAAGAGAACCCGCTCCGTGAGGTCGGAAATACAGTGGACTATTCGTTTCCGGTGGAGCGGAAAGAGTTTCTTTTCGTCACCTCGCCATTCGGTATGCGGCAAGATCCGGCAGACGGCAAGGAACGTATGCACACGGGTATCGACATCCGGTGCGACGGCGATACGGTCCTGGCCACGGAAAAAGACGGCAAGGTCGTCGCTGTCAAAGACAAAGGCCATGCACCCGGTAACAAATCGCTGACCGTGGAATACACCCGTCCGGACGGCAGCAAGGTACAGTGTACCTACATGCACCTCGGCGAAGTTTCCGTAAAGGCAGGCGATACGGTACAGGCAGGCCAGAAGCTCGGCCGTTCCGGTAACACGGGGACACGGACGACCGGGGAGCACCTGCACTTCGGTGTCCGGCAGATTTATGCGGACGGCACGCAGCGGGACGTCGATCCGGCAGCGTATCTGGCTGAAATCGCACAAAAGGGCCACATCAAACAGCAGGTACTACATAACGGCAACGACCTGCTCGCCCGATATAAGGGAACAGAAGAGAATGCCACCGGCAAAAGCCTTTCGCCCGATGCGTGGATGAAAAAACTGCTCTCCTCGGAGGATAGCGGCGTGGGATTGTCGGGGTGCAGTGATCCTGTCGTGGAAATGGCCATGACCGCCTTTACCTCCCTGATGTTACTGGCGACGCAAATCGACAGCAAGAACAAGGAGGAACAAAAGGCAGCCATTTCCGAGGCGATGGACAGCCGGCGTATCGACCTCAAAGCGTTGCTGCCGGGCATGAAAACCTGTGACCTCACAGTCGGGGAAAACGGGCGAGCTGTCCTGCAGGCGGACAACGGCAGCGTTCAGGTATCACGGGAACTGGCCTCTGCCGAGTTAAGCCGCCTGTCGGTGACGCTGAACGACAGTTCTCTTTCGGAGGAAGCCAAACGGCTGCGTGTGACCGGCGTGCTGAACACGGTCATCCTCTCGGAGGCGGCGTCGCAGAACTTTGAACGGGGAATGTCCGAACAACGGGCACAATCGGAAAACCTGAAAAGATAATCCCAAAAAGTCATGATAAAACGCGTGATGATACGACTTTGCGGGTACTTGTCCGGGGTGTCCGTCTGCGCCCTGCATATCCTGTTCTGTTCCCGGCTATTCGGTTGGGTAGCAACACTCGTTATCGTGGGCGTCCAACTGGGTATTGCCGGCTGGATTGTCTACATGAGAATACGTGCTCCCGATTAGGAAACGCTTTCAACCTGTTCAACTTCAAGACACCCCGCTTTGTCCGGTGGACTATGTATCACTAAAAGACAAAATAAAATGATTAAATGCAATATTACGGCGTGCGGCACCATCGGCCGCGACGCTTCGATGCGCACGACCAAAGAAGAGAAAACATTCCTGACCTTTCCGCTCCGCGTCGTGCTCCAAGGCAAGGACGGTCGGAACGAAACGGTCGAGATCAGTGTCAGCAAGGAGGGCGGTCAGAAGAAGGTATCCGGCTATCGAAACGGATTGCGTGTCGAGGTTGCGGGGACGCTGTTCCTGAAACGCCGGGGCGAAAAGCTCTATTTCAACCTCTTTGCCGACCGTATCGGCCCGGCGGCGGACATCGCGGATTCCATCAAGGGCGAACTGTCGTTCCGGGGCAAGGTGGGCAAGAACATCGAGGAACGGAAGGACAAAAAGGATAAGTCCTACACGATGTTCTCTGCATTCAGCACCGAAAAGGTCGATGAGAATTTCGAGTACCAATGGGTGCGTTTCTTCTGCTTCGACAGGCAACGTGAAGAGTGGCTGCAACCGGGCGTCAAGGTAGAAGCCAAGGGCGAAATGACGGTCTCGGTACATAACGGGAAGCCGGACATCTCCTGCCGGGTGGAAGAACTGGCGCAATATATTCCCGAATCGGATAACTTCAATCAGTAGCAGTCATGGCCGGTTATAGAAAGCGAAATACGGAGGGGCCGAGCAGCGAGGACAAGGCGCTGGACCTCTTTGCCGAGATGATGATCGAGAAAATCGAAAGCATCCACAAGGACTGGCATAAGCCGTGGTTTACCGAGGGGGCACTGCAATGGCCGCGTAACCTTTCCGGGCGGGAGTACAACGGTATGAACGCCCTTATGTTACTGTTGCATTGTGAGAATGAGGGGTACAAGATTCCGCGCTTCTGCACCTTTGACTGCGTGCAGCGGCTCAACAAGCCCGGCAAGGACGGGCAGGAATTACCCCGTGTATCTGTACTGCGCGGCGAGAAATCGTTTCCCGTCATGCTGACCACATTCACCTGCATACATAAGGAAACAAAGGAGAAAATCAAGTACGACGACTACAAGAAACTCTCCGACGAAGAGAAGGCGCAATACAATGTCTATCCGAAAATGCAGGTGTTCCGGGTGTTCAATGTCGCCCAGACCAACCTGCAGGAGGCTCGACCGGAGTTATGGGAGCAGTTGGAAAGAGAGAACGGGAAAAGGGTCGAAAACGGCGAACATTTCAGTTTTGGGCCTGTCGATGCGATGATAAAGGACAACCTTTGGATTTGTCCCATCAAACCGACGCACCAAAACGAAGCATACTACTCAATCACAAAGAACGAGATTGTCGTACCCGAAAAGGAGCAGTTCAGAGACGGGGAATCTTTCTACGGAACGCTGTTCCATGAGATGGTCCATTCCACGGGTGCCGAAGGTGTGCTTGACCGACTCCAACCTACCTCTTTCGGTTCGAAAGAGTATGCCCGCGAGGAACTGGTGGCCGAACTGGGCAGCGCGTTGGTCGCACAACGCTACGGCATGACCAAGCATATAAAGGAAGACAGTTGCGCATACCTCAAAGGGTGGCTCGATGAGTTGAAAGAATCCCCACAGTTTATCAAGACAACGCTTCTGGACGTGAAAAGAGCTTCGTCAATCGTTACTCAAAAGGTGGATAAGATTGCGCAGGAGTTGGAACAAAATGTTACCGAAGAGCAAGAGGACAAACGCTCTGCCAAGGAACGTATTTTTTATGCTTCGGTGGCCTATCTCCAAACCGCTGACGACACGAAGCAACTGGACGAATTGAAGGACAAAGGCGACTACAAGGGTCTGCTTGCGCTCGCCAAGGAGTATTACGACGGCAACGGCATGGACGAGCAGCATACATACGCTTCTCCCCTCCAGAACCGGGGCGATGACCTGCTGATTGAAGATAAGGACTTTGCCGTGGTGTACAACGGAAGTGTCGGAGGCACATACGACATCATGCTGAAATACACGGAACAGGAGGTGCGGGACCATATCACACGTTACGGCACAGACCGTGCCAGCGATGATGTGAAAGAGGTGGCCAAAGATATGGCGGCGGAACAGTTTGCTGAACTGACACATCAGAGAATGCCGGTATTCGAAATGCCAAACGGAGATATTCTGTATGCAAGGTACAACAGGGACAAGGATACGCTGGACGTGGGTACGGCCACCAATGCAGGGATGGCCGTACAACATCATTACCCTTATGACCACAACATGACGCTGGAGGCCAACCTGCAAGCCGTGAACGAGAAGCTGAACGAGCTTGAAGAATACAGGGAGGAGCTACAAGAGGCGGAATATGGCGGCGGTCTGCGTCGGTAACGGCAGCGTAATATGAAGAATGTGGAGCGATTTCATACTGAAGGCGCTCCACATCCTTATAGTCCCTACCGGTTTTCATTCCGCTACAGACTATATGTTATCATTACGACAGCAGTTTGTCAATCATTGACTGTAACTGCAGCATATCGCAATATTGATTGTTTCCGCCGGTATAATCCTTTGCGTGCCGGGCAGTCCGTATCATGAACGAACCGAGTTCTATCTTTATCCCATCATCCATCCGCACATCCGCAGAATGGTTTATGTATACAAACTTACCATTACGTTCAATAAAGCAACTTGTATAATAATGCCCCTTATTCTCGGATACGACCGCCGCATCCACGGCTTCTGCATATTTGGATATTTCACGTAGCAATGCCGTTTGGAAATTACTGTATTCCTTTGAAACATAAGTTTCTGCGTCTGCAAGGACAGAAGATTGCCATTGGGTATAAAAAGTCTGTGTCATATTCTTTCAATTCTAATTCTGTAAATAAATTAGGCACATAGCAATAAAAGTATTGAATTTATAGTATTCAATTAACATTTAAGCAATTACCATGATGTTTTCAGAGACCAAAATTACGGAGATTTATTGTATGACAGATGATTTTTGCAAAGAAATTGCTCAATTTCAGGAAAAATATATGGTTGAAGATAAAGATATTGAATATTCCATGCCCCACTTCCTTTAATATAACTTTATTTCCAACTCCCTTTCTACCATAACAGCATACTGTTTTTGAAAGAAGCCCGCCATTGATGTATGTTTTTCAAAGACGGGCAACTGGCTATATTTTGAATTATACTCACGTTAAATAGCTTTCCCAATTCTCTTTGTCGATAGTTAATTTGTTCATTTCCCAATCGTATTCCACTTCCGGTATATCGGAATAAGGGAAGTGCACGGTATAGCCTATCTGTCCGTAGGAGCAATGCAGCGGTACAACGCAAATTTCCTGACCGCAATAAGACTGTGGCGTACAGTATTTCTTCCAATCAAAACGGCCTGCAACTATATTGCAGCAGAGCAGTTTTAGAGCCATTATGCCTTTCCAACTCTGAAAATCTTTCTTGTAACTTGCTCTTTTCATAATGAATACCATTTAATGAGCCATGTTGTAGTAAATTTCGGGTTCGCTCGATACGTTGTAAATCTGACTCCCGCAACGTACCAATAGGGCGTTTTTTCCGTAGTAAAGCTGCTTCATGCCGGTTATGTTCCCCGTGCGGTGAAAGTTTGGGAAACGGCTTATTCCTGCCTTTTCGGCGTCTCGTGTGTAGAGGGTTTTCGTTCTCATTGCATGGTTGTTTTTAATGTTTCATAAAGTTTTTCTATCATGGCTTCCGCCTGCTCCATATCGCTCACGATGTCTTTGATTCGGTAAGGTGCGCCGTTCTTGCCATGCCCGTCCGTACCAATCCACAGGTAGGCTTCATAGTCGGGGTCGAAGTCTTCGTAATATGTTTCAACTTCCTGTAACAAGCTGTCGGTGTCATTGCCTTTCATCTCAACCGAGAAACTGAAATCCTGCCCGTGAGGTGTGTATTGCTGAAAATCGAACACCACGAGGTTCGGTTTGTCGGTATCGGTTTTAACTTGCCAGCCTAATTGTTCAGCTATGGCGATAATCTGTTCTATTGCTGTCATTGTTCTGTTTTTTTATTTCCCTTTTCTTGAAGCCTTCCGACTTCGCCCAAAGGGTTGATTTTTACGTGCAATTCCCAACGGCGAAAGCAAGAACAGCAGGCAAGGAACGGAGGTTAAAATTTTATGAAATGCCGCAATCTGCGATTGCGGAAAGTTTGCGTCAAATTTTATCCGGAGTAGCGAAGCGGTACTTGACACGCTGTTCGTTCGCCGTACCTTTGCTGCGTAAAAACAGGCCGTGGCGATAGTGGAGATTCCATGAAATGATACGCCCAAGCATACAAAGGGAATGGAGGCAAAGATCTCCGGCCGTTACAACAGGAAACGACGGCAGTATGTGTCTGGGGTATAAAGGGCAAAAAAAACGTCGAACGATTGTCCATCGGACAAAATGTAAGGGAATGGAAAAAGAATTGTCTGTATAACAGAATGTTCGACATGGCCTTTATCGGGAATATGAACAACCACCTGTCCCGATTGGCAGGTGGTTGCCCGATATAACTTCCGCAGCCGGTATCAGGCGGCCATGCGCTTTCGGATAAGGGCGATGTTCTTATGCACGAGGTTCATAATCCGCTTGTGATATTTCGTATTTTTATTACACAGTCCTCTCGACTGCAGCACCTTGAATGTTTCGAGGCTCAATTCTACGGTCTCGACCCTCTTGTCCTCTATCCGTGCGGAGAATACCAGCGTATCCGGTTTGAGGTAATATTCGCACTGTCCCACGCAGTGGTGCAACGCATTACCCTCGTCGTAGTAGGCTTCCACGCTATCCAGTACACGGACGACTATCGTTCCGTCCGTGAACTCCAGACCGAAGAACTTGCCTTTCAACTCCCTAAAACGTGCCTCGTTTTCCCTCGCCCGTTTCATCTGCTCCTTGCGTTTTTCCTGCTCTTGGAGAATACGCACCTTGTTCTGATACTTGTCATGCTCGGCTTTCAAATCGGCGGGGCAAACATAGTGGGCGTTGTGCAAGTCCTTGCCGCATCTATCGAGCATACGGAGATAATCCACCCATATTCCAATGTCCGTTATCCGATACTTCTGGCGTAACACGATTTTGTAGGACGGCCAACAGAAATCCAAATCCTGCGGGTGGTCGATGAAGTGCTTGAGGTCTCGTTTGCGTCCACTTTTAAGTATTGTCTCCACTCGGCTGTCCGATAGCAGGGCTTTCATCAGCTTTTGCGGGGCGATGTCGGCAAACGACCCTTTCAGCCCGTTGCGCCGTAACTTCGGGATAACCGTGTAGCCCGGACAGACATAACAGTCGGCTATGCGTTGGTACACGTAATTGTCGTTCCGCAGTTCCAATCCCGACCCGTACAGAAAGCTGTCCAAATAACACCCCATTGTCCGTTGCAAGGCTGTCAAAGCGGTTTTCCCGTTCTCGTCCAACCAGTATCTCGCCACTTCGCACACGTCTGTCCATGCGTTCTTGCCTTTGCGGTAACAGACATTCATTCTGAAAATCCGCTGCACCTGAAATCCGTCCTGCGTGGTGATGACAGAAAAATAGCTTTTCTCATCTGTCTTGCGGCAAAGCGTGTCTTTGAGCGTCAGTTTGGCGTGGCAGTTCGGGCAATGGCAACGCTTCGCCTTTGTCTCGTTCCACCTATGACCGCAATCGAGGCAGGTCGTTTGTCCGCTCGGTGTACGAAAAGCGTAATGTCCGACGGTATGCCGGAACGCCCATTCTGCCTGTTTCTCCGTGATAGGCAGCAACCGCCCGTTGGCGGCTACTACCTGATGCTGAAATTTTGTCCGTGCTTTCATGGTCAGAAATCGAAGAGTGAGAGTTCCGTTTGGGTATTCTGTACAGCTTTGGCGGTCGGCTTCGGCCTGCTGTGGCGTTGCTGTATCTTGCGCATTTCTTCCTCCTGATAGGCTTTCAGCGCGTCTTTTCGGGCTTGCGCCTTTTCTTCTTCGGTCAGCTCCACCTTGTGATTGACCACGACGCCACAACTGATAGGTTTGCCCACGTCGATGTTGTCCTCATCATAGTAATGAATGGCGAGCGACCACACCTCGTCGTCGGTCATTCCGCAACAGCCGCTTGCCTTGACTTGATTGAGAATGAATGTGATACAATCGTCCAAGTTTTTGTTTTCTTTGGCATAGGAGACGGCGAAAAGTTCGTCCGTCCGTGCCTTGCCGTCCAAGTATTCCTTGATAGTCCGTTTGAAATGTTCCGTACCTTTCATCGTTCAGCGTTTTGAGGTTAAAAATGATAGTCGATGACACCGCCGATGTAAAGCAGCGTACCGGGTTTAAATTCACATGCCTGCCGCAGGAACTCGTAGGATTGCTCGGCGTTGGATTGCAGCCCCTCCTCGTCCATGTAGAACCAGTAAGCGGTATCGAGCGGGTTTTTCAGGAACTTTTCGAGTTGATAGACCGGGCCAATCCAGTCCTGCACGCTTTCGGGGGTAAGGGCTTCCGCCCTGCTTCGAATGTCTGCGATGAAATCTTCTCTCCATCGTTCCGCACCGCCTTTGTAGCGTATGGTATCGTCGGAAACAAGCTCGAACATGCCTTTGGGCAGAATGTTGTTTACCAAGTTGTCGATATGGAACTGGCGTTCCTCATCGTCAATCTCCGCACAATAGTCAAAGAAACTATCGTCGCCCTGCGTGAGGGTGTCCTCGTTCAGGTAGTTGTCCTTGCTCACCCGTGTTTCGGTAATTTGAAAAATCTTGCTGTGCATAACTTTAAATTTTTAATTTGTTGAACTTGCTTTTTTCTTCTCCCTGCTTTCGGAGCCTTTCGGCTTCCTTGGCGGGAGAGATTTTACATGCAAGCCAGACAGCGGGGAAAGGACGGAAAGGCAAGCAAACGGCCGGAGAATTTCACGGAATACCCAACCCGTCGAGGTACGAGGCGGGGGCTGAAAGGCCATCTTCGATTTGCGGAAGGCTGCCGGGCAAATCCGCGAGCCGTTAGCATAGTGGTGCTTGACGCCGGACGACCGCTGTACCTTTGCATGAGAAAATCCAACCGGCGAGGAGGCAACGGGGGCGAGATCAGGGAAAGAATGGGATAACCGGAATAAAAGAGGAAGAAGCCCGATTGTATATAGAAGTGGGAATAACGGCTAAAAAAGAAAATCTGCCTGTGAGGGCGATTGACAAAAAAAGCCCCCTGAACCTTTTGACCGTCCAAGGGACTTCACGTGCCCGGCAAAGCGGAATTTTCGGAACGCGAGCCGGATTATAAGGTGGCTTTTAATCGTAATGCATAATTCAACAGATATTTTCCTGAATCGGAAAACTCTTTTTTATTTCCTGTATAGACATACCCGTGGCTCTCATAAAATTTTCTTGCTGCAAAATTTTCTTCCAACACCCACAGGTAAACCTCTTTTACATCGTGACTTTTTGCTGTTGTAAGGAAATGGCGCATAAGTTTTGTCCCAACACCTTCTCCTTGAAAGAACGGATCTACATACAACTCTTTCAATTCCCATATACTGTTTTTACAATCCAGTTTCATCATCCCCTTTACAATCCCGTCATCAAAAACATATATATCGTCCAAAGCTCCTATAACATCCTGATAATATAATGCAAGACGCAATACCGACATTTCATTAAAGGAAACATCATCGTTTTGAAAAATAGGGCGAAAGGCTTTTCTTTTAGAGAAAATCTGTATTTCCGCAAGTCTTGAAGCATCCTTTATCGTGGCAACTCTAATCATTTTTTTGTTTTTATAATTTTGTATTTACATATTATTTTCCCAAAAGTTTCTGTTCTTCACATACTATCCGGCACTGTTTCCAGTATGTTTTTTTCAGAAGCAAATATATAAAAATCAATTCCACAAGGTGCCATGAACGACTTTTTTTATTAAGATTCACAGGAATGTGATATAAAAGAGTTTAACTCCTCCGACGTTCCTTTGCAGCTGCATAGGGTGTCGTGTGTCTTGCCTTGATTTGTCGGGTAACGTCAGGAGCAAAAACGGGAAACGCTATCGGGAGGTAGAAAGGAATGGAAATGGGGTATAAGGGTTATAACAGGTGGACGTCCGCTTAAAAAGGAATTTCTTGTGACATGCCGGGTATGGCATATAACTGGAGAGACGACCTTGCGGAATAAAGCCCCCGAAACCGGCTTTGCAGGTTCGGAGGCTTGTGCCGCATGAGGCTATTTATCAGCGTTTGCCGTGCGCCTGTCCCAGAAGATAGTCTTGCAGGGATTGGTAGCGGTTTTGAATATTAGCGTTTTCATTGAAACCGTTCAGGCAATGAAGCAATGCTTTTTCGAGCGTGATGTATCGGCGGCTGAAAGTCTGTACGTTATCCAAGCAACAGGCTTCCAAAGCGTATTTGAACGGTGCAAAATTTTCAGGTTCTTTCCGAATCCGCACATGCCACAGGAAGAACAACTGAATCGTGAAACTGTCGGATTCACCTGCTTTCATCAAATGTTCTTCATCGAGCAACCGTCGGACAAGCTCCGGGGTAAGCTGGCAATCATTTTTCCGGTAATACATGCGTTTTGCCGTATTATAGGCTGCAAACTGTTCGATGTCCTGTGCCGTCTGCCTGTATACTTCCGAGTAAAATGCACGTACTTCTTTACCTGTAACAACGATTTTCTCGTCTCCGAACTCGTATTCATACGCTTTTTCATCGGAGATTTCCTCTTCTGTTAAGGTCTTGAACCCGTAACATTCCGTTACGATGAACGGTTCTTTTCCGAACTCCGCCAGAGATTCGAGGGCATGGAGGCTGTTGCAGGAGAAGAACATGTCGTTTCCAATACTTTCACCGCTTTCCAGCAGCCGGATTTTTACGTCTTCGGAATCGTTGGTGTACTTCCATACTATCCGACAACTTGCATAATGGGGCTTCCTGCCGTTCGCCTCGACAAATCCGGCAAATCCGCTCTTGATGGCGGCCTTTGTCTTCTCTACATCCGTCAGGACGCTTCGTGCCTTACAGGTTTCGCACCGGCCGAATTGCAAAGAATCGTCGGAAATTTCCGTTATCACTTTGGTGTTGGGGTTTACTGTGGCTTCGCATACTACCTGCGTACCGCCACATCGTGTACATATTATACTCATATCTTGTCAAGATTAAAAATTAATATATCTTTCTATCCGCTATATTGAACTTGTCGATAAGGTTCAGCCAATGGCTGCAATTCCTTTTCAACAAAACAATTTATCCAGATTCTGCTTAAAGCGTAGCATTAGGCGACACTTCCCATCGCATTTACGAACCGACCCCATATAGGCGCATTGACCGCTTGTTTCATCAAACAAAAAACATGACTGCCGGAATGCCTCAAAAATTCTTATCTTAACCTGTTCGTCCAGAACTTTCCCTTCCATAATTTGATTACCATTTGCGTGCATAATACATAAAAGTTAAATTAAACTCCGAGTTATTTATTTCCCTCCTCTCGGAAGCTTTTCAGCTTTCCTTGCCGGGAGAGATTTTACATGCAGATCAGACAGCGGGGAAAGGACGGGAAGGCAAGCAAACAGCCGGGGATTTCACGGAATACCCAACCCGACAGGCGCAGCAAGGAGGGAACTGAAAGGACATCTTCGATTTGGGAAGGCTGCCGGGCAAATCCACGAGCGGTTAGCATGGCGGTACTTGACACCGGACGACCGCTGTACCTTTGCATGGGAAAATCCAACCGGCGAGAAAGTGGCGGAAACGAGATAAGGGAAAGAAGGAGATACGATAGTGGAGTAAAAGGGGAAGAAGCCGGACTGTATAAAAAAGCCGGAACATTGGCTAAAAAAGGAGGTCGTTCCGTGGAAACGGCGTACAGAGAAAGTCCTCTCGAACTTTTACTGTCCGAGAGGGCTTATCGTCTACTCTATAAAATGGTAATGGGCATTTTGGCATTCTCCGTTCGATTGTGTCTTTTGCAAAACGTCATCGACGCTGGAATATCGGCTAAAACAGCCGTTATATATCTGCTTGCCGTCGAGCGTTATCCGTTGCAGGTAACAGCCGCATACTCCGTCACGGCTACGGTCAGCGACAAAATAGAACACGATACCGTTGCTGTACGACAATCGCAATTCCGTATAGTTTATCTCGGTTTTGGGCTGTTCGGTCGGCAGACGGGTATTGAAATAACCCGTAGCCAGCATGACCTGTCCGGCGAAACGCATGGCTTCTGCCCGATATTTTTTCATGGCCGAAGCCACGGGGCTTTCGTCCCGACCGTTTCCGACAAACGATGCGGGCAGGCTTCTGTTCCTGTAAGACAGTTTGAACATGCCGACCTCTTCCTGCACCACGGGCAGGCCGACAGCTTCGTACTCCTCTTTCGTCATTTCGATGAAACGTGTGCGTTCCTCGTCCAGATAGAGGCGGTAAGCGGGTTTCACCCGCTCCCGCTTCTCTTCATATTCCGCCTGTTCCCGTGCGTTCATGCAGTTATAAACGTGTCGGGACACTCTCCGCACCGCATTGACGAAAGTCGGGCTTTTGCATATCCCGAAATGCCGGGCGAAGTCGGGTACAGTCCCGATAAAGCCGTACTCTTTCCAATGATAGGTTCTCATGGCTGTCTGTCCGATTTAATCCACGACCACATATTCATTGATACTGCAGCAAGAATCGGGGTTTTCCTGCGCCCATTCTTCAAACAGAGCCTTGGCATCCTGTTCCGAGCGGACGGTTTTTCCTGCGACCTCGCCAAGCCACGCAAACAGGCTCTCCCTGTCGGCAAAATATTCGCAGAAGTATTTGCCTTTGGCAGTACATAAATCGACTATGTATTTGTCGGTAAAATACTTGCCTTCGCTGTCGTTGGTCTCGTAGAAGCCCATTCCCGGCTCTTCGGTCTGGTAATAATAACGGAGCGATGGGAATTTCTCGCACACGAGGTCGAATGTCTCGTTGCATGGCCCCCATGCCGTCTCCGTCGTAAAGCGGAGGGTTTCGCCTACCATTTCGAGGTTTGCCCAATCTCCCCGACAACTCACCTTGTCCCAGTCCTTGCCCAAGGCATCCACAAGACACCCCAGCCATGATGTCCCGAAGCCGTTTTTCACGGCAGGCGTTTTTCTGTCCTGCAAATCTTTCATCAACTCATAGAGGCTTTTGATTTCCTGCGCGTCGCCCTCTATCACATACGCTGTTGAACACCAGTTTGGCATAATCGTTAATTTTTATTCGTTAAACTTTTTCTTCCCTTTTTTCGGAAGCTGTTCCGGCTTCCTTATCGGGATAGATTTTACATGCAGGCCAGACAGCGGGAAAATGAGGAAAAGGCAAGGAAACCGCCGGGGATTGAACGGAATACCCAACCCGACAGCGCAGCACGGCGGGGACCGAAAGGTCATCTTCGATTTGGGAAGGCTGCCGGGCAAATCCGCGAGCCGGTTAGCGGAGCGGTACTTGACGACCGAATGACGCTGTACCTTCGCATGGGAAAATCACACCGACAAGGGAGTGCGGCAGGGAGCGATAAGAACGAGAATAAATAAAAAGGAGAGGTGAACGGGATATAACGGGTATAGAATATGGACTTGAAAAGGAAATTTTTCGGTATAATTATAATAAGGTGTTTCCGGACACGAGGCCGGGTAGCCGTCTTGTCTCTGCCATAACCGAAAGGTCCAGCGAACAATGAATAACGCAGCATCGTTCAGCAGTCAGAAACAGTAACTATGCCGTCGTACTGATTTACGACAATGCCGATAAAATAAGGAAAAGCCGAAAAGAGGGGCTTGCCTTCTTTCCGGCTTTTCGTGAAAGTCCTATTATCCGGGCTTCCCGTTATTCTATACGGTCCAGCCTGCGGACTTCTCTTGAATCGTCCACAGACGGGCATAAAGCCCCTCGTGCCGCATCAGTTCGTCGTGCGTGCCTTGTTCTTTTACCCGTCCGTCTTCCAGAACGACGATCCGGTCCGCATTCATGATCGTCTTAAGCTTGTGGGCGATGACGATGACGGTGCGTCCCTTGATAAGCGTGTCGATGGCTTTCTGCACCTCCACCTCGTTTTCCGGGTCGAGCGATGCGGTCGCCTCGTCCAGCAGGATAATCGGCGCATCCTTCAAGATGGCGCGGGCGATGGATATGCGCTGTTTCTCGCCGCCGGACAGCGTGCAACCGCCCTCACCCACCATCGTGTCGTATCCCTGCGGCAGGCGCATGATGAAATCGTGGCAGCAGGCTTTCTCGGCTGCCGCGATGATCTCCTCGTCCGTCGCACCGGGCTTTCCGAAACGGATATTGTCGCGTATCGTGTCCTGAAACAGATAGACGTCCTGGAACACCATCGAGATGCGGCTCATCAGACTTTCAGGTTCTATATCTTTCATCGGAACGCCATCGAAAAGGACACGCCCCTGCTGCGGGTCGTAGAATCGGGCGCAAAGTTTCATCACCGTACTTTTCCCGCTCCCCGAAGGACCGACGAGAGCCGTCAGCGTGTTTCTCGGAAACGCGATGGAAACGTCCTGAAGCACCTTCTTGTCCTGATAGGCGAACGACACATGCTCGAACCGGATGTCGCCGGTGGCCGGCGCCTGCCGTTCGCCTTCCATCTCCGGCTCGTTCATCAGCGTGAGAATACGCCCTCCGGCAATGGAGAAGTAGCGGAACTCCGCAAAGTTGGTCAGCGCCGAAGTCAGCGGGTCGAACACGCGCGAGCCGACCACGAGGAACAGCACGAAGACGAGCAGCGAGAGTTCGCCTCCCAACAGCAGGTAGGTTCCGCACAGCACCATCAGGGTCAGTCCGGCCCGCACCAATGTAATGCTCAGCAGCACGAAAGGCCCCAGCATGGCTTCCTGACGGATACAGGCACGGCGCAGTTCCGCAAAAGCATCGCGCAGGCGGACAAAGCGGTCGCCCAGCAGGTTGTAGGCTTTCATCACGCGAATGCCCTGCAAGTATTCCTCCAAGCGGTTCCCGGCATTGATTTTGGCTTGTATCTGCCTGCCGCTCAACTTTTTCTGCACACTCGTGCTCATCCATAGGACAAGCAAGGCGACCGGCAGTGCGGCGAACATGGCAACGGCCATCCGCCAGTCGATCCATACCAGCGAGAGGAATGCCAGCACGGGCATGACGACGGCTCCCATCAGTTGGGGCAAATGGTGGGAAATGCCCGTCTCGGCCATCGTGAAATCGGTAACGAGCATGGACGAAAGATCGCCGGGGTCGCGCCGGGAAAGAAATCCGAGAGAGAGTTTCCGCAGATGTTCCGCCAGTGCAATGCGCCCCGACGCACTCATTTCGTAGGCTCCTCTGAAATTGGCCCGGTAGGAGGCCCGTTCGGCCAAAGCCATCACCAGCATATAGACAGCCAATATGCCGAAAATGCACCACAGTCTTGCCGTGTCGAGCGGTCGTCCGCTGCCGTCGAACGCGGCGAAGATGATGCGCACCGCCTCGATGGAGAGGCAGAAAGGTATGATGTTGACCAGATTGGCGAGCATGGTATAGCCCACGGGCTTGTAAAGACGTTCCGTATGGCCTATCGTAATGTTTTTAATCGCATTCATGTTCCACTCCTTTCATTTATGTGCGACGATATGCAGTTCTTCTTTTTTCTGAATTACCCGGATGTCGGAAAAGCCGGCTTGGGACAGCAACTGTTTCAGTTCTTCGGCTCCGTACACCGTCATTCCCTTTATCCGCTCCGTCCACGCCTTTCCGAGTTCGGGGTCGCTCGCTTCCAGACTGATGAGAAAGCAGCCCCCTTTCCGGATCACGCGGAAGACTTCGGCCAGCGCCTTGCTGACGGAAGACCAGAAATAGACGGTCTCGAAGGCCGTAACGGCATCGAAGGCCCCGTCCCCGTAAGGCAGGGAGCAGACATCGCCCTGCTGTATGAAACATCGGCGGTCCAGTTCTCCCGCATTGTGCCTGCGGGCGAAGGCGACGCTCTCCTCCGACAGGTCCATGCCGTAAACTTTTCCCTGCGGACACAGCTTCAGCAGACGCTTCACGTTGGCGCCGCCCCCGCATCCGATGTCCAGCACATTCCATTCCGGCCGCCAGTCCACCTGTTTCATGCCGCGATGGGCCAGCGAAGCGTGGAAACAGTTCATTCCCCGCAAAATCATCCGTCCCCAGAATCCCTGCGGACAACTCGTATTCTGTAAAATATCGTTCAAGAAACTATTCTTTTTCATATCTCCGTATTCAATTTTTGTTCAACTTCCAATGATAAGCGCTCGTATAGGCATCCCACATGTTCTTGTAGAGCCCCTCGGCGACGGATAAGTCGTCGTGCTGGCCCTGCTGTACGATCCGTCCCTGCTGCAAGACCACGATGTTGTCCGCCGAGACGATGGACGACAGCCGGTGGGCGATAATAATCACGGTCTTGCCTTTTATCAGGGATTGAAGGGCCTGCTGCATCTTGTATTCGTTCTCCGGATCGGCGAAGGCCGTGGCTTCGTCCAGTACCAGTATCGGCGCATTCTTCAGAATGGCGCGGGCCACGCATACCCGCTGCGCCTCGCCGCCCGACAGATACACGCCCTCGTCGCCTATTCTCGTCTCGTAGCCTTGCGGCAGCCGCTCGATGAACTCGTGGCACTGGGCGGCTTTGGCCGCCGCCACGACCGTTTCTTTCGTTGCGGCGGGGGAACCGACGGCGATGTTCTCGTACAGCGTGTCGTAGAACAGGAACGTATCCTGAAAGACGAATGAAACGGTATCCATCAACTGCGTCGTAGCGATGTTCTTGATGTTCACGCCACCGATGAGAATCTCGCCCTGCTCCACGTCCCAGAAACGGGGAATCAGGTTCGCGACGGTGGACTTGCCGCTTCCCGAAGGCCCCACGAGCGCCGTAATCCGGCCTTGCGGCGCCGTGAAGCAAACATCGCGCAGCGCCTCGGTACGTGTGCCCTGTTCCGTATTTTCGTAGGAGAATGACACGTGGCGGAACTCCACCTCATACGACTGCGGCACTTCGGGGTGTTCCGGTTCGGGAACGGGCTTTTTCTCCAGAATGCGGTCGATACGCGCCACGCCTTCGTCGATCTCCTTGGTGTTTCCGCCCAGGAACGTCAGTTTGTAGATGGGCGAAGCCACACCCGGTCCCATGATGATGAAAAACAGCCATACGGCGGCCAATGCGAGCGACTGCGGATTCCCTTGTATCAGCAGGATACCCACGGGAAGAATGAACGTCACCATCGAACCCAGCAGGACGGTGAACGCGATCATCCCGTTCTGGTAGGTGTCGCAGCATTTCAGGGCGAATGTCTTGTAAGCCTGTATCTCGGCGTTGAACTGCCGGAACGAGCGGACGCTCTGTCCGAATATCTTCACCACGGGCATTCCCCTGACGTACTGCACGGCGGAGGCGCTCATCTTTTCCTGCGCATCATAGTAAATACTCATGAACTCCCGTGCCTTCTTCCCCATGAAATTGGAGAATTGCAGGGCGAAGCTCAACAGCACCACGGCCAGACAGACCGCCGTCAGCCATGTATCCAGCGAGAAAAAGATGACGAGCATCACCACGACCGTCGCCACTACGTTCACCAAATCGGGAATCGTGTGGGCGATGAATCCCTCGATTTTCTCGATGTTCTGCTCCATCGTCTTCTTGATGGCTCCGGTAGAGGTGTTGTTGAGATAACCCAGCGACAGTTTGCCGATATGCTCGGACAGCCGGACACGCAATCCGTACAGAATGCGGAATGCAGCCACGTGCGAGGACATCAGGGCGGCGTACAGCAGCACCAGTCCGCCGATAAGCCCGCAGAAGGCGATCCAGCCCCAACGAATCATGCCGGCTTCGTCCACCGAAGCCGGGCTTGTACCGTGCGTCAGCAGCTCTTTCAACACCTCGTACACCGCCCAATAGGGTACGAGCATACACACGGCGCTGCCTGCCGACAGCAGACCCGCCAGAAAAAGCAGCCCTTTCTTCTGCCCCGCGATCTCGAACAGGCGGGACAGACCTTCTTTCTTCTTTTCTTTTGTTTCCATATATTGAATTTTATCCGATTCTCTCTATCCGTTGTTGGTAAATTCCTGTAAATCTTCCGGCCGGATTACAACAGCCCCGTCAGCCGCTCCCCGCTCTTTTGTCAGCCGGAAATCGCAGCACGAAGCACCGTGTGCCAATGTGCGGGTCCGTGTCAGCCGGATACCGAGTACATCGTGTGTGATATAATCATTCACGCAGAAATAGGGGAAAAAGCACTCGACGCCAATACGGGAACAGAGTTCGGCGACCGGGCACCGGGCAATGTCCATACCGACATCGAACGTATCGTCCGCATTCGGCAACACGCAATCGAACAGCCAATCGTCCTCTGTGGAAACATGCGAAGCGGAAGCGATGCGACGCACATAGTCGGGCGAACACAACATTTCGCGTATTTCCGAAATTTTTTCAGAAGGGATACTCGACAACGTGAGCTTTTTCAATGCTTTCTGCGTAACAATGGAAAGTTCTGCCGGACTCCATCCTCTGGCCGACAGTTCTTGCCACAGACCGATCTCATAGGCTATACCGATAATGTTTTTCACCCATGGTGATGTCGGCGGGACATCCGGAATGATTGCGGAGATACGATGAAAATTCTCGACAGCCGCTTCCATCACGGAATCAACGGATTCGACCGACAAACGGGATGCCAGTTCTTCCCTGAAAAATTCTTCGAACCGTTCCAACATTGGGAGATAAGGTTCAATCGTCGTCTCTTTCATCTTTCATGGAGAATTGCCGCCGTGTCACGGGAATTCGATACGATTTCATATCCCAACATCGAACTGAACTTGTAGCACAGCCGCGTCATCCGTCCCAATATTTGCCCGAAGAAGAAGCCCCAGCGCGGACGGAAAAACTTCATGTAATTGGCCTGTTCCAAAAGGCGTAGGCGGGGTTCCCATTGTTCTACCAGACGCCCGTCGCTCAGACCGGAGCGGATTTGCGCCTCGTGTTCACGGAGCGAATCGGGTTTCACTCCGTGACGGCTCATCATCGTACCGCAGACGTCGAACCACAGTTCGCCGCCCCCGAAACGCTCGGCCACATGGTGCAGAAATGTTTTTACCTGCTTTTCATAGAAATACATCAGCACGCCTTCGACCACGAAGATGAAATGCGCATCGGGATGCCGGCGACGCAGGTCGTCCAGCCAGCCGGCATCCAGCAGGGAGGCCGCAATGTAGGGGTTGCCCGGCTGCTCCGGAATCAGCTCGCGGCGCAGCGCGATGACTTCCGGCAGGTCCATGTCGTAGAATACGGCCTTCCCGTCGCCGATACGCTGGAAACGGGTGTCCAGACCACAGCCCACATTCACCACCACCGCATCGGCGTGCTTCCCTATGAAGCGGCGCACGGCACGGTCGAAAAACCACCCGCGCACGACGCAGCCGACCTCGCTCAACTTCGCCCCGTCGAAACGGGAGTAGTCGTATTCCAGACTGTCCACCAGCCCCTCCGCAACCTTGTCGTTCAGAATCGGGTTCTTTCGGCGGCTCTCTTTCGCCCTGTAATAGAGCGGAATGAGCAATGTCTCGGCGACAATGCTCTCGAATTTATGTCTCTGTTTCATTTGTTATGATATTTATTAATGAACGATATTCAGATTTGTTCACGAATAAAAAAAGAGGAAACCTTTGTGAAGATTTCCTCTTTTCCCGCTGCCCCGTTACGGCAGCTTGTCCGTATGTGTCTTTTCTATCTGTCATACCTTGATAATGGCCCTCCAACCTTGAATTTCAAACAGAATATAGTCATGCAGAATGGATTCCATTTCCTGTTTGGGCACCGCGTGCATCAACAGCTCCTCGAACAGCGTGAACATCCACACCGTATGCAGGTGAATGATAAAATCGGACACAGCCGTATTTATATTCGGGTACTTCTTCTTCATGGCGGCGAACCATGCCTTGACCAGCCCGGTCGAACGGTCGGTGTAGCTTTCGCGAAAATGTTCCAGCGAAGAGCCTTGGGCACGGAACAACAGGATCTCCAGCAGGCTGCGATGCGTTTCGATGAGCGAAACGTATTCGTCGATACAGGCTTTCAGGTATTTTTCGGAACGCATCGTCATCACGTCCTCGCCGCGTATGCCGTGATGCTCCTGCAACATGGCTTCCATAGCGTGCAGGACGGGACGGACCACTTCACAGAACAATTCGTCCTTGTTCCGGAAATAATTATATATGTTCCCCACACCGACACCGACGGCTCCGGCAATCTCGCGCATGGAGGTCTTGGAATACCCCTGCTGCCCGAATCGCTGTTCGGCGACTGCCAATATGCGGCCGCGTATGTCTTCTTTGAGTACCTGCATAAATAATGAACGATGTTTCCGTTTATATTTTTGCAAAAGTACGGGGTTTGAATTTACTGGACAATACCTATTTATGGTGATTTTACATGATTGAAATAAGGGAAAAGCAGGTATTACCGGAGGTAGCGAAATACCTTGTCTATATCCTTGTCTATATCCGAAAGGAAAAGTCATATTGTTCATTGAAAAGGAGAAAGTCTCATAGATTATAATTACTTTTGTACATAAAACCCAAAGAATCAAATATAAAATGGCAAAGATTACAGTAAAAGACACAAGTGTCACAATTATATCAGTCAACGAGAATGATTATATCAGCCTGACAGACATAGCAAGATACAAAAGCGATGACCCGACTGCGGTTATCGGGAACTGGCTGCGTAACCGGAATACAATAGAATATCTGGGTATTTGGGAGAGTTTGTACAACCCGAGTTTTAAACCCCTCGAATTCGAGGGGTTTAAAAAGGAAGCCGGGCTGAACGCCTTTACCTTATCACCGACAAAATGGATAAGTACGACAAACGCAATAGGCATACTCTCCAAATCGGGACGCTACGGCGGCACTTACGCTCACAAGGATATAGCATTTAAGTTTGCAAGCTGGATTTCCGTTGAATTTGAACTGTATATTATAAAGGAGTTCCAACGATTAAAGACCGAGGAACAACAGCAACTCGGTTGGTCAGCCAAACGGGAACTGTCGAAAATCAACTACCGCATACATACCGATGCCATAAAACAGAACCTTATCCCGGCAGAGGTAACCGCCAAACAAGCCAGTATTATCTATGCCGATGAAGCCGATATGCTGAATGTGGCGATGTTCGGTATGACCGCCAAGATGTGGCGTGAGCAACACCCCGAACTGAAAGGGAATATCCGGGACTATGCCACAATCAATGAGCTTATTTGCCTCTCAAATATGGAAAACCTCAATGCAGTATTTATAGACCAAGGTATTCCGCAGGGTGAGCGGTTGATTAAACTCAATCAGATAGCCATTCAACAGATGAGAATATTGGGAACTGGCGGCAGCGAACGCAAGTTATTAAAGTAGATGAGTCTCTATCAGAATTTGTGCCGAGTACGTGATGAACAATACACTATCAAACCATGACGAATAAAGATGAAATGACAATGAACTCTGATAAAAACGCCTATTTTCTATCGCTTCCGGAGATAACCGAATTATCCGTTCCTCCTAAAACGATATTGTTGGAAGAAGGCAAGGTAGCCGACAGAATGTACCTGATCCGGAAAGGTTGCCTGCGCCTGTTTTTCAACAACGAAGGACGGGACATCACTTTCCAGTTCTTTTTCGAAGGGGATTTCGTCGCGTCATTCGACAGCCTGTATCAACGGACACCGAGCCTTTTTTCCCTGGAAAGCATAGAGCCGGCAGAACTGTCGGTTATGAAGCGGGAAGATTTTTTCAGAAACCTCGGACAGAAGCCCGCGCTACGGCAGATATACGAGGAAAAAATCATCGAACGCTTCCATGTTTATCAGCGGCTCTTCCTTTCCCGCATAAAGAACACCCCCCAACAACGGTATGAAGAACTGCTGAAAGAACACCCCTCTATCATACAGCGGATTCCCCAGCATTATATTGCCTCCTATTTGGGGATTACTTCTGTTTCCCTGTCGAGGATCAGAAACAGGCGATAGTTCATTTCTTTACATTTGTTATCGTCCGGTTCCAGTCGAAGATGCGAACTTTGCCGCATCTATTAAAACCGAAAGACAGATGAAAAAGATTTTTATAATAGACTGGAGCCTGATTCCCGTGTTTGTCCTGTCCGCATACTCCGGAATCGAATTGCATGTGGCCGACTATGAAGGCAATCACGAGGTATGGCATAATTGGGCAGTTTTCCATGTCCTGACGAGCCTGCTGTTCCTCATGGCCTCCATATTTCATATAGCGACGCATTGGGGCTGGTACAAGGGAACTGCCAAGAACGGAATAGGCCGGAAAAGCAAGGTCACGGCGGTACTGTCGGTCCTGTTCCTGTCCGTGGTTCTGACCGGATTTGCCCTGTTAGGCATAGAAGGAGCAGGTTCCCCGGTCGGGCAATGTCATTTTTGGGCAGGAATCGTTACAACTGTCCTTTCTATCGGCCATATACTGAAACGCCTTCCGTTGCTACGCAAATCATTGAAATAAGCACAACCTATTCAACGGACAACTTCCGGACAAAGCGTTCTTACAGAAATCGGGGTACTTATTACAAATGCGGCTTCTTGCTTACTGTCGAGAAGACCGCATTTTTCTTTATTTTTCGGCATATCATTCGATTTCAGCATTGCTCGTCCAACCATTTGGGGCATCCGGTCCATTCGTTGCCCCTTCAAATCCGGCATCAGAGAATGGCTGTTGTCATAGGCACCGACTTCATGCAGTTCCACGAATGAGGCATTTCCTCCGTAACGGTTTATGTTTTTCACGAGCTTACGGCCTGTCCGGAGAAAACATACGTGCCAGTTTTTCCCGACGAGATTCCGAAAAGACATTAAAATAGTTGAAGAATAAAATGTTACGCATACAATTATGTACAGAATCCTTTCATTTCGAACCATCATGCCTTATTTATACCGGACGGGGGCAATGTCGCTCCCGTAAAATAATTAAGGATTATGATAATAGGTTATTTAAGGGTCAGCACGGGCAAACAGAACCCGGCTAACCAACAAGACGAGATCCGGCGTTTCGCCGACAGTAGAAATCTTTCCGTCAGCCAGTGGGTGACGGAGGTCGCCAGCGGCAAGAAGAAGGGGTGCGACCGCAAATTAGGGGGACTGATACGGCGCATGAAACGGGGCGACACGCTGATTGTCACGGAAGTTTCGCGGCTAAGCCGCACGCTGACGGACCTCATGGCCATCATGGGCAAGTGTCTGGAGAAGGGAATCAACCTTTACACAACCAAGGAGGGGTATTCGTTCGACAACTCCATCAACAGCAAGGTACTTTGTTTCGCGTTCGGTCTGGTAGCGGAAATTGAACGCAACCTGATTTCGATGCGCACGAAGGAGGCTCTCGCCCTCCGGAAAGCCGAGGGTGTCGTCCTTGGTCGGAAAAAAGGCAGCTACACGAAAATGAACGTGCTGATCGAAAACCGAAAGGTCATCGTTGGCATGTTGAAGCGGAACTGTACGATTGCCGATATATGCAGGCGTTTCGACATTTCGCGGGATACATTCATGAAATTCCGTAGCCGCTATAAGGAAATAGATAAGGCCATGAAAGAGAAAGAGATAAGACGGAAAGGGGAGTTGCAAAAACGGAGGGTATGATTTTACGTTGGTTTAATCGTTGGTTAAATCGTTCGTTTTCAGCCACAAAATTACAAAAACACGAATTATCCACAAAAAAAATCTGCAAAAAATTGCGTTTCAGTTCTTTGAGTAGGACAAATTTTCCCGGAGTGTCCGAATAATACGACCTTTTTTCCGATAGTCTTTTTAACGAACAAATAAATCGGCATAACTGACAGTTATCCGGCTGATTATTTGTTGGTTCGGTGCTTTTTTACCTCTAAAGAAAGAAGCACGGCACGGACAAACGTACAGAGATTGAATAAATAGCTGATATAAATAAATTGGCATAGACAGAATTATGACAATGAAACGAATACTGTTATTATTTCTTTTATTCTGCGGCGGGTATGTTCATGCGCAAGAGTTGGACTCGGCCCGTATCCATTACCGGCAGGGCCACAGGGAAGTGGACGTGCTCTTCCGGGACAACCGCGCGGAACTGGAGCGTTTTATCCGCACCCTGCGTGAAGAACACGGTGCGGACCGCCTTGAAAGCGTCGTGATACGCTCGTGGGCATCGCCCGAAGGTGTGAACCGTCTCAACGGGGTGCTGTCAGAGCGCAGGGCCGACTCCCTGAAATCCTATCTCGTGCGCCACGCCGGAATCCCCGACAGTTTGATCTGCATACATGGAGAAGGTATTGCGTGGGACATGCTGCGCCAGATGGTCGCCGCCTCGGACATATTATACAAGGAAGAGGTGCTGCATATCCTTGACCATACGCCCGTATGGGTGTTCGACAAGGCAGGTCGCGTAGTGGACGGACGCAAGAAACAGCTCATGGACCTGCGGGGCGGTATGCCGTACACCTACATGCTGGAGAATTTCTTTCCCGAACTGCGCTCCAGCCTCTCGGTGGCCTGCTACCGGAAACCCGAACCGCCCGTAAAAGTCATTTCCCAAAAAGAGACGAAAGTGAAAGAGCCGGAACCGGCCCTGCAACCCGATAGCGTGGCGGAACCGGCCTCCGAGCCGGCAACGGTGCGGAAGGAAGCGACCGTGCAACCGCATAGACCGACAGTACAGCGGTTGGCCGTTAAGACCAACCTGCTCTACGATGCGATACTGATGCCTTCGCTCGAAGTGGAGTACCGTATCGCCGACCGTTGGACGGTGAACCTCGAAGGCGACATGGCATGGTGGAATAATGACGGCAAGCACAAATGTTACCAAGTAGCTACAATCAGCCCGGAGGGACGCTGGTGGTTCGGACAGAAGCAAGGCAGCCCGTGGCACGGCCACTACCTCGGCGTGTTCGGCGGCTTCACGTGGTACGACCTTGAAAACGGCAAAGAGGGCTATCAGGGCGAGGCCGAAATGGTGGGTGTCAGCTACGGCTACATGTTCCCCATCGGACGGCGGCTCTCGCTGGAAGCCGGTATCGGTCTGGGGTACATGCACAGCAAGTACGAAGAATATCTTCCCATCGACGGGCACTACGTGTACCAGCAGACAAACCGAATGAATTACTTCGGTCCGTTGAAACTGAAGTTTGCCCTTGTGTGGCGGTTGTGGGATACCGATAAAAAGAAAGGAGGCGCACGATGAAAGCAACGCTACGATATACCCTCATGGGGCTTACGTTTGCAGGATTGACATTCCTTTCCACGAGCTGCCGGAAAGACCTGTGTTACGACCACGACGAGCATGGTCTTTCCGTGAAGGTGAATCTCTCTTCCGACTGGGAACAGGAATGGGAACGTACTTACGCCTATGACTGGGAAAAATTGTGGGAAGAGGACTGGAAGTACGACTATGAAGATTTGTGTCCTGCTCCGGCCGACGGAATACGTGTCCAAGTCTATACCAGCGACGGACAGCGTATAGAGAGCAATCTGCCCGATGAAGGAGGACGGATCGCCATGCCGGAAGGCACGCACGAACTGTTGTTCTACAACAATGATACGGAATATATCGTGTTCGATGGCGTGGCCGCTTCGGAATCCGCCACAGCCACCACACGCGGCGTGACCCGGAGTTCTTTCCATGAATTGCACGCGGGGGAACGTACCGTGAACCAGCCCGACATGCTTTACGGGGCATACATGGAAGAATACACGGCAGAAAAAACACTTGCCCCGACGGAGCTGCCGGTTACCTTGCGTCCATTGGTTTACACCTATATGATACGTTACGAGTTCGAAAGCGGACAACAATACGTGGCCTTGGCACGCGGAGCCTTGGCAGGCATGGCCGAAACGGTCTATCTGAACGATGGGCATACCGGAGAAACCGCAGCCACGGTAATGTTCGACTGTACGCTGGAAGATTACGGAGCGGAAGCGCTGGTACAGTCGTTCGGCGTACCCGACTATCCGGGTGAACATTACGGACGAAACGGTACGGACGGGCGAAGGTACAGCCTGAACTTGGAGGTGAGAATGGTGAACGGCAAGTTCAAGACCTTCGAGTTCGATGTCACAGACCAAGTGAAAGGACAACCACGGGGTGGCGTTATCGTCGTGAGCGGGCTGTCGATTTCCAACGACGAGGGGCTGGAAGGCGGAGGCAGCTTTGACGTAGATGTGGACGGCTGGGGAGAATGGGTGGACATACCGCTGCCCATTGACTGAAACGAATAAAACAACAGGTACTAAATAACCAAATTTTTAATTTAATTTTTTACATCTTATGAAGAAAAGTTTTTTTGTGCTTGGAGTGGCTGTAGCAGCACTGGCAAGCTGTACGAACGAAGAAGTTGTGGATATGCCGCAGAGCCGGGCGATCCAGTTCGGAACTTTCGTGAACCATTCAACGAGAAGTAGTGTGACTGAAACAACGGAGCAGAATCTTCAGAAGTTCTTCGTATTCGGAAACTATGATGATTCATGGACTTCCGTATATACCAATGTTCAGGTAGACGGAGGCACTGTAGGAGCGGAGGGGACGGTTTGGAATCCCACACAGACTGCTTATTGGATAAATGGCAAGAAGTACCGTTTTGGCGCTTACTCCAATGGTGGTAATAAAATTGAGAATGCAGAGTTTAATGCAACCTCTCGAGTGTTGACATTCCCAAATTACTCGGTAGACAATACGAAAGATTTGATTGTGGCTATACCCCAAGAGGTGACTGCAAAAGAAGCTAATAATGGTCCAGTAAACTTATCTTTCTACCATATGTTGTCGCAGGTGAAGTTCACGTTCAAGAACACGGACGCTTATGACTACACCATGAAAATCTCCGACATCAAGGTGAATGCAGTAAAAACAACTAATGTTACAGCGACTTATGCCGAAAGCGGGAAACCAGATATCAATTGGACTACTCAAAGTGTTTCAACAGAGGACTATGATTTCGGAACATTAGGGGATATTGCCGAAGACTTTAAGGACGCTACCCACACTACGACCTGCTTTGTCATTCCACAAAGCAACGAAAATCTGGAAGTAACCTTTACCGCAACTTTCTATGATGCAGCAAATAAACAATTAAGTGAAAATCAGTTCAAAGGAAAATTGGCATATAAAGGCGATGTTAGCGGCACAGTACAGAACCAATGGACTGAAGGTTTCAAATATAACTATACAGTAGAAATCAACGGTAGCACGATTGATCCGGAGTTGAAGGAGCAGGTAATTGAGTTCAAAGTTATTGATGTAGATGAATGGGCTGACGCATCAAATAGTGATGTAACCCCGGAAAACGCCGGAGAGTAATCGCTTGCATCAATAGCCGAAAAGACATCACATCAGGCTATGAGGGGTTGAATGTCCCCTCATAGCCACTAACGGGAGTGTTGCTCCTTATTTACGCTACCGGTAGCGTCAGAAATAACCGGATATAAAGAAACAATGTATGATTATGAATAACAACCTATTCAAAACCTTGTTCATACCGGCTGTCGCCTGCCTGCTGGGAGCCTGTACGGAAAGCACGGGCCCGGACATGGAAACAAGCGGCAACAGCGGGGCGATCCGTTTTGCCGGTCCCGCCGTGACACGGGCCGCCATCGACGACGCGGACGGAATGTTGACCGATGGAAACTCGTTCAGCGTATGGGGGAACTACACCGACGGAACGGGCGGTACGGCCACGAGCGTGTTTAACGCCGAAAAAGTGACATACGTTTCCGGCATGTGGGGTTACGAGGGCACGAGATACTGGCTCCCCGGTAATACCTACGACTTCTACGCCCTTTATCCGTCTGTGGAAACGCTGGGCGATGCCGTGTCCTCCGCCACCTGCACGGACGGCACATTTACCGTCAAGGGCTTCGACGCCACGAAAGGACACGACCTGATGACGGCGAAAAAGACGGGTATCTCCGTCATGGCAGGCCAGACAGAGCCTCCCGGTCCGGTAGCCCTCAAATTCCAACATTTGCTGGCACGCATCACCTTTGCGGCACGCAGTGAGGGTGGCAACGCCACGGTACATTCCATCTCCCTTGAGGGGCTGGATGTCAAGGGAGATTACGACAGCGGCAAGGAACCCCTGTGGAGCAACACGGCAGAGGGAACCGTCAGCGTGGAGAAAGAGACTTCCGTAACCCCAGCCGGAAATGCGGACGTGTCGGGCGACCTGCTACTCATTCCGCAATCGCTCACGGACGGGGTGAAACTGACTGTCACCTACGATACCGATGCCGAGAGGGGAAAGACCGCTTCCTACACCTTGCCTGCCACCACCGTGAGCATGTGGGAGGCGGCGAACCATTACCGTTACTCGTTCACCCTCACCGGCGGAGGCTATATCGTGTTCGACTCGCCCACGGTCAACGCATGGAGCGACGCCATAGGCGGGAACGTAACCATCGACGTGACCCAATAACCCAATTATAAGCTATCTGTAACTTGACGATAAAATGAACATCCAAATGAAGCAACGATACATACTTCCGGCTCTCCTGCTTCTCTGCTCCGCCTGCCAGCAGGAGGAATGGGCGCAGCCCGAAGCCGACAGTCCCGACGCCATCCACTTTGCCGCCCCGGCCATTACCGTGGAGAAACTCACCCGGAGCACGTTCCACGACGCATTCCCCACCGGCGGCACGTTCGGCGTACTGGGCTACTGCGTGCCTTATCAGCGTGGCAGTAACACCGAAAAGGACTGGGCATCGGGCAGCGCGAACTGGGGTAACAAGAGCGGCAACGCCTTCCCCGACGTGTTCTTCAATCAAGCCGTCACCTACAACGGCTCGGCCTGCACTTATGACTATAATAACAGTGGCGGCCCGCGAAAATGGTACAACACGACGGAAAATCCGGCGGCGACCTCCCCCGACAGCTATCGGTACACCTTTTTCGCCTATTACCCGAAGGACGGTTTTACAGTGGAAAGTCCCGCCAGCGCCACCACACGGGGCGTGCCGAAACTGACGTTCACCATGCCGTTAGGCGAGACGGGCGATGTAGCGACTACCACGTTGAACGACATGCAGACACCCGACGCGATGGTTTCCGTCGTCTATAACCACCTGCGTACCACGGGGAACGTGGGCTTCAATTTCAGCCACATCATGACGGGCTTGGGCTTCGCCGTGAACAACTACAATTACGGAGATGAAAAGAAGGAAACTGTTACCGTCAAGCGTGTTACCTTGTCGGGCCACTTCACCCGCTCGATTACCATCGATTTCAGCAAGAATACCAACGAAGAGGGATTCTACACCTACAGCGGCACCTATCCCGGCACATACGAGATATATAACAACGAGACAGGGCTTGCAGTAGCTCCCAACAGTTCCGTCAGCCCGATAGGCGACAAGCACCTGCTTCTGTTGAGCAACGCCACGGACGGCACTTATTTCGGCAAGGACGTGGAGGTTTCCGTCGAATATACCTACAAAGGGGCGGATAAGACCGCTACAGCCGAACGTCCGACACAGTTCCAGCCCCGTGCGGGTGTCCGCTATACGGCGCAGCTCAACTTCGTGGGCGAAACCTTCGCGCTGAACTTTATTGCCGCCGATAACGAGTTCTGGGAAGACGGGGGCGACAGCGACGTCTCTATCCAATAAAACAACAACCGAAAACAGCATAAAGATGAAAAAGATACTTTATTATTTCCTGCCGGTGGCCTCCATGCTCTTGCCGGCAGCCTGCACCACGGAGGAGGACTTTGGCGGCGGTACCGTTCCGCCCGGCGACGGATTCACCATCGAGGCCGTCTGCCAGAACATGCTGCCGCAGCAAGTCGTCACCCGCTCGGCCATCGCCAAGGACGACAAGGAGAAGCGCATCAACCAGCTCTACCTGTTCTTCTTCGACGAAAACGGCGACTATCTGGAATCGAGCAACACGAAAGTATTCTCGCCGTATATGGCTCCGTCGGCGAATACGACCAATGTCAGCATTCCTACGGACGTGTTTAAAGATCCGGCATTCGCAAAAAAAACTACCATCTACGCTTTGGCCAACGTGACTCCGGAGGTGGTAACTGATGCCAACGGCGACGGTTATCCCGATAATTTCCCCCAATATAGCAAAGACGGGAAAAAGCCCAAGGAGCTGCTCGAAGCGTTCGTGTACGATCCTGCCAATTATACTCCTAACACCCGCGATGACATCACGACCCTGCCCAGCACGGGAATGCCGATGGCGGGCAAGAGCGCGACCGTGAACCTCACCGAGAAGGGAAGCCTCACGATGCAGCTCAAAGCACTGATGGCCCGCATCGACATCAACATCAGTATCGATTCCGACCACTCGGACGAGAGCGGACAACTGCCCCGCCTTTCCATTGCGGAATGGGGCGTGTACAACATGCCTACCGCCGTACCCCTGACCGAGCCTGCCGATGGCCAGACCAGCCTGACTACCGATGAGCCATACCGCAATGTAGAAAACATACAGAGCGATGCCGTCGTTTACAACCACGGCGGGGCCGCCTCCCTGACCTTCTACATGTTCGAGAACATGATTGAACCGGACGAAGATCCGGAAAACTATCAGTATCCGGCTGGAGTAGAGGACGATGTTGACAAGCAGCGGTGGAAGCCGAGACTTGTAGGCGAAAACAGCAAGGCTACCTATTTCAAGATGAGAGCCTACTACACTACCTATAACGGCGACCCCTCCCTGCCCGCAAATCAGGATAACACCACCATCGAGGCCGAATATACCTTCTATCTCGGAGGCAACCCGGTGAATGACTTCAAGGTGATACGCAACAGGCACTACGCCAACAACATCGTCATCAGCGGACTGACCCATGTGGGCAACAACCCGGACCACATCACCTTCGATGCCCGCGTCAACATCACCGAGCAGAACAACCCGTTCTACCTGTCCATGCTGCGCGAGCGTGACCACGACGCCCACTTCTGTATCACACCTTTGGACGTGTACCTCTTCGAGGAAGATGAGAATCCAAAGATGAAAGTCAGCATAGCCGACCCGGAAAGTCACACTTGGATACGCATGGAACGTGTGCCAGCCGAAAATATGGAGAATGGAACACTCTCTGCCGACATGAGTACAGATACCCATTTGGCGACCGGACAGAAATGGACTGCGGGAAACGGCAAACGCAAATACTTCACCACGGACTTGGTGACCAACACCCTTGCCCAAAACACCGAATACACCATCAGCAGGAGCCGTGACCGCATCTATTTCTACTTGGACGAAAACCTAAGCACGAAAGACCGCACCGCCACCGTCAACATCTCGTACACCGACAACAACACGCAGACGCCACGTACCCGTACCATTGAAATCGTACAGCACGGTCTGTTGCCGGTACAGTGGTATTATGAAGGCAGACTTCAAGGCACTATCTACGTGGAAGCCTATGAGGAATATATATCCCATTACGACCCCCTGAACGAGTTTGAAGGGGATTATATCTATGACGGTTTGGAATGGGGTTGTAATGGTGAATACATCGGAGGTCCGCTAAATAACGAATGGACGGAAGGAAACAAACATGGGGCGGCAGCTACCCGGCGCATTATTACCCAAGCTGGACAATCAGAAATGAACCTGAACGAAAAACCCCGCTCAGCGGCGGAATATTGCTATAACAAGAACAAGCGCAATGCCAATGGAGCCGTACAGGGCATGAGCAATTCTTCCGGTTGGTTCCTGCCCGGTATCTCCCAACTGGAAAGTATTCTTACCTCTTATTACAATACATACACGGAGTTCCAGAACAATTTCTACTGGTCATCGGCGGCAGCAAAAGATAGAACAGGAATATGGCCTGCGTATATCTATCCAGAGAGCACCAGCTATGCCCGTGCCACCAAGGCCCTGCCAGACGGTGGTTATGCAGAAAGTGATTGGGACGATATATACACGAATGATAACGGCACTACCGGTAAAGCACCCCGCATCAATAGACCTCTCCGCATCCGTGCAGCCTACGTACCGCCCAGTGGCGTAACTATCCAGTGACAACCGCCAAACTTTAATTCCGTGTCTTACTCACTGCCCGTCTGTAGGAAACCCCTCTACAGGCGGGCAGTGCTGTTTTTATTCTCCCGGTATGTCTTTGGCCTGTACAACCGACATGCACACGCACGTTTTATACGTCGGTCGGGATAGAAAAAGGTGTGACAATATCAAAAGAACCTATTCAACAAAAAGAGGTTTGTAGCCTCCCCAAAAGCCCCTCAAACCTATGGCAAAGGCATCAAGGGGCTTTTCTTCTATCAGCGAAACAGTAATAGACATTTGGGTTCGCGTTATCTGATTGTGTCGTCCGCAAAACACCTTCGGCGTCGGAACTTTATCTGTCATCCGACAGAAATACGATAATAAATATAGGATTTCTTTACCGCTTTTTATTTCTTCTTCAAGAAACGTTCCGTGAGCCATTTGCGCACCGGGAGATCATAGCACTTCAGGCAGGCATAGGCAAGCGCGAACGCCCCGACGAACGTGAGCAGCATGTAAGGAAGGCCTTCGGCAAGTGTCGCCTGACGGTTGAACGCCCATGCCGTATAAATATAGACCAGCGGATAGTGGGTGATATAGACGGGATAGGATATGTCGCCCAGAAACTTGCATACGGCAGCGGAGCGTTTGCCCGTTATCCTGCCTCCCGCTCCCATCGAGACGATAACCGGGAAAATGCAGATGATGCAGAAAGCCTCGTAAAGCCCGTTCATCCAATACCCGTCCTCCCCACCGATACGGGGCGCGGAAAGCACGGCGATTATCATCAGGCTGCACCACCCAAAAGCATTCTTGCGGGTGCGTATCAGCCAGCCAAGCCGGGACAGGAGCAGTCCGCCGAAGAAGGGGTACATCAGCCGGACCAGTCCCACGTACTGCTGTTCCCAGTTCAAAGCCCATCCGCCCACGATGTCGCCGGCAGGTGCGGTAAGGCAGCGGTGTACCGTGAAGCACGCCGCTATCGCCACGAGGACAGTCAATGCCGTCTTGCTGAACTTGCGGATGAACAAGGCGTACAATATGTTGCCGATGTATTCGTAGTAAAGCGACCATGCCGGCCCGTTCAGCGGGTGCATTTCCATCCATCCCCGGACGTCCCACTTCAGCGGCAGAGGCAGCAACGTACAACCCAGCAGCATGACCAGCAGCACCGCACCGGCGGACACGCCCTCCATTGCCGGATAACAGGGGGCATCCTGAAACCAAAAGAGCGCGGCTCCCACGATACTCCCCATGACCACCATAGGCTGTAGCCGGATAAGACGACGCTTGAAGAAGGTTCCCGTGCTCATCCGGTTCCAACGGTCATCGTATGCGTAGCCGATGACGAAGCCCGAAAGCATGAAGAAGAAATCTACTGCCAGATAGCCATGATTGATAATCTGGTTCAGATGGTTGCCGCCGGAGTGCGCTTCCAGCAGATGAAAGGCCACTACCATAGCAGCCGCCACGCCGCGCAGTCCGTCCAGAATCTCGTAGTGCGGCTTCGAGGTCAAATAAGAGTTTTGCATGTTCATGAATTATACCGGTAAAAGACTGAATGCAAAGATAGTATATAATAAATAATTACGATGTTCGTTACCGATTAGAAAATATCAAACAGTCAGATTTCCGTTTAAAAAGAGAGCCGATCTTCACAGACAGGCTCTCCATAAACGAAAAAAAATGTTTTTATATCGTATGAACAAAAAGTATTATTTGAGATGCAGCACAACCTTTGTATGGCGGTTGGCCTCATTGGGCGCATAATCGGAAATGCCGCCTTGGTGAGTTTTGGTTATCTTGTCGCCCGACACCCCACGTTTGATTAATTCTTCAGCGATATAATCGGCTCTTGATGCACTCAAGACATTGTTTACGGATGCTGTTCCGGTCATACTGTCAGCTGCACCAATGACGCTTACCGATAACCCGTACTTCTTCGCTACTCTTGCCAACTCGTCGAGATTAAGCGTCTGGGAGGTATCCGTGAGACGCGCCGTATTGAGTTGGAAGAAGAAATACACGGGTGAGCCGATACACTCTTTTCCGTTCTGCATACGAGCCAAATATTGCATACAGAGTGTGTCTTGACCCGCACAAAGGGGAATTGTGTCGGCAGATTGTGTACCCTTCCCATCCAAGGGAGATTTCCCGTCCCACTTCCGGTTCTTAAGTCTCGCTTGAAGCGAGTTCAGACCGCTGTAATTGTTTTTGGGATAACGGTTGCCGTCGAATGCATCGTCGTCATCAAAAAGATGGCTGTACTTGTCGAGCAATCCTTCGATTTCCAGAATCTTTTTCAGCTCAGCGAGTGCCCGTCGGTCTCTGTCATGCTGCCCTGCATAAAGACGGTTCTCTTCCGACAAAGCATTTACGCGCTCGACAAGCCACTGATCGCGGCGGATATAAGGACTTGGGTCTATGGCGCGTTTCCAACCGACCCTGCCGATATGAAAAGAAAATCCGGCGGTAAGCGATAACATGTGGTCACCAAAACGGTTCTCCTTACCATACCCGTCGAAATCTTGGAAAGTGGTTGCGCCGGAGAGTTCCACGAGGGCGCTTACCCTTTTGGAAATCCGGTACTGCCCCTGTATACCATAAGAGACTGCAAACGGGTTATGCCCGTTGGTCGCATGATGCAGCAGCCCGATACCGGCAAAGGGAGCCAGATGCCAGCGTACCTGTTCCTGACGGGAATAACTGCCGCCGAGCACATTCCATAGCAGATCCGCATGGAGGTGGTGGTATTCCTGCACGGCCAGCGTACCGTCCTTGAACTGCAAGCCGCTATAATTTATGCGTGCGCCTACCCACGGGGTGAACCACTTGCCAATGGCAAGGCTATACGAGGGTTTCAACCTCCCGAACAGGTCTTCGCAGCCAAGCGGGGTGCCGAGAAAGGCCGTCGTGCCTCCGGCGATACTGACGAACCAGTTGCCGTTTCCCCGTGCCGGGACGACCACTCCGTCAAGATATGAGGGCTGTAACGGCTGCAGCAGTTCAGTGTCATCGTAACGGAACATGCAGCGTACAGTATCCTTCTCCGTGGGTTGTACATCCGCACGGGCTTGCAGCGTACAGAACGCCGCAAAGATAAAGATGATATTCTTTGTCATAATTCCAATTTTTTAATTGTAATCTATTCAGTTTTCAGGCAATCTTTGCCATTTATCGTTTGGGCTTTTTGCCGATGGCCGGACGCATCATGCGGCTCGCCATTCTCATGCAGCGGAGCGCCCATGCCCGGTTGTCCTCGTCGTCATCGCGTCCCCATTTGAGGTCACTGCCGCCACCACCTCCGCCACGTGTTTCGGCAAATGTAGTGGCATCATCGACCATGCCGAGGAACAACAGTGTGGCGCAGTGCATGACTTCCGTGCCTTGTTCTGCCACGGAGCGCACGAGGGTGCCATCGAACAGTTGCCGTTCGGAGGGCTTCATACGTGCCGACAGTTCCCGCCACTCATCGACCATGTTTTCCAGCATGGCATCCTTGAGCAGGCTGTCCACTTTGGAATGTACATCACGGGTGTATTCGTAGGCTTCTTCCTTAAGCTGTTCCGTGCGTTCCTGAATGGCATCCATATTCTCTTTGAGGTCGGAAAGCTGTCGGTCGGCAGTCTGTAACTTCTCCTGTTTGTCTGCCAGTTTCCCTTGGATAGCGACCAGTTCTTTTTCGAGTTTCTCTTTCTCGGCGGATATGGCCAAGGCATCGTCTTTTCGGGAGTTCATGTCATTTTCGAGTGCTGCCAGTTGGGCCTCCTTTTCGGATTTCTCTCGTCGCAGGTTTTCCACCATTGAAGTGAGACCCTTTACCCTGCGCTCTGCCAGCCGTATATCCGAATGAAGATCGGAAAGCACTTTTTGGTGGCGGTCAATATTCTCCTCGATAGTTGTACACTCTTCCGAGAGCATACGGCGGTATTCTTCCGTCGTCCTGTGCCGTGCGCCGGTCTCGGCGACGCTCCGGCCTCTCGCCATTCCCCATTTCGTGTTGACCTCGGCGAAAAAGTCCGTATGGAGCTGTTTCATTCTCGCACTATATTCGAACTTGTCCTTTCCGGCGAATATCTCCTTGTACGCAAACTTCCCGTCTTTGATTGGCAGAAGCGTGCAATGCACGTGCGGATTCAACTCGTCGAGGTGTACAATGAAGGCGGCAACATTCTGCTCTCCGTATCTGCCACAAACGAATGAATAGACATCCTTTGCCCAACGTTCGATGTCGCTCTTCCTTTTGATGCTGGTATTGTCCGCACCTTTTTCAAAATCCACCTTCTGCGTACCGAATGCGAGTTCGTGCATCCGCTCCCGCGAACCTCCAAAGATGATGTTTACCACCGTGCGGTATTTCGGTTCGATCAGTCCCTCGTTGGGGTCCTTTATTCCGCGACGGCCCAATATGTCCGCCATCCGTTCCGGGATATTACGGCTCGTGTCAATAGGGCGTATCTTGCCTCCGGACGCAATCTCGAAGTTCAGATGTTTGCGAGTGGGATCGTAGTTGCCCTTACTCATGGCGTACTTCTCTGCCTCTTTGCTGCGATTGCGCAGATGTTCGTTGCCTTGGGCGGCGGTGATTCCTTTCGACACTTGAACGTCAAGAACCTGTTTTGCATTTGCCATACTGCTTCCGTGTTATTTCGGACAATCCCCCGTGTCCCAGCTTGCTGCTTGTACGGACACCCTTCCCACCGACGAATGTCGGTCGGGGTATTAGGCTCCCCCTTCCCTTTGTTCAGTGGCAGACGGGCAAGCCCGGATGCCTGCTATAACTGGAAGGATATTTGGACCGGAACCGGGGCAAATTACCCGTGGTTATACAATCTTTGTCTGCGAATCCCTGTTCAACTTTCTTCCTGCGCCTTCGCTAAAAGCGATAGAAAGGGTTTACGAAGCGATTCGAGGCGTTCCGTCTCTTCGTCCATACCGAAATCCGTTCCATCCGGCTTTCCGTCGATAACAAGCTCTGCAAGCTCTTTCGAGGCTTCGATGAACGCCGCCCATTCCCCACCGAGATCGGACCGGAAGAACTGCACGAGCGGTGAGCCGTCGTCGAATCTCGACTTGCGCAGAACCCGCCATAGGGCGGCATGGGCGATACACTCCAAAACGGTCTCACGCAATTGTTCTTCTGATCGGAGGGTATGCACGGATGTCGTGCCGGAATGGTTGTCCGGATAGGCCCGGCTGTCCTGTCCGGTTATCTCCGCCAAGGTCTGACGCATGATTTGTCCGCATGATTTGCCGACATCGAAAGAAGTTGCTTTGCCAATCACCCAATCGTACAATATTCCTTGTATTCTTGTGGCAAAGTCCGTTTCTTTCTGCCCACTGTCCGGCATGTCAGGCGTGCCGATTCGCAGGTGCATGGTAATGATGACGCTTTTCGCCAGCCGGATACGTTCCAACTGCCCGAATGCTTCGAGCGTGTCCAGAAACGAGCGGACGGTGGCGCGGTGCCAATGCCACTCGGATGCAAGGTCGGAAACGGTCACATGGCACTGGCAGGGACCGAGGTCGTAGTCTTGTTTCCTTAAAAACGGGGAGACGAAACCTGCCAGCGATTTATCCAACAGGTCGCAGTAGGCTTCTGTTCTTGTTTTCCGCTCGCCGACTTTTTCTTTCAGATAGTCGAACACTTCCGTGTTGGCCAGTATGGTGGCGGGTGCTTCATTTCTATTTCTCATTTTCGTTCTGTTTTTGATGATTCATATCGTGCGGATTGTATGGACTGCCATTATCCGCATTATCATGGCAGTCTTGCGTGATGATACTATGATAACTGTCGGCTAATGCTCCGGGATATTCCAGCCATTCGAGGAATTTGCGCATGTCTGTCCTTTCGGACATGACCCTTGCCGACGGGTAGAACAGGGCAGCCAAAAGAATAAAGGCGATGGTTACGGACATCGTGTACAGATGCGGCACGAAGCCGATGACCAATGCCAAGAGCGCAAACCAGACGAAACGTTTCGGCCGGTCGAGCAAACAGCGCATCCATCGGTCCGCCCGCCGGAAAGAGGCCCATGCGGCACACACAATGGTGGATGGCACAACACCGAACTCGCCGGGGTGTCCGCTCGTATAGACATAATGGAAGAGGAGCAATACGATAAGCAGCACATGGGTGTACAACCTGCGGGCCTTTTCGCTCCATATCATTTTATCGTAGAATTTTGCCATGAAGTAACGTCTGCTCCTGTACAACAGTGCCGGAAGGACGACAGGCATTGCAAGAAACACAAACTGTAATATAATCCAAGTCATAACAGGTAATAGGGTTTTGAAGGTATGTGAACGGGCCGTACCACGAGTTCCAAGCGGACAATCCCGTGGGTGGCCAAGCGGATAATGTTCTCGGTGTCTTCAGCTGTCAGGGACGATGCGCCTTTCTTCATCCGGGACTTGAATATGCCGTTCTGCTTGCGGTATGTAGCCAGTGCCGCGTCCAGATCATGCTCCGGAATCGTCCACGTCATGCCCCGGTCGTATGTGCCATGCGGTTTGCAAGCACGCAGTACCAGCGTGCGGGAAACCAGGAAATCGGTCCGGTTGTTCCTCGGAATGACGTGCTCCTTGTAGAGGTTGTCATCGGCCACCTCTATCCATGTGCGGTATGTGTCGATGCAGAAAATCATCTGGCGATATATCGTGTTTCGCATAGGAACTGTTTTACATGAAATCCAACAGCACGTCTTCCAGCTCCTTCTTGTACTTGAAGCTGCCGTTTCCGGTGTGGAGTTTCAAGTCGAGAGACAGGTCGCCGTACATCAGTTCCAACGAATCGTAAACGGTCGCGATGACGCGGTTTACCTTACCGTCTGCGTCTGTCCGGGCGTTCATCTTGAACATTTGTCCGAAAGCGGGATTGGAGTAGGCACAGGTGCTATGACCGGATTTTTCCAATCCGACCGGCACATGGTGGTAGAGCGTGATCAGCTCCATGTCGTCCTCGAATATGTCCATGACCTCCTCCAAATCATAGGGGTCCCGCAACGGGAACGTGAGCAGAACGTAGTCGCCGTAAAACTGCGGTTCCTCCATTGTCGCCACATTGAGAAGCTGCGGCATTTGCAGGGGTACGAACGACATAAAGTCATCCAAAAAGTGTCGTAACATAATCATATATCGTTTATTTTGTGAACAGGCTTTTACAAAGAGGCGATGAATATCTCCATGAGCATACCGGGCAGCTCGTCCAACCGGTTTCTTTCCGACGGCAGGATTTTACGCAGTGTCTCGAAAGCGCCGGGTGTCTCGGTCGCAATCCGGTCGAGGGCTTTCTTATCCTCCGGAGAGAGAAGCGTCATACAGAGGCCGTCCAAGGAAGCGTAGGGCTGGAGTATCATCCAAATGTAGGCGTGTGCCTGTTCGGGTGTTGCGACTTCGCCCCGATGTATGTCGTCGAGACAGGTACGCACGTTCTGTATCAGTCGGCGGTCGGCACGCAGGGCCATGTATATCAGGGCCTCCTTGTAGGTAATCTCTTTGCGTCCGGCGGCGAGAAACACCTCGGAACAGCACTTCTCCGTGTCGCAGGTAATGTCGGCCATGTTTGCACTGCCGGAATCGTGCAGACCGGACAGAAAAGCGCGAAAAACGGCGTCTTCTTTCTCGATGAATCTCTTGAGGTCACGACTGTCGTGTATGCCGTCGTTCAGGGTTCCGGCAAGCAACTTACGATATGCCGACAGCGTTTGCTCCTTGTTGCCACGGTAGGCAGGCCGTTTATCCAGTGCTGCGAAAAACGGACGGATCTCCTCGGCGGAACGGTGCAGTTCCACGTCTCCGGCATAGGGAGAGAACCGCTCTTTCAGGCTCAACACTTCCTTGTAGGTGCGCGGTTTCGACAGGGTCAACCGGGAAAGTTCCGAGCAAATGGAATCGTGTAACAGACGACATTCTTCCCGTGTGCCGGAATGGGTCTGACGGGCCGTGTCCCGCCGAATGGCTGCAGCCACGGAATCTTTCAAGGTTTGCCATTCCCCGATACATACGGTCAGCTCTTCAAAGGAAAGTTCTTGGGACTTGCGTATCTCGGAGAGGTACTCTCTGTACAGACCGGCAGGCGTGTCTTGGGGTTCCGCCAGTGATTTGCCGTTCGGACCGTCGCATGACGGGAATGTGAAAACGGCAATTGAAGCGGCAGAAAGTCCAGCAATGGAAAGTATGATTTTTAAGTATGATTTTCTATTATTCATTGTTCAATTTTGAATTTTACAGCGCAAATCTAAGTATTATTTTCAAGATGGCAAGTGTTGAAATTTGTTTTATAAGCTATTTTTAACATTGTACTTAATAGTTTGATTTTCAATGAAAACAAGTGAAGAAAACGGGAAAATCCAAGTGCTTTCTTCGATTTTCCACTCAAAGTATGGTTTAGTTTAAAATAAAACTGTTATATTTGTACTTGTTATCATAGAAGTGTACAATTAGATGGCAAAAGTAGGTTACATATTTAAGGCGGATCGTTACGACGGGTTCGAGGCTGACAAAGAATGGATGCAGGAGTACGGCTGTGTACAAGTGATAGAGGAACCGGTCGAAAGCGAGGCGCTACGGCCTAAATGGAAACAGCTTGTGGCGGGCCTCGAAAGGGGCGACGAGGTAGTGGTGGCCAAATTCAGCAATGCCCTCCGAGGGTCGCGCGAACTGTCGGCCTTCATTGAGTTGTGCCGTATCAAGGTGGTACGCATCATATCCATCCATGACCGGATCGACTCACGGGGTAAACTGTTTCCCGAAACGACGGTTGCCGATGTGCTGGAGATGTTCGGGGCGCTTCCCGAAGAGGTGGCGATACTGCGATATTCGTCCGCACGTGTCTTGAACCTGCAACAGAAAGCGAAGATTCCGAAGAAAACGATGAAGGCTATGGACAAGGCCGACAAGGAAAATACTATCGTTGACATGTATGTCAACGGCCATTCGTTTGAGGACATCATGGCGGTAAGCGGGTACAGCAGCCGAAGTTCGGTGTTCAGCGTGCTCCACAGGCATGGGGTAAAACTCAACAGGGGGAAATTCAGCGGCCCCTTGGGAACCCGGAAAAAGAAAAAGGACGACAGTCCGGCGGAAGAATAACCCGTAAAACGAAAAGGGTGGCGGCAACTACCGCTTATAAACGGTTTAACTGTCGGAAAACGAGGTTGAAACGGATTCGCACTCTTGGTAACAAACAGCAGATGTTTAATTTATTAATACAGATTAAATAAAAACGTAGTATGGAAGTAATATTGATAATCGTTGTGTTCTGGGTAGTGGGTAAACTTCTGAAAGCGGTGTTCGGCGGTTTTAGCAAGAGCGACTACCGGCGCGACCAGTAACACGTATGAGACAACGACGGCATTGTCTCGCCGGTTCTTTCGTGCCAGGAGTCGGAATATGATTCGTATAAATCAAAAGATGAATGTAGATAAATGAAAACTTACCTTATCTTGTTTTTGGCTATCGTTTTTGAAACTGTAGCCACTTCTTTCTTGAAACAGAGCGAACAGTTTACCAAACTCGTTCCGTCCGTATTGACCGTTCTGGGGTACGCGGCGGCTTTCTATTGCTTGAGTGTCGTACTGAAGAGCATTCCGGTAGGCATAGCTTACGCCATTTGGTCGGGAGTGGGTATCATTCTTATCGCGCTTATCGGCTTTTTCGTTTTCAAACAGCACCTCGACCTGGCTGCCATCATCGGGCTGGTCCTGATTATTGCCGGAGTGGTCGTCATCAATGTCTTCTCCAACTCGGTCTCTCATTGATGGAAGTGTCCCGTCATTGTGTTCTATACCAAACGAAAAGAAAGAAATCATGTTTTTCATCAGCATGGTTTCTTTCTTTTTTCAGCATTATAGGAAGGAGTCAAATATATACATTCAACATAAGATACAAGTATGCCTTTTCGTCCTTACTGTTATGATGTTCAAGTTCGAATTGTACCTTATCTTCACGGGCCAACCAGCCAATAGCACTACCCAACTCGGCATCATCCATCCCTGTAATTTTCTTTATCTCTGAAAATTCCCATTTACGGAGATGGTCACTATTCAATAAACGCCAAACTTTACCAGCGTTCTCGCCAATGATGTATTTATCCATAAATTATAATATATTTATTGTTATATGTATATAATATGTTATACAAATGTACAGTTTTGATAACGAATTATCGTTTATGTTCCATTAATGTTTATTAATACATCATGCATTTGGCGGAATTTTTATTCCAGATAACTGCTCAGAATGCCGCTACCAATCTTTAAACTTTTTTAACAGCGGCATTTTACATGGAACCTAAATCCGAAAAAATTGCCTGCAAATTATGGCACGTTGCCGGGAATATATCCAAAATGTAACGACAATCACTAAAGTCGTCAGAATTTCAGACAACGGTAAGGCGAGCCAAATTCCTTTTACTCCCATTATGGCAGGTAATACCATGAAGCACGGAACCAGAAAAACAAATCCACGTAAGACTGCAAATGTTATGGCCGGCTTTATCCGTTCCATGCTCTGATAATATCCAATAATGGAGAGATTCAAAATAAAGAAGATGAATCCCGTGCCATAATAAGGGAATCCTTCTATCGCTATGCGTGCGGCAGTATTGTCAATGCGCAAGAATAGTCCGACAAGCAATTCAGGAAACAGGATAAAGGCGGCAGTAGAAATGACTCCGCAAACTAATGCCGCAAACACGGAAACGCGTAAGGCGGAACGAACTCTTTCCGTGCTTCCTGTGCCGAAATTGTAACTGATAATAGGCTGGGCAGATTGGGCAATGGCGTTACCTATCATGAAGACGAACGGGAGATAATAACAGCTTACTCCGAAAGCACCTACTCCGTCATCTCCCAAATGGCGCATGAATACCTGGTTGCCGATGAACAGCAATATCGCCATTGTCAATTCGCCTAACAAGGCGGATGAGCCTATCTTGCACTGCATTCCTATATCATGGAAGAAGAATAAAATCCTTTTTCTACCCGGACGGAGAGAATGCAAACGAGTGTCACGGGCATAGAACAACAAGTAACCCATCGTCACCGTTGCCCCGGCCAAACAACTCAGGGAGGTAGCAAATGCCGCCCCCATCACTCCCCAGCCCAGCGGGAAGATGAACAGCCAGTCGAGAACGACATTCACCGCTGCGGCTATGATGCTGCACCACATGGCGAGTTTCGGAGCGCCGTCCAGGCGCATGGCAAACAAGGCGACGGCAATCCACAACTCGAACAGCAGAGACGGGGAAAACCAGACCAGATAATCGACAACCAGCGGCAGCAAATGCTCCGACGAGCCAAGCATACGGGCGGTTTCTTCGGGAAACGCCAGAATGAATCCTCCGACGGTTACGGATATGAGCGTCACGAAAAGCATGGCTTGGGTGATGGTCGCACGTGCCAAAACGGTTTTTCCTTTCGACAAGTAAATGGAAGCGATTACGGAACAACCTGCCCCCATCATCAGTCCAACACCCATGAGTGACATCAGTAGAGGGACGCAGATATTTACAGCTGCAATCCCGTCGCTGCCCACGCCGTGTCCCACGAAAATCCCGTCGATAGTCGTTACCGCCGACATACTCAACATTCCCAACAGAGTGGGGAAAAACAGTTTCTTAAACAGAACGGAAACTCTCTCATTCCCAAAATCAATCACTTTTTCTTTCATACGTCTTTGTATTTTATATTATATGGTTTACTTCCGGCAGAAAACGACGGAAGCCGGATAAGACGATGGTTTTACCCAGTCATCTTATCCGGCTTCCATAGCCCTCCGATGAGGATTATAAAATGTCCTTTGCGTTATTTCGCCGCAAAGGTGGGCCAAAGATTTGACTTATCCAAAAAAAGTTGCATTTTTGTACATTGCTATTTAATTCTTATATATGACAAAAGCAGAAATTGTTAGCCGGATTGCACAGCAGACCGGAATAGAGAAAGAGGTCGTAATGACCGTGGTCGAGGCATTCATGGAGAATGTAAAAGATGCGATGATTGCCGGGAACGAAGTGTTCCTGCGGGGTTTCGGTAGCTTCATTATCAAGCAAAGGGCAGAGAAGGTGGCCCGTAACATATCAAAGAACACAACTATTGTGATTCCAGCTCATTCCATCCCCGCCTTCAAACCGGCAAAAGTATTCCTGAGTGCCGTAAAAGAGGGAAAATAAAGGACGTGTAAAAGTTTCATTTTATTTTGTAGATTTGTATCTATTAGCGATTTAAGAGGGATTAAGTTTTTAGTCTAAAAGATAATACAGAATTGTTATGATTAAAGAATTGAGAGTTGGCAATTACGTTGCTTATAAAGGTAAACCATCTTTGGTTTGTGCATTGGATTATGATCCTAAGTTGAGAAAAGAGAATATATCCGTTGTTTATAAATGGGGAGAACCTCCGTATAAAACAAATGGAGACATTCAGCCAATATTACTTACTGAAAAATTGGTTTTGCAATGCGGTTTTAATCAGCTTGACGATTATACATTTGACAATGATGAAATGGAGATTACACAAGACTGGGATGATCAAACTGTATATTACATTACCACTCATGCTAATGAATATACGGTAAGCGGACACCGCATAGAATACTTACACCAGCTCCAGAATGCGTATTTTTGTTTATCTGGTGGAAAAGAATTAGAAGTTAACCTATAAAGAAAAGAGGCTTTTAGAACTGCCTCTTTTTCTTTATATCATGCGAGGGTATTATATATTTAATCCGTCACCTCCCAGTAATAGCTTAACTCGTTCCCTTTCAGATTCTCTTTGGCGTATTGGTCGGCTTGTTCCCAAAGAGTATTGTAAAGTACCGCCATATCCGGTCTGTTTTCATAGTATTGCCATATCTTATGGTTAAGTACCAATGTCAGTTCCGTCAAGAACTTATAGTCCCCTTTCCACTCCCTGAAAGCCCGGTTGAAAGTGTCCAAAACAGCCGCCAACCCAAATCTGTCCGCTATTGAGAAGTCTTCCCAAAAGGTTGTTTGTAACTCATAACCGTTCTCTTGCATAAATTCTTTAAATGTCATACGCTCTAAATTTTAAGTTTGAACTATTTTTTGTTTTTCCCTTTGGTACAATCCTGTACCGAAAGGTTGATTATTTTTCTGCCTATAGGATTGACGGTCGGTCCAGGCAAGAAGGCTGCGAAAAATACACTCTCCAACAAAGTCGGGGAGGAAGATTTTTCGACAGCAAGCGTAAGCGGTTCTTGACAGGACAGACAAGCGGCAATCGAACTTTGCAGAAAAAATAAGCGGGCTTTCGGCATGGAGTGTTGGGAAACGGCTGTAAGGAGGATAAAACGGGGGAAGCTAAAATGTTATAAAAGGATTACTTTCCGGCTGGATAGTCACGGTACAAAGGGGAACGGACCGCGTTTCGATAAAAGGGAAAGAGCCATGAAGATATAAAGGGGGAATTCCGGCAAAAGGATTCAGGACACATCCATTGTCAATGTATCCCGAACCTGCACCGGTCATTATCTGTACCGAATGTTTAGGAAACCCATTTGTAACCTTCGTCCGTCAGTTCAAAATATTCGTCCATTCCCGGTTTCACAAAAAACATGATTTCAAAGGCTTCGTTGCTTCTACCTTCGGGTATCGTCATGTTGATTTCTCCATTGCGGGCTGTTCCTCTTCCCGTATTGAAACCTAAGTCTTCGTCCGCATAGGCGTAATGGAATTCCACATCCGGAAATATCTCGGAAAGTTTTTGGATAAGCAGTGGCACTCCATTCCATGCCGTATCGAACCAAAGTATGTTCGGCTCTTCAAAGTCTTGGTGATAGGCATTCCATTTTGTACCCCATGTGGCGGTAGACCACTCGTACCAAGTGGGATAACCGTACTTTTTCCGATTTTCCAAATACGATGCTCCAAGTTGCAGCGCTTCTTTTCTGTCCTTTTCCGCCAATCCTTCTATCCATTGAATGGTTCTCAAAGCATCATCGTCCAATAAAAAATAGAATGGCTTCAACTGCATTGCTTCAAGGTATTTCATACCCAAATCTCCACTGCTGCTTTTTTCTATCAACAGTTCTTCAGGCATAGGAATGATGTTGTTGAAGTCGATGTAACAAGGCGTATTGTCATCATCGGTTTTACCTTTTAAGAAATTCATTACTTTTTGTACTGTTTCCCGGTCTGCGTTTATTTCTAAACGGTTTGTCACATGATTAGGCATAATCTTAGTTTTTTGAAATTGTTAATACTTATTTTCCCTTTTGTCGGTTCTTTCTTCCTGAACCGCTTTGGGGTTTTACGGATGCGGTACACGGCTGTCGGGAAAACTTCATACGGTGGCTTTCCTTGGAAAATTACTCTTACCCCGGTAAGGAAGAATTTTGCAAGAAATGCACTTCAAGCCACCGGATCAAGTGCGACGGCCTACCTTTGCATCTGGTAAAACCAAACCGGTGATGGAAAGAAGAAAAGACGGGAGATATACGAAAGACCGGGGTCGGTATAAAAGGCGGATATTGCTCCGTGAGTAGTGATAAAAAGGAATGGAGCTGATTATAAAAGGAGACGGTTCTGTGTTTCGCCCATTCGATAAAGGATACCGCAACCATCTCTGGCGGATGCGTTGCGGTATTTTGTGGACAGCATTTTATGCGGCCTTGTCCGGCTTGCGCTGCCTTGTTTTCCAGCCGTACACGGCGGCTACATACGGATAGAGGGAACGTGTTCTCCGGCGGAAACCTTCTTCGTCGATTTCACGGTTGTAAATCTTATCGGCGATACGCTCCGCTTCATCACGGTCTTTGGCGATACGATACAAGGTGTAGTTCGTACCGTCATGATGGCCCATCCGTCCGCGAATGTTATAGCCGTCGCCGTACCATTCTGCATCGTCGCACTGGGATTTCAAAATATCGGCAATGGTGCTGCCCAATATTTGATAGCCTTGTCTCCGGCCGTTCCATAATCCCAAGTTGCCGAACACGACAATAATGCCGTCCACTTCTTTATTCAGATTGCTCCGTTCGTCGTCCAGCCAGCGATATACTTCTTCTGCCCATTCTTCATCGCTGACCTCGTAACAGTCATCGTCCAATATTTCCCGTTGTGAATTTTGATAGTATTCTTTTGCCGTTTCGTCCAACAGGTCATAGCTTGACCAAATCATCTGTTTCATACGTCTTGAATTTTAAGTTTGACTTTTGTTTTTTTATCCCTGCCTTCGGAGGGTTTCCCTCGTCCGGCGGGATTTGATTTTACGTGCGGACCACAAGGCGGACAGAAGGGAAACAAGGCAAGGAGGAAGCGGATAGTCCTATGGACGATTTCATTTGTGTTGAACAAGTATTGACGAGCTTGCGAGTTGATGGTTGTTAACCTCAAATGAAGCCGCGCCTTGCCGGTTCCCGACCGCCTTAACTTTGCACGGGAAAATCAATGGACGACGGCGGACTCTTCGTGTGGAGTATGAAGGAGTATAAAAGTATAGACGTTCCGGAACGGTAACGAGCAAAACAAAAGCGGCCTTCGGGCCGCTTTGTCTCAAAAAGGCAGGAATTACTTCTTGCCCTTCTTCGGTTTCTTTGCCGGTTCCGCAGGAACTTCCTCCTCTTTATCGACAGCCGGATAAAATTTGACTGCAACCGTCACGATGCGGTTGTGCAGCACGCCGTCTTTGTCGGTCCATTCTTCGGGTTTAAAATAGCCCTCCACGGTAAGCAGCGTGCCCTTGGTGAGCTGGTCGAACGACCCGGTATTCTCGTTCTTGCGCCACGCTTCAATGTTCATGAAAGCGGATATACGCTTGGTATCTTCGCCGTTCTTCTCCTGACGGGCCACTGCCAGCGGGAAACGTGCGACACTTGTGGTGGTGAACTGACGGACTTCGGCATCTTTTGCCACGAATCCGGTTACTGCGAAATTGTTCTCGATCTTTTTCATTGCGATTGCTTTTTGAAGTTAATAAATCAGTTTTACGGTGCATAAAAGTAGGTGCAGTAAAGGGCTGCACCAAGGATAGCGCATAAATACTCTTTATTTTGGAGGCGAAGCCCCAAACCGCAGGCCCGATAAAGGAAGATTTGTGCGATACGCCATTGGTCAAGACCATCGGGTCGCGCCCGTCTGCATACTAACTTTGCAACGAAAAACGATATGGCGACTTCAAATAGAAAGCGGTCGCGAAAAAGTCGAGGCGAAACAATCCGCAGCGGACTCGGAAACATGAAAGACCTGTCCGTCCACCGACACAAGACCGCTCCCGTTCCGGCAGGTGGGCGGGAAGAACATCAGGCGAGAAAGTGTATCGGCTGTTTGGGGTTGAAGCGGCAAGAACGATATACCGTTTAACAACCATATACGCTGCATCGTGGAAAATACTATCGGACGAAGATCCGGCAAAAGGCGTGTGCGACGTATCGATATCGCTGTCTCTATCCGGCAAGAGAAATGAGGGAAAGAAGAGGTAAAGGAAAAATGGCCGAAGTCTGCCTTGAAACAAAGCGGAGAAGCCGCCTTTGCATGAGTGGCCGTTCGATATAAAAGGATATGGCGCAGCCGAAATGTATAAAGGGGTATTTCCGAAGGAAACGGTATGAGTGTCTGTTCGGAAATAAAAGAGGGTATCGCACCCGCGTATCTGTTTTAGATTTTAGCCGGTGTAACCGGGCTGAAACTGGTACTCCAGCCCGTACTACATTTACCTTTTTTCTGTTTTGGTCTGTAATTCTACCGGCTCGTCATCCCATGTCAGTTCTTTGCCGAGAAGTTTGTAAACAGTCCCTTTGGGGAGTTCTATCTCGATTGGTACATTGTACACTTCTTCCAAATACTCCCAATGCCCACACCGGCCCCGAACGGGCTTTTCGGGCATAATCCATTCTGTTCCGTCTTTATTTACTGCCAACCATGCCATAATATCACATTTTTAGTCTGTTCCTTAGTAGTAATTTTATTCTTCTTGAGCTATCATTCTCTTACTGTATTCCAAAATTTTATCCATCGTAAGCCACTCCGGTTTTTCTCCCTCCTTGAAGCTATCATGCAGTTTTATCATAAACTCAATTTGCAATTTTTCGTCGCCAGCCCATAAGGTTTTGGGGTGTCTGTTACCGTAATTGAGGTAATACTCGCAGTCTGACCGTAAGCGGTCTAACAGTTGGTATCTGAAAACCGAATCCCTGTGTATTACTTCGTCTACCGTTACTCTTCCATTTGAATTTGTTACATCGTTTGTCATAACCTATAAAATTTTGAGTTTTCTTTTTCCCTCTTGTAGCACCTGCTACTTTCGGGCCTGATTTAATTATGTCGCCTCGAAAGGTGTCATAGCTCTTTATGCAAGGTTTCACGATTAAATACTACCCGTGCGAAGCGGAGGGTGGAGATTTTGTCGTGAACCGTCAGGCTTTGACCTTGCATACAAGAACGGCATGACAAGTACCTTTGCGACACAATTTATATCAGGCAGCCCGAAAGCGATGTGCGAACACAGGGAAGAGAAGGTCTCGTGTAAAAGGTTGATGGGCGATAAAAAGGGTTTGCAGCGAAAAGAGAAATATAAACGGGTATTCCGGGGCAGTATAAAAATTGATCGTGAGGATAAAAGGGGGATTGTGCCAGCATGTCTATTGCGAGAAAGAGGAACGGGCTGAAGCTGGTAGTTCCGGTTCAGCCCGCAAAGCGCATTGGAGGTCTTTTGCCTGTTCCTGTCAGAAATGGGCTACCATAATCCGATGTTTGAAAATCCTGTTTTTATCGCTCGGTCGCCGTTGCTTTATCCAGATATGGTGTGCTCCGTATCCGAATATGAAATAGTCGTCGAGCGTGGTTTCGTTCTTCAAGCGTTCCATACTTGCCCGAAGTTCGGTTTCGTCAGTTGCAAAAAGAATCGTGTTCATGATTCGGAAATAGATTTCTTCCGCTTCATCGCTATAGCGGCAAAAGACGTGTTCGATTGTTACGTTCATGGTTCTATTGGTTTGATTGAGGTGTTTCGGGTACATTAGTCATTATTGATTCTCCGTCTTGATTGAAAATTTCTATTGTCGGGTTGCCGTCGTTTTCTTCGGGGAGCATAGATTCCGATGTATCGGTCAATGCTTGCCACTCTTCATAGCAAAGACGGTTGTCAATGATGTTCGACACGTCCTCACAGTTCCATGAGCGGACGATTGCCTCGGCTTCTTCATAACTGTCCGCTTTCACACTGAAATAATCCCGTTCCCAACTTGTAACCTTACGGTCTTGATAAAATTTGTATTCTCCCATATCCTTGTTGTTTTAACCGCTTACTTCTACAATATCCTCTATTCTGCCGTACAGTATCGAGCGTAACGCTGTTTTGTCAATCGCATAATACTCGTGAATACTTCCGTGCTGTTTGACGAAATACCGTTTGAGGATGTCGGAAAAGTCAAAGTGATAACCGCTCAAGGCAATTCCACGTTTGAAATAGATACTTTCCCATACGTTACGGGTAATCCAGTTCTTTTCTTCCCGGTTTAACTTGCCTCCGTTGTTCAGGTGTACCCGCAATTTGTAAACCTTGCTGTCCTGCAATGTCGCCAGTTCGGGAATGTCCCATTTGACGAATTTTGTTGCTATCTGTGTCATACGTTTGCTATCGTTTAATCATGGATAATCACTTCATCACGGTATTCTGAAATTTCCTTGCCGCTTTCAAGGCGGACAACTATGGTATTGCCATAGTCGCCCACGATTGTGCCTTCCATGTAACCTTTATATGGATTGAGCAACGTGCAGGACAAACCGATAATATCGCTATCTTCTTCGTATTCGTACATAGTGAATTGTGTTTAGGTTTAGGATAACTTAATGTTCCATTTACCTTGCGAGAATATCCGAAAGCTCACGTATTCGTCCTCTAACTCGTATGTCAGTATGCGGATATAGATTTTGTCTTTGGCTGCCAATAAGGCTATTAATTCGTTGATTGCTTTTTCCGGGTATTCCCAGCGGGAATCAAATTCGGCATCTACCGTGTCGCCATACCGGTTGACAAAGCCGTTGAAATTATCGTCCAGAAATGCCTCTATCTTATTGAGGTCTTGTTTGTTTTCCGTACTTGCGTGGAAAATGTTTGTTGCGTAGTTTGCCATAACTTTGAATTTTAAGTTTTCTTTTTTCCCTCTTGTAGCATCCAGCTACTTTCGGGCTTGATTTAATTATGTCGCTTCAAAAGGTGTCATGGCTCTTTATGCAAGGTTTCACGATTAAATACTACCCGTGCGGAACGGAGGGTGGAGATTTTGTCGTGAACCGTTAGGCTTTGACCTTGCATACAAGAAAGACATGACAAGTACCTTTGCGACACAATTCATATCAGGCAGCCCGAAAGCGGATGTGCGAACACAGGGAAGAGAAGATCTCGTGTAAAAGGTTGATGGTTTATAAAAAGGGGGTTGCAGCGAAAAGAAAAATATGACGTGGAATGTTTTTTTCTTTTGGCTGTACAATGGGACCGGAGTGTTTTACGAAGTTCGGGAAAAGGTTTAGTTTAGTCCATTAGCCTATATATATGCTAAATCAAAGTAAACTATATTTAGGCAGCCAAATTTGCCTGCCTATAAGTTTTTCCTTATCTTTGTATGAACTAAAGAATACTTGCTTTTTTCTTTTGGCTGCAGTGGTTCTTGGAAGCTCACATGCAACCATCGGACGAAAAAAATCTGGTGGGAAGCTGTTCAAGAAGTCCCGATTATAAGCAAGTGCAAAGAAAGAAACAGAGTGAAAACAAAAAATTGGGAAATACCTTTAATTAACGATTTTGTTTCTTGTTTGTTCCTTAATTAAAATCGTGAAATTTTCAACAATCTGATTTTCAAATCATTATATAAACTATTTTTGAGAGATTGAATTTATTACCAATATTACTCCCTTGATTAGTATGGGTGTTGAGGCTGTTATGTGTATCACCGATGAACTGATTAGCCTGTGCTATGAGGGTAGCAAGCTCTTGCCTGCTATCCTCTTTTCTCTTTGAGTAGTATTCTAATGAAGTCATATCAATACACGGTTACAAGGTTCTCAATTTTGAAGCTTCTAAACTCCTGCTTATCAACATCGAAGTAAGAGAAAGTTTTATAAGAAGGCTTTGTCATACGTTTACCCTTATTTGTTGCACCTGCAGGCACATTTTTAAGAGTACCGATAGCATAGCGAATACTGCCATTCACTTTCTCATAGGCGAATTTAACTTCACCGCTTCTCATTCTTTTAGCAAGTCTGTAAAGCTCCCACGCTTTTAGCAGACAATATTTCCAACTCTTTTTTGTTGTTGAAAGGAGGTGATGAGCATACTTCATCACTCTGGCTCTAAAATTAGACTTTGTTTCCATAATTCACTTTTTTTGGTTTGACTTTTATGTTATTTGGTATTGCAAATATAGTCAAAAGTTATGTAATAGCATAACTTTTTCAAAAGTTTTTTTTTCTTCTGAAATCGAATTAAAACCTTATTTAACTCTAATAGGAAATCTCCTGAAGTATAAACTTCCGAGCAGAAGAAATACGACTTCTTACAGTTCCGACAGGAATGTTCAGGATTTCACTTATCTCATCATAAGAATACCCACTAGCATAATACATCACACTATCAATACAACGGGATTTTTTAGCACACCGTTGTATTGTGGAAACCAAATCATC
>OKVI01000227.1_pt1 | contig 57911 bp, 60 predicted proteins | sample 1607001 | NCBI WGS metagenome assembly OKVI01 (sample SAMN03281018, study PRJEB24777) | human gut metagenome | isolation source: fecal sample PR128 from 1 month old male Malay infant, vaginal delivered...
TAAATGACCACCATCTGATGGTCTTTTTGTGATGTCCTTAATGGAATGGATATCCTCTACTATTCTTTTTCAACCTTTTCTCTTCTCATCAGACTTCCTCCTTTCTTTTTCTGCACATATATTGCCGATTTTATATTGTTGTATTATTTAAACTTTGAAAGTTTAAATCGATAATTATTTTCTGCATTCCGGAAATCTGTAAGATCGTAAGATAAAAATAGAAATGATTTTCTCAGACAGGAATATCAGAACTGAGCCTGTATCTTCTACAGACTATTGCCATATATGATTCATTATAAAACACTTAAAATAACTGAAATCTGTTAGAAATTAACACTTGATTTCTTGACTGGATCTCATTACGATCCATGGAACTTATAACCTCTGCCGGAAGAACTTCCGTCGATTAAGTTATGTATGAATTATACGTCTCTGACTCCTGAAAGTCAATGTATAAATTCTTAAATATTAATAAACAAAAAAATTACGATTCACCCCCACCGGCGTAAACCGTAATCTTTTTCCTAAAAGCTTTATTCAACAGGCGGTACTTCTTGCTTCTTCATCCCCCTCAAAAGCACATACATGGAAGAACCGACAAAGGCACTGACTATAACCGCCCCTCCAAGACGCATGATATCGCCTTGGATCCAGGCTCCCAGTGCACTGTCTGTCAGAAGAATTCCCATCACATTCACTGTAATATGAAGCAGGATCGGCACCTTGATCGTCCCACAAATCTCATAGGAATAGGCAAGCACCATTCCCATCGCTCCGACATAGAGGATTTGCAGCAGATTCCCGTTCATCAATCCGAAAATCAAAGACGAAAGCAGCGCCGCACTAAAGAATGTGCTCTTTTCACGGAATCTTTTAAAAACAAGCCCCCTGAACATCAACTCTTCCGCAACCGGCACGATGATCCCCATACAAATCAACTGCACGACCACATTCGTCTGCATATCCACATCGCTGTACGCGAAGGAGGACAACGCCAGGGCAGACAACATCATCAGACAATTTAATCCGATACAAAATGCACTTCCCAGTCCGAAAACGACCAGATACTTCTTGACTCCCGGAACTTTCACTGCCTGTTTATAAAGTATTCGTTCCTTCTTCCGGTCTTTCAAAAACAGCGGTACCGTCAAAAACAACGTACAAAGCGCACTGAACGCAAGAATCGGCATAATATATTTACCCACGATCTCGTACATTCCCTGCACACTGCTCATAATCGCCTTGGTCATCTCTTCTGTCGTAGTGCTCTTTTCCAGTGCGTCATAATCCATAACCTGACCGATATGCGGAATCATCACCGCAAGCTCTGCCACTAACTGGGCAACAAACTGAATCACCCAATACAATAAGAGTGGACCACATACATGCCAGAATTTCACCGGTTCTGAATTTCTATCCATTCATTTTCCTCGCTTTCTCCTGTATCCATGCCCTCATCTCACTCTCATTTCCCTGCACACTGCCCTGGACCATCTCCGATTTTCCGCCGCCTCTGCCATGAAATGTCTCATTCAGTTCTTTTGCAAGCGGTCTCATATCCAATATCCTGCTTCCGATCACATAACGGAAACCATGCTCCTCATCTCCGCCAAATACTGCACAGAGCCGTTTGCCATGATCCAGAACAAGATTCATCAGAATCCTCAGCTCTTCTCCCTCCAGATCATCCGCAAACACAATCACATCCTCCGATTGCCCGGCCAGCCTTTCTGCACGAATGGCAAGCATGTCTCGCTTTAACTGCGCATATCTCTGCTTCCATTCTGTACAGTCATTTTTTAATTTTTCTACCCCCTGCGCCACGTCTTCTTCTTTCACACACAGAGCAGAAGAAATACACCCTGTACTCTCTGCTTTCCTGCGGTAATCCTCCAACGCACGGAATCCACAGAGCATGGTCACACGGACGCCGCCTTTATAACGCTGCACTCCCGTCAGACGGATCTGCCCGATCTCCCCTGTTTGTTTCACATGCGGCGCACAGCACGCACACACATCATATTCCGGGATCGTCACGATCCGTACCTGACCTTCAATCTCAATCTTACTGCGGTATACAAGCGTCTGAAGTACTTTCTGATCCGGATAGGTCACTTCCACTTCCAGATTTCGCACCACTGCCCGATTGGCTTCCCATTCAATCTCGCGAATCTCCTCTTTGGTAATCTCTCCGTTGAAATCCATCGTGCAGTCTTCACTTCCCAGATGGAATCCCACATTCTGATACCCAAACCTTTTATGAACCAACCCGGAAACGATATGCTCTCCGGTATGCTGCTGCATCTTCATAAAACGAAGATCCCAGTCAATCCTTCCCTCTACACAGTCTCCAACCGAAAGAGGCGCATCTGTCCTGTGAAAAATCACACCATCCTTTTCCTGCACATCCAGCACTCGCGCACTGCCAAGTATCCCTGTATCCGCATACTGTCCTCCCCCTTCCGGAAAAAAGGCAGTCCGATCCAGCACGATCTGCCAGTTTTCTCCATCCGGGACACACTGCTCTACCTGCGCAGAAAATCTCTGCAGATGACTGTCCAGATAAAACAATTTTTCCGTCATATCCTACATCCTCTCCGGCGCTTCAAATCCAAGCAGATCAATACAACTCTCCAGAACCTCTTTTGTCAGTTTCAAAAGCGCGATATAACCTTTCTTCTTCTCTGCGTCTTCCTCTGAAAGGATCTTTGTCTCATGATAGAATTTATTAAATGCGTTGGCCAGATCATAAATATATGCACACAGCTTGTGCGGCGCTGTCTCTTCATAAACTGTCTCGATCACATCATTGAATTTTGCACATTCCAGCATCAGTGCTTTTTCAAATTCACTGGATGCCTCTCTGATCACCAGATCCTCCAGACTGTTTTCTTCCTGGTATTTATTCAGGATCGACTTGATCCGGACAATTGTGTACAGAATGTACGGTCCCGTATTTCCTTCAAAGGAAGTAAAGCGGTCTACATCAAAGACATAATCCTTGGATGCCTGATTGGAAAGATCACCATATTTGATCGCAGCAAGTCCTACCATCTGTGCAGTCTTCTTTGCCTCTTCCTCAGAAACCGTACGGTTGTCCATGATCTTCTTGTACATCTCTTCGTTGATCTCACGAATCAGATTTTCCAGACGCATCACGCCGCCTTCTCTTGTCTTAAACGGCTTGCCGTCTTTTCCGTTCATCGTACCGAATCCTAAAAATTCCAGTTCTGTCTCCGGTTTTACGATTCCGGTCTTCTTTGCACAGCGGAATACCTGTACAAAGTGAAGCTCCTGACGCTTATCTACCACATAAATCACTTCGTCCGGCTGGTACAGTTCTTCTCTCTCTACCAGTGTCGCCAGATCTGTCGTGTCATACAGTGCAGCCCCGTCTGACTTTAAGATCATACACGGAGGCACTTCTTTTTTGTCTGTCTCTTCCTGTACATCCACTACAAGAGCACCTTCATCATAGTGCGCATATCCTTTTTCTTTGAGCATCTCCACCATATCCGGAATATATTTCTGGGCATCTGCCTCTCCCTTCCAGAGGTCGAAAGACACGTTCAGATTTGCATAGTTTTTCTTCAAATCTGCTACAGAAACTGCCATAATGTGATTCCAGATCGCACGGAATCCCGGATGTCCGTTCTGCAGAAGGAACGTCGCCTGCAGTGCTTTTTCACGATACTCTTCATGTTCTTTTGCATAAGCGCTGGCCGTCGGGTAGATTTCCTCAAGCTCTCCGATCGTAAACGGCGCCTCTTTCGGATATTCTCCGGTGAAGTTTTCATCAAAATATGGAAGCTCAGGTTTTCTCTTCTGCAATTCTGTAATGATCAGCCCCATCTGATATCCCCAGTCTCCCAGATGAATATCACCGATCACTTTGTTTCCTTTATAACGCAGGATTCTCTTTACACTCTCTCCGATGATCGCAGAACGCAAATGTCCTACATGCAGCGGTTTTGCCACATTCGGTCCGCCGTAATCCACCATGATCGTCTTTGGTGTCTCCATCTCTTCCACTCCCAGCTTTTCACTCGCTGCCATCTCATTGAGAAATGCCGCTGCAAAGGATGGTTTTACTTTCAGATTGATAAATCCCGGATTCACCGCTTCTGCTATTTCAAAACAGTCTTTTTCCTGCAGTCCTGCCACCACGTCATTTGCGATCATGATCGGCGCCTTTTTGTAAGTTTTTGCTGCTGCCATTGCTCCGTTGCACTGGTATTCACACAGATCCGGACGGTTTGACAAGGTTACTTTCGCAAATGCCGCATCATAACCGGCTGCCTCAAAGGCTTCTTTCATTTCTATTGTAATCAGTTCCAACAATGTTTTCACTTCTGTTCCACTCTCCGTTCTATTTTTCTTTCATTTTGCTATTTTATCATGTATAATGCTTTACGGCAAGCTGTTTGTACACGCATCCGAAAGGATTTATATAATAAGGAAAGAAGAGGATATATGTTATGAAATTAGGATCACATGTGGGCATGAGCGGTAAAGAGATGCTGCTTGGTTCCGCAAAAGAAGCCGTTTCCTACGGCGCAAACACATTTATGTTCTATACAGGAGCTCCGCAGAACACAAGGCGCAAAGAAATCAGCGAACTGAATATTTCATCTGCCTGGGAATATATGAAAGAACATGGCATTGACGAAATCATCGTACATGCTCCCTATATCATCAATCTGGGAAATTCTGTAAAACCTGAAACATTTGAACTTGCAGTCGAATTCCTGGCAAAGGAGATTGAGCGCACTGCCGCCTGCAAAAGCCATACTCTGGTACTTCATCCGGGTTCTCATGTAGGAGCCGGAACTGACGCCGGAATCCGCCAGATCATCAAAGGACTCAACGCTGTCCTGACAGCAGATACTCCCTGTCATATCGCACTGGAAACCATGGCCGGAAAAGGTTCCGAAATCGGCCGCACATTTGAAGAGCTTGCACAGATTTATGACGGCGTTGTATACAATGACAAGCTGAGAGTCTGCTTTGACACCTGCCATACCAGTGACAGCGGATATGATATCATCCACCATTTCGATGATGTGATCGATGAGTTCGACCGCCTGATCGGAAAAGATCAGATTGCCGTCTTTCACATTAATGACAGTAAAAATATTCCGGGAGCCGCAAAAGACCGGCATGCCAATATCGGTTTCGGACATATCGGATTTGACGCGATACACCATATCGTACACCACAAAGATTTTATGGATATCCCGAAAATTCTGGAAACACCGTACATTCCATCGGCTGTCAAAGAGAAGAAATCCTATGCCCCTTACAAATATGAGATTCGTATGTTAAAGGAAGGGATCTTTCACCCGGAACTGCCTGCCAAAATTCTTGCGGCAAATGAAAAGTAGCTTGACAAATCCGCAACTTCATTATACGATTGTATTACATATATAGTACAGTTAGTTTTTCATAGAAAACGAGGTGATCAAATGCCATGGGAATTGGACAATGACCGTCCCATCTATCTACAGTTGATGGAGCGTATTCAGCAGGATATCGTATCCGGCATCTACAAACCCGGTGACAGACTTCCCTCTGTCCGGGATCTCGCCGTAGAAGCTGCCGTGAATCCGAACACAATGCAAAAAGCACTCTCCGAACTGGAACGGAGCGGACTGGTATATTCTCAGCGGACAAGCGGACGTTTTATTACAGAAGATACCCAGCTGCTGGATGAAATGAAGACCAGTCTCGCATCCGAACATATCCTGCAGTTTCTTGAAAAGATGAAACAGCTCGGCTTTCAGAAAGAAGAAATTGCTGCGTTGATACAGAAAGCACTCAAGGAGGTAAACCTATGAACCCCATTCTCGAATGCAAGGGGCTGACCCGAAAATTCAATCACTTTTTTGCACTTTCCAATGTTGATCTGACTCTGGAACGCGGAGAGATCATCGGCCTGCTTGGACCAAACGGAAGCGGAAAGACGACTCTGATCAAACTGATCAACGGGCTTCTTTTACCAACTGACGGACAGATCACAGTAAACGGATCAGTTCCCGGTGTAGAGACGAAGAAAATCGTTTCCTATCTTCCGGAGCGCGGATGTCTGGATGAACGCCGCAGGATTTCAGAGCTGATTTCCTATTACAGTGACTTTTACTCCGATTTTGATGTCTCCCGTGCTCATACGATGTTAAAGGATCTGGATATCGATCCTTCGCTTCGTCTGAAAACACTCTCAAAGGGGACAAAAGAAAAAGTCCAGCTCATCCTTGTCATGAGCCGGAATGCACAGCTTTACGTATTAGATGAACCGATCGGCGGTGTAGATCCTGCAGCCAGAGATTATATTCTCCGAACCATCCTGACAAACTACAACGAAGATGCGTCTGTTTTGATCTGTACCCATTTGATCGCAGATGTAGAAAATGTTCTGGATCGGGTTTTATTTCTGCAAAACGGGCAGATTACACTCAACGCCTCTGTCGATGAGATCCGCAGCGGACACAAAAAATCGGTAGATGCTTTATTCCGGGAGGTATTTCGATGTTAAAAAAATTGATCAAACATGATTTAAAATATGGAGTACGTATGTTTGCAGTCCTGCATATCATTCTGATCATCGGCTGTCTGATCGCACGCTTCCTTGTAATCGATCATCTTGACTTTTCAGCAGCTCCTGAAGAATTTGCTCCGGTTATCGCCCTTTTGATCGTCGTGCTCACAATGCTGTTTTCTGCGATTTCCTTTGGATGCTGTATCATGTATGCCGTCCGGTTTTATAAGAACCTGTTTACAGATGAGGGATACATCACCTGGACGCTTCCGGCGTCACCGCTGACCCAGCTCTGGGCGAAGATTCTGTCTGCCTCCATCTGGTATGTGCTGGATCTTACAATCTGCTTTGCCGCTGCGTGGTTTTTGATTTCGGGAGACAATATACAGTCTGCTCTGGAAAGGATCAAACCTGACTTTCAGGCTGCACTTGGTATGTCCTTCTCTTCCTTTTGCGGTCTTGTTGTATTTTTTTCATTTGTCGGAATTCTTTCCTGCGTGCTATTTATTTATACAAGTATTGCAATCGGACAGCTGGTTCCCGCACATCGGATCATTGTATCCATTGCTGTATATTTTATTCTGAATCTCATTACTCAGATTATCAGCATAGGAGTATCCATCATCACCAGTGTCTTTCCTGATTATGTTTTTTCTCCTGCACAGACCAGCTTTTCAGAGTATTTCTTTCAGATGCTCCTGATCGGAACCTGTACTACGACAGTACTTGCCATTGCAGGATACTTTATTACTTATCGGATTTTGCAAAGAAAAGTGAATTTGATTTAAAAGAAGGGATTGAAGCACATCCGCCCGGATGCCGCTCAATCCCTTTTACTGATCTCTTTTCGATATAAAAAATACACGTCTGGGCGGAGTCGAACCGCCGCACATGCCTCCGGAGGGCATCGCTCTATCCACTGAGCTACAGACGCATAATCTTTTGTGTCCTTTGAATTTCAACCGAACACTTTATATATCCTAGCACAATTTTACAATCTTGTAAAGAGCATTTCTTTCAAATTTCTCATTCCATCTTTTCTTTTTAAAAGGCCATTTGTATTTTCCCCAATCCTCTTTCATAAAGATATGCATGATCACTGAGCACTTCTTCTGTGTCTACCTGTGTATGATTGATATCCTGTATCATAGCATCCAGTTCCTCTTTTGCAATTTCTCTTGATTTCGGCAAAATGATCACTTCATGGATACTGCTCGGGAGAATATAAAAATCCTCTTTCAAAATTTCACCGATCATCTCAAGAACATGCGGATAAAACATACAGGCTGCCCCCTGGATCTTGCTGGAATTCGTCAGTACATACATCTGACATTCTCTCTGCATGCCGCGGATTGCCTCCACTTCAATTCCGGTTATCCTGCGGATCATATCGGGAAGTGAGCAGAATTCCGCCGGAAGCAGTCTGACAGCACTTCGCATGGCCATTTCATATAATTCCTCTGTTTCAAGATTCCATTGCCTCATATACTCATTTGTGATCTGCATTGTTGCGCTTCCCTCACATTGCCGGTCTAAAATGACATAAAAGGTCAGCGAAAGATCCAGCACATCCAAATGCGGGATTTCTTCCAGTAATTCCCTGTTTTTCTCCGTTTTTATCACTTTGATCCCCAGCTTATTCTTCCATGATTCCAGATTAAAAAAAGAATCCACATCTATGATATTTTTTGCCTTGATCTTTTGATAAAGCTGGCTGATCTCCGACACAATCTGTTCCAGAGTTTCCCCTTTTTGAAACTTCTCATAATATTCCTCCAGATAGATTGTCGGAAACAGATTGGATCCCGTTTCCTGAAGCAACAGTCCAACACGAATCTTCCCATTGTTTTTTACTGCTCTGTGTTCTCTTGCCTGTATCCCGTTTTTCCCCTCCTTTTGATTCATTGTTTCAATTGCTGCGCACACAAATTCTCTATATTCCATACTGTCTCCTTCCTGATTGTGTGCTCATCTTTTTGAGAAATGCGGCACGAATGTGCCTTTGAAATCTGATGTGAACAATATTATGTTTCTTGATTATATCCGACTCTGATGCGAAATACAACGAACTTTATATGAACTATCTATAAAGATTCTATAAATGTTACTGTTCACACCAATCCCCACCTTACCAAAAGAAAAAGACGCCCTGAGGCGTCTCCTTCGTATTAAACACGTGAGAGATATTCTCCTGAACGTGTATCAATCTTCAGTACATCTCCCTGTTCTACGAACAATGGTACCATAACAATTGCTCCTGTCTCTACAGTTGCAGGTTTTGTAGCTCCCTGTGCTGTATCTCCCTTGAATCCAGGCTCTGTCTCTGTAATCGCAAGCTCTACGAACAGAGGTGGCTCTACTGAGAATACGTTTCCATTGTGTGAACAGATCTTTACTACTTCGTTCTCTTTTACAAATTTCAGAGAATCTCCTACAACATCTTCGTTCAGAGCGATCTGATCATATGTCTCTACGTCCATAAAGTTAAACAGATCTCCGTCTCTGTAAAGATACTGCATGTCTTTTCTGTCAATATGTGCTTTCGGGAATTTTTCAGTTGGTCTGAAAGTTTTCTCAACAACACCGCCACTGATGATATTTTTTAATTTTGTTCTAACAAATGCTGCACCTTTTCCAGGTTTTACGTGCTGGAATTCTAAGATCTGATAGATATTTCCGTCAATCTCAACGGTAACACCATTTTTAAAATCTCCTGCTGAAATCATCTGTAATCCTCCTTCAAATGCGCACTTTATGCGCTGCCTTTTCTCGACTGTTTATAATTCTATAATAGATTCTGTCTTTTTTCAACCTTTTTTATCCAGTTTCCGCTTCTTTTTATAAAAATGAAGAACAATTTTCTCCAAATAACGCTTCAAAACGATCTGAATCTCCTCTTTTGGATGGATCGGCTTCACTAAAATACTGTGAATCCCGGTTCTCTTTGCTCCCCATACATCGGTAAACAGCTGATCGCCAACAAACAGGGTGCGCTCCTTTGTTGTCCCCATAATCTTCATTGCCTTCTCATAATTCTTGATTGAAGGCTTGTGAGCATTATAGATATAAGCAGTCTGTATCTCCTGATTAAACATCTCCACACGCGGTTTCTGATTATTTGACAGAAGGCAGGAGGAAAATCCGATTTTGTTTAAACGCGTAAACAGCTTTTTTGCCCTTTCATCTGCCGGTGCTCCGTGTGGTACCAGTGTATTGTCGATATCAAAGATGACTCCCCGGTATCCCTTCTCATACAGCTCTTCAAAAGGAATCACATAAGTGGATGCCAGGTATTCATCCGGAAAAAATTTATCAAACATCTCTACTATCCATCTCCATCAATTTTGTAATCATCTCTTTGCAGATTTCCTGCACATTCTTCTCGTCTGTCTGCACGATCAAATCTGCTGCCGTCTCATATTTCTCCCGGCGCTTTTCCATCAGTTCTGCGATATATTCCACATTCTTATGATTCTTCAGCAGAGGTCTGTCATCATTCTCTTTGACACGTTCCAGAATCGTCTTTGGAGTAGCTGTCAGCAGAACCACATATCCATTTTTTTTCATTTCACTTACATTCTGACTGCGCATTGCAGCACCGCCGCCGCAGGAAATAATCGTCCGACTTGTTTTTTGTAGCTCAATCAGAAGATTCGTCTCAAGATTCCGGAAATACTCTTCTCCGTGCTTTTCAAAAATCTCCGGAATACTCATCCTCTGACGATCCGAGATGAGTTCATCCATTTCCACAATCTCCATGTCAAACCATTCTCCCAGAGTTCTTGCCACCGTCGATTTTCCAGCTCCCATAAATCCGATCAGTACGATATTATAATCACATGATTCCCGAAACTTTTTTATCATCAATTCATTCATATTTTCGCCCTCTGCTCTTTCCCTTTAACTCTTCTGTCCGTTTATTATAACAAGCATTGTTTCAGACCGCAAGAGATATACTTTTTCGTTTCCTTTAATCCGTACCGCCTTTCGCCAGTGCATTCGCCACATCCTCTTTGAAATTCGCCCATGCCTCTTCATTTTCCACAAAGTATTTCGGACAATTTTTTCCGGTCACATCATAGTGGCGGATCACTGTATCCGCAGTCAGACTGTACTTTCTGCAAAGCCATGCGGTCAGCTGCACCATCGACTGATAGGTTTCTTCTGTAAACTTTCCTGTTTCGTCCGGATGACAGCATTCGATCGAAATGGTATCCTTATTCCGCTCGTTGGATGCATATGCCACCTCCCATGTGGGCACACACTGAATGATCTCTCCTTCCAGTCCCACGACAAAATTACTACTTGCTGATGTCTCATGGGTGTCCTTAAGTCCTTCAAAATAATCTCTGTTCTCCTGTGCAGTAGAGCCCGGATTCGCCGTATAATGAATCACGATTCCTGTGATCCCGTCTGACTCGATTCCCGGTCTGGAGTACTCATTGATATCCAGAAGCTGTACATCAATCTCCGGTCTGGACGCATCCACATCCGCCCGCATCTCTCCTTGCTTTTTTGAGATGCATGACCTTAAGATCAGCACTATTGTCAATAACAGCAGCGCTGCCAGTCCGGCTCTTGCATAGAATACTTTCCTGTCACTTCTTCCCCGTCCATATCTTCTTCTTTTTCTTCTGTTGGATCTTATTTTCATCTGAACTCCTGATTTCAAAAATGCCGGAACAGTTTCCTGCTCCGGCACTCCTTCACTTTATTCATCTACACTGTAGTTAGGTGCTTCTTTTGTAATATGAATGTCATGTGGATGACTTTCTTTCAAGGATGCAGCTGAAATCTTAACAAACTGTCCGTTCTCTTTCAGTGCCTCAATATTTGCAGTTCCGCAGTATCCCATTCCTGCACGGAGGCCTCCCATGAGCTGGAATACGGTATCTTCTACTGTTCCTTTGTATGCAACACGTCCTTCCACACCTTCCGGAACTAATTTCTTTGCATCTGCCTGGAAGTAACGATCCTTGCTTCCGTTTTCCATAGCTGCGATAGATCCCATACCACGGTATACTTTGTATTTTCTTCCCTGGTATAATTCAAATGTTCCCGGGCTCTCGTCACATCCGGCAAAGATACTTCCCATCATACAAACATTCGCTCCTGCTGCAATCGCCTTTGTCATATCTCCGGAATACTTGATACCACCGTCTGCGATAACCGGAATTCCGTACTCTTTTGCCACTGCATAGCAGTCCATAACAGCTGTTACCTGTGGTACACCGATACCTGCAACCACACGAGTCGTACAGATTGATCCAGGTCCGATACCAACTTTTACGGCATCCACACCGGCTTCGATCAAGGCTCTTGTCGCCTCCCCTGTAGCAACATTTCCTGCAATGACCGGAAGATTTGGATATTTTTCTTTGACCATACGCACTGTGCGCAGAACATTCTCAGAATGTCCATGTGCAGAGTCCATCACGATCACGTCTACCTTCGCATTCACCAGCGCCTCTACACGCTCCAGACAGTTTGCTGTGATTCCGATCGCCGCTCCGCAGAGAAGTCTTCCCTGAGCGTCCTTCGCTGACAGTGGATATTTGATCTGTTTCTCAATGTCTTTGATCGTGATCAGACCTTTTAAATTTCCATCTTTGTCCACGATCGGAAGCTTTTCTTTTCTTGCCTTTGCAAGGATCTTCTTTGCATCTTCCAGCGTGATTCCTTCCGGCGCTGTGATCAGCCCTTCTGAAGTCATGGATTCTTTTATTTTCTTAGAGAAATCTTCCTCAAATTTCAAATCACGGTTTGTAATAATTCCAACCAGCTTTTTCCCTTCTGTGATCGGCACTCCGGAAATTCTGAATTTTGCCATCAGATCATTGGCGTCTGCCAGTGTATGATCCGGAGAAAGAGAAAACGGATCTGTGATAACTCCATTCTCTGATCTCTTTACTTTGTCTACCTCTTCTGCCTGCTGCTCGATCGTCATGTTTTTATGAATGATACCGATTCCTCCCTGACGTGCCATGGCGATTGCCATGCGGTGCTCAGTAACTGTATCCATACCAGCACTCATCATCGGAATGTTCAGTTTAATCGTCTTTGTCAGATATGTGGATAAGTCCACCTGATTTGGAATGACCTGTGAATATGCCGGTACTAACAGGACATCGTCAAATGTAATACCTTCTCCGATTATTTTTCCCATGATTTATTTCCTCTCTTTCTCTAATATGTATGTCCATAGATTATCTGTTATGGTACAAAAATTCCCACCACTTGTCAAGCCTATTCCCACTTACAATTTATTTTTATCCTGATTTATTTTAACTCCCATTATTAAACAATACTTATAGATAATGTCTCATTCATAATTTTTACATAATTTCTCAGTTTTTCTATAATTCTTTTGTCTATTACTGCCGAAATCCCGAAAATAAAAAAAAGCCCCGGGTATCTGTATCAAAACAGATATCCGGGAAACCTCTTATCATTACATCATTCCCATTCCGCCAGGTGCTACCGGCATTGCCGGTGTCTCTTCTTTAATCGTAGAAACAACAGATTCTGTTGTCAGCAGAGTAGATGCAACACTGTTTGCATTCTGCAGTGCGCTTCTTGTCACTTTGGCAGGATCCAGAATTCCTTCACTTACCATATCTACATATTCTTCTTTGTAAGCATCAAATCCGACTCCAGGTTCTGATTCTCTTACTTTATTGATGATCACTGCACCTTCCAGACCTGCATTTGTTGCAATATGGAACAATGGAGCCTCCAGAGCTTTCAGGATGATATTCGCACCTGTCTTCTCATCACCTTCCAGAGTCTCTGCAAGTTTTGCAACTTCTTTAGAAGCATGGATATATGCAGATCCACCGCCTGCGATGATACCTTCCTCTACTGCTGCTCTTGTCGCATTGAGTGCATCTTCCATACGCAGTTTTGCTTCTTTCATCTCAGTTTCTGTCGCTGCTCCCACACGAATCACTGCAACACCGCCTGCCAGTTTTGCAAGTCTTTCCTGTAATTTTTCTCTGTCAAATTCAGATGTTGTCTCCTCGATCTGTTTTTTGATCTGAGCCACTCTGTCTTCGATTGCTTTCTTATCTCCGCATCCGTCAACAATGACTGTGTTCTCTTTCTGAACTTTTACAGATTTTGCACGTCCGAGCAGGTCCATTGTTGCTTCTTTCAGGTCCATTCCAAGTTCATCGGAAATTACCTGTCCGCCTGTCAGGATTGCAATATCATTGAGCATTTCTTTTCTTCTATCTCCGTATCCAGGAGCTTTTACTGCAACAACATTAAATGTTCCGCGCAGTTTGTTTACGATCAGAGTTGTAAGAGCTTCTCCTTCAATATCCTCTGCAATGATCAGAAGTCTTGCTCCTGACTGTACGATCTGCTCCAGCAATGGAAGGAGATCCTGAATATTGGAAATCTTCTTATCTGTGATCAGGATGTACGGATCATCCAGAACTGCTTCCATCTTCTCCATATCTGTCGCCATATATGCAGAAATATATCCGCGGTCAAACTGCATACCTTCTACCAGATCCAGCTCTGTCTGCATTGTCTTGGATTCTTCGATCGTGATAACACCATCTTTGGAAACTTTCTCCATTGCATCTGCAACCATATTTCCAACCGCTTCATCACCGGAAGATACTGCTGCAACTTTTGCGATCTGGTCTTTTCCTGTTACCTGACGGCTCATATTTGCAATTGCTTCCACTGCTGCATCTGTCGCTTTTTTCATACCTTTACGCAGTACGATCGGGTTTGCTCCTGCTGCAAGGTTCTTCATTCCTTCATTTACCATTGCCTGTGCCAGAACAGTCGCTGTTGTTGTTCCGTCTCCGGCCACATCGTTTGTCTTCGCTGCAACTTCACGGATGAGCTGTGCTCCCATATTTTCAAATCCATCTTCCAGTTCGATTTCTTTTGCGATCGTCACACCGTCATTTGTGATCAATGGTGTTCCGAACGATTTATCCAGAACAACGTTTCTTCCTTTTGGTCCCAAAGTTACTCTTACAGTATCTGCAAGCTGGTTTACACCTTTTTCCAGAGCGGCTCTTGCCTCTGCTCCATATTTAATTTCCTTTGCCATTTTCATTCACACTCCTGTTATACTTCGTCTGTTGACTGTTTCCAAAAAATTGTCTCTTTCTTCTATTTTACAACTGCAAGGATATCATTCTGTTTTACGATAATGTACTCTTCTCCATCCAGCTCTACATCTGTTCCTGCATATTTAGAATAGATTACTTTATCTCCTACAGCTACCTGCATTGTCACTTCTTTCCCGTCTACCATTCCACCAGGTCCGACTGCAATTACCTCTGCTTCCTGTGGTTTTTCTTTTGCCTGACCAGGCAAAACGATTCCTGACTTTGTTGTCTCTTCTGCTTCTAATTGCTTTAATACGATTTTATCGCCTAATGGTACTAATTTCATGGTAAATCCTCCTTATTTTATACGTTATTAGCACTCGTTCATATCGAGTGCTAAACCTCATGAATATAAAATAGCACTCTGTTTTCTATTTGTCAACAGAGATTCAAAAATTTTATATTTAGTTTATTTTCTTTTTACAGGTCCTTTCATATCCGAAATTGTATAGAATCCATTCTCAATATGAAAGACCAAAATTTTCCCGTGTTCACACTGATATCGCTCCTGTACCACGCCCGTGCAGAACAAAAGCTCTGTCCTTGTGGAAATATAGCACTGATACTTTGCATCCAGCGAGATTGCTGTCAGATCGTCCTCCTTTAATTGTAAGTATATGTAATCCTCTTCCATATCATAACGAAAAACCTGACAGTGATGTGTCTCATCATCCAGGATCGCATCTGCCGCGATCACTTTCTCCATCTGAAGATCTACTGCATTGCCTTCATACATGTTCTTTTCCTCCTGCTCTTCTTACCTGTAGTCAGAGAAAGGGCATCAGCTTGCTGATACCCTTTTATCTTCTGTACGATTTTTACAAACGTTCTTTTTTGATCTTTTCCAATTCGGTAAAGACATAGTCATTCAACACCTTAATGTATGTTCCCTTCATTCCGGAGGAACGGGATTCGATCACTCCGGCACTCTCAAATTTTCGAAGTGCATTGACGATCACGGATCTTGTGATTCCTACACGGTCTGCAATCTTGCTTGCCACCAGAATTCCCTCTGTTCCATCCAACTCTTCAAAAATATGAATGATCGCCTCCAGTTCAGAGAATGAAAGTGTGCTGATCGCTGACTGTACGATATGTTCCTTTCTCGTCTCCTCTGCACTCTCCTCATTCACAGACCGGAGCATCTCCAGTCCGACAACTGCTGTCCCATACTCACTTAAGATGATATCATCAATGGAATACAACTCATTCTGCTTATAAATAAAGAGTGTTCCAAGGCGTTCTCCCGCAATATCAATGGGGACGATAATTGCCTGATATCCCTGCACTTTTTCCGATGAAAAACCAAGTGTCTCCAAATTCACATTCTCTTTGGTAGAAAGTACATTGAGCAGACGCTCATTGAGCATCTCATCGATATGCGCTCCCACAGACTCTACGATCAGTTCATTGATTGCATCTACATGCGCACTTTTGCTGACTCCGAGGATCTTTCCTTTTTTACTGACTACCAGGACATTGGAGTTCAGGATCTCTGTGAGGACAGCACAAATATCATTAAACACCACTTTGCTGGAATTATTATTATGCAATAATTTATTTATTTTTCTTGTCTTATCTAATAACTGTACGCTCATCCGTCTCCTCCAGGCTCAATTGTATATACAACTCGTTCCTATTCAATAGACACCCTCATGTTATCATACAATTCACGAATTTTCAATGAAATTGTTGCAATTTCCTCTTGTTTTTATTCGAAATCCTTCTAATTTCCCTTCAAATTTCGGACATATCCACACTGCTCGTTTGCGCAGACCAGTTTATTCCCTTTTTCCACCATGTATCCGCCACATTCCGGACATTTTTCTTTGGACGGTTTCTGCCATGACATAAAATCACATTCCGGATTATTTTCACATCCGTAATACTTTCTTCCCTTCTTCGTCTTGCGGATCACAACTTCTTTTCCACAGACCGGGCAGGCAACACCGATCTTCTCCAGGTACGGTTTTGTGTTGCGGCAATCCGGAAATCCCGGACAGGCCAGGAATTTTCCGTGAGGACCGTATTTGATCACCATGTTTCTTCCACACTCTTCACAGATTACATCCGTTACTTCATCCTCGATCTTCACGCTCTCTAATTCTTTCTCCGCAGTTTTCACTGCTTCATCCAGATCCGGATAGAAGTTACTTACGACAACTTTCCACTGCACTTTTCCTTCTTCCACCATATCCAGAAGCCCTTCCATGTTGGCCGTAAAGTTGACATCCACAATACTAGGAAACGACTGCTTCATAATATTGTTGACTACTTCTCCGATCTCTGTGATATACAGATTCTTGGCTTCTTTGGTAATATAACGTCTTCCGAGAATTGTGGAGATTGTTGGTGCATAGGTACTCGGACGTCCGATTCCAAGCTCCTCCAGTGCCTTTACAAGTGTTGCCTCTGTATAGTGTGCCGGAGGCTGTGTGAAATGCTGTTTGGTATCAAACTCTTCTTTCGTCAGTTCCGAATCCATGCTCAATCCGTTGACCAGAACATTGCTCACTTCTTTTTCCTCATCCGCCTCTGTATATACCGTACGGAATCCCTCAAATGCCACTTTAGATGTCGCTACGGTAAACATGTATTCTCCCGCTCCGATCTTCACAGAAGTCGTCTCATATTTTGCAGGCTGCATCCGGCTTGCGGCAAACCGTTTCCAGATCAGCTGATACAGACGGAACTGATCTCTGGAGAGAGACTCTTTCAACGAAGCCGGTGTCATGGAAATGTCCGTCGGTCGGATTGCCTCATGCGCGTCCTGTATCTTCTTCTCAGTCTTTTTATTTGCTTCTCCTGCTGCTGAATACTCTGCGCCGTAATTCTCTGTGATGTACGCTCTCGCCGCTGCATCTGCTTCCTCTGAAATACGGGTAGAATCAGTACGCAGATACGTGATCACACCGATCGTACCGCTGCCCTTTACGTCAATTCCTTCATACAGCTGCTGTGCAATACGCATCGTCTTCTGTGTACCGAAGTTGAGCACCTTTGCTGCCTCCTGCTGCAAAGTGCTGGTTGTAAACGGAAGCGGCGCTCTTCGGATACGCTCTCCCTTTTTGATATCTTTTACTTCGTATGTTTCTTTTTCCAAAGCCTGTAAAATCTCATCCAGCTCCTCTTTGGAATGGATCGTCATCTTCTTTTTCTCGGTTCCATAGAACTTGGCAGTGAGCGGTCTTTTCTCTCCTTTCACCTTTAAGATTGCATCCAGACTCCAGTATTCTTCCGGAATAAATGCATTGATCTCTTCCTCCCGGTCCGCAATGATACGAAGTGCTACAGACTGCACGCGTCCGGCGCTCAATCCCCGTTTTACTTTTGCCCACAAAAGCGGACTGATCCGATATCCTACCATTCTGTCCAGAACACGTCTTGCCTGCTGTGCGTCCACCAGATCCATATCAATATCTCTTGGTGTTTTTAATGACGCCTTGACTGCATTCTTTGTGATCTCGTTGAATGTAATACGGCGCATTTTTTTCTCATCCAATTTCAGCGCTGCTGCAAGATGCCATGAAATTGCCTCTCCTTCACGGTCGGGGTCGGTCGCCAGATATACTTTGTCGGCTTTCTTCGCTTCCTTTCTCAGGTTTGCGAGAATCTCCCCTTTTCCCCGAATGGTAATATATTTGGGCTCAAAGTCATGCTCCACATCGATTCCGAGCTGACTTTTCGGCAAATCTCTGACATGCCCGTTTGATGCCGCTACTGTATAGTTCTTTCCAAGAAATTTTTTGATCGTCTTCACTTTCGCCGGTGACTCCACAATTACCAGATAATGTGCCATTGAAACATTTCCTCCATCCGGCGCCCTCACGCCGTCATTTCACTTTTATATAATAATTTTTTGAGATTTCTCTGATATATCCCTGTAATTCCAAAGACACTAAAAGCTTTAAAACTTCCTCCGGGCGCAGCTTTGTTTCTTCTGTCAGCTGCCCCACGCTCTTTGGATACAGACCGACACAACTATACACCATATATTCAGGACTTTCAAGCATTTTTTCATTTTTGTCTGATTTTTCACATTCCCCGCTATATGCAATGCCCATCTCATCCAGCAGATTTTCCGGGCTTAAAAGAATTCCGGCCCCCTGAAAGATCAGGCGGTTACACCCTTGACTTAAGCTGCTGTTAACAGGCCCCGGCAGCGCATAGACATCCTTTCCCTGCTCCAGTGCCAGATCTGCCGTGATCAGTGATCCACTCCTCTCTCTTGCCTCCATAACGAGCACAATATCTGACAGCGCGCTGATGATCCGGTTTCGCCTCGGAAAATGCTGCGGAAGCGGCGGTGTGCCGGGCGGGAGTTCTGAAAGGATCCCGCCTTCCTGCTCCAGGATATCCAGATATAATCCCATATGGTTTTTCGGATAACAGACATCTACCCCGCTCCCCAAAACAGCAAAGGTCTTTCCACCTCCCAGCAGAGCACCTCTCTGTCCGATCCCGTCTACGCCGCGCGCAAGTCCGCTGATCACCTGAATTCCACATTCCGCCAGTTTTTTCCCATATTCCAGCGCATATTTTTCTCCATAGGGAGTACAGCTTCTCGCTCCCACAATGGCTGCCGCACGCGCAGTATTATCCGGCAGCTTTCCTTTCACATACAACGCATACGGCGGATCATAGATTTCTTTTAAACGACCTGGATATTCCTTTTCTCCCCACGGGATCACCGAGATTCCTTTTTGTCTCATTGCTTCATAATTTCTGTCCAGCTCCTCTTTCTTTTTCGCCTCCAGCAGCTTCCAAATTTCCTGTTCCTTGAGCAGCTGCATCTTTCTGAGTGCAGTTTCTTCTATATAATAAATGGCTTCTGCTGTCCCTGCTTTTTCTTTTAATTTTATTTTTGTCCGATCCGGAATATTTCGGATTCCGGCAAACCAGTATTCATACTTCATGCGTTCTTCCTCCTATCGTTTCCAGTACTTCTTATCCGGCGTCCGATAGCCGATTGCCTCACACAAATGCTGCTTTAGAATTTCCTGACTTCCGTCCAGATCTGCGATCGTTCTCGCCACCTTTAACACTTTATGATAAGTACGTGCTGTAAATCCAAAGGCAGCAAATGCCTGCTTCATCACTTCGTTTTCCGGCTCTCCCAGACGGCAGAATTCTTCTGTCTCCCGGCTGTCCAGTCTTGCATTTACCTTTGTTCCTCCATAACGCATTCTCTGCAGATTTCGCACTTCACATACTCTCTGCCGGATTGCTTCCGAAGATTCCTGTGCTTTCTTCTCCACCAGTGAGTCATATTCCACCCGGGGCGCCTCTACACACAGATCGATTCGATCCAGAAACGGCTGACTGATCCTTCCTAAATAATTCTGAATCTGCACAGGCGTACAGGTACATTTCTGCATATCCGGATAGCATCCGCAGGGACATGGATTCATCGCCGCGATCAAAATAAAATCCGCTGGAAATACATAATTTCCGTGTGTTCTCGCAATCCGCATCTGGTGCTCTTCAAGCGGCTGTCTCAGTACCTCGATCACACTTTTCGAAAACTCCGGCAATTCATCCAAAAACAAAACACCGCCGTGTGCGAGTGTGATCTCTCCCGGCGTCGGGATCATCCCGCCTCCAGCCAGTGCTGCCCTTGTGGCCGTATGGTGTACACTGCGAAAAGGCCGGCTCTGGATCAGCGGTTCTTTCTCATCAAGAAGTCCCATAATACTGTATATTTTTGTAATCTCCATGCTCTCTTCTAATGTCAGAGGCGGCAGAATTCCGGCAATCCGTTCCGCTGCCATGGTCTTTCCGCTTCCCGGGGGGCCGATCAAAAGAAGATTATGTCCGCCTGCCACTGCAATCTCCGCTGCACGCTTGACGGCTGCCTGACCCTGCATTTCAGAAAAATCCGGCTGCGGATTTTTTACCGTCTGCTTTTTGGCTTGATTCCTTGCTTTTTCTTTTTTTCTCTCTCCTGAAAGAATCTTTGTAATCTGCTTAAGATGCTTTACCCCAATGATCTCGATTCCTTTTACAAGTGCGCCTTCCGCCTCATTTGCTTCTGGTACAATGCAGCGTTTCACTCCCGCCTTTTTTGCCTCCAGAACGATCAGCAGAACACCCGGTACTTCCAGCACACTGCCATCCAGTCCCAGTTCTCCTATAAAAAGCGTATGCCTTACCCCCTCTGAAATCTGACATCCCAATGCAATCATCACTGCCACTGCAATGGGAAGATCAAACGACGCTCCTCTCTTTCTTACATTTGCCGGCGCCAGATTGACGATCGTCCGCTTGGCTGGAAATGAAACTCCACTGTTTCTGATTGCTGTGCGCACACGCTCTGCTGCCTCCTTCACTTCAGAAGAAAGGTATCCCACCATATGAAATACCGGAAGCCCGTTGCTGACGTCAGCTTCCACATGAATAAATTCTACCCGCAGCCCGATCACTGCTGCAGATAATACTGAGCAAAAACTCATCACACACTCCTTTTCCAAGAGCCGGTACGTTCAGTCCCCACATAACTGATCTTCTAATAAATTTGTAACTTGAAAACGTTGGCCGATACGGCCTTTTGAATCAATAGATCTTATACTCTCCAGAGCGGATCGCTCCGGGAATGTAGTCTTACTATATCTCTCCTACCCGCTGTTTGTCAACTACTTTTTTCTGCCCGTCCTCTTTTCAAGTGGAAAAGCACAAATCATGCCTTCTTTACATACACTGTTATCAAATGTGCTTTGAGGTGCTGTCTTGAAATCATTTCCAAATCCCCTCACCCCTTCCGAAGAAAAAGAATATATTCAAAAATATACTGAGGGTGACCTGCAGGCAAAACACATTCTGATTGAACGGAATCTGCGGCTCGTTGCACATGTGATCAAAAAATATCAGTATGTGGACGAAGATCCCGAAGATCTGATCTCAATCGGAACCATCGGTCTGATCAAAGCCATTGTCACCTTTAATCCAAGCAAAGGAAACCGGCTGGCAGCTTATGCCTCCAAGTGTGTGGAAAAAGCGACCCCACCGCTTTGGCTTCACTTGTGAAAAAAGAAGTAAAAGACACACCTTTTTCTTCATGGAGCGTCTATCGCCAGTTTTCCAAACAACTTTCACTGCTTTATAAAGAAGAATATGGCAGACTGACTTATAAAGTCCAATATATCCTCACTATTCCTTTCAAAATCCCCTCATGGCTTCCCGCACATGAAAAATATCTTCTTGTATATTCTTCTCCCGATTGTTTAGAGAAAACCTCTCAAAAGATACGATATTTTCGCCATAAAAACTGTATGTACGCAAAAGACGTAGCAAAATATCTCGGTATGGACAGAACAAATTACGGACACTACGAAGAAGTTGCCTATGAATACTGCCCACTTGCTATATTAGAAAAACTTGCTACACTCTACAACATCCCCGTTACCGACCTTATGGACGACTATCATCTTTTTCTCTATAACGGACAAGGAAACAGGGTACTGCAATATCGAAAAAATCTACATTTAACCCAACAGGAAATGGCAGACAAGTTGGGAGTCAATCGGACAACCGTTCGGCTTTGGGAAAAAGAATTTCACCGCATGACAAGACCGACTTACGAGGCTCTCTTTATCCAAAAAATTCTCGAATGAGTTTCTTCTATAATAAGGCTTGGTTATTAGCGGTACTTCGGGAGAAAGTTTCTGCTTGTCCTCTCCTTGCGTTTTCCTGTCTTTCCAAAGGGGGCTTAGAAAAAAGTTCTCAAAGGCTCCTAAGTGGCTATTACAGTCTGTCAGAGGTAAAAAAGAAGTTTCTTCCCAGTGAAAAAGGCAGCCACGTTCTTGTGACTGCCCCTTTCCCTATTTTATCATCTTCTCAATGCCCTCTATGATTGCAACTTTTTCTTCTGTTGACAAATCAAGCCTGTTAAGGTAGGAATATATAAATTCCCCATGTAGTGTAGCAATCTGCTCACCTAAGGTATTGAGATTCTGATTATCCTCCGGATAATGTACAATAATCTCCATACGCCTACCTCTCTTACATATTCTTTTCATCTTATGATTGAAGTTCAATTATCTTGACTGTTCTTTTTCTAGTTCTACATCTTTCATCGTTTTTTCTAATTCTTCCAACATTTTCTGAAAGTAAAACGTACGCCTTGGATTCATAAATCCCGTTTCTTCTAATGTTGTCCATAGTTCATTCACTTTTGTAGATACTGACGTAACATCCTGTTTCACTTCCTCATAACTGAGTATTCTTAATTGTAATATCTCCATATTGAAATTCTCCTCTCTGGCAAGTCTTACAATTTAAGAATCAAAGTTACGATTTACTTATTCGTTGTACGGATTGATCTTATCGTTGTAAGTGATACGACCAATTCGATTCACCTCGTGGTCTGTATCACACATTCTTATGGAATATCCCTGCTCAAAGCATGGTTTTCTGTTCCCTACAATTTCTTTTAATTCTTCATCATCTATATGTAAGAGAGTCGGCTTTGCTAATCCTTTTGAAGAAGTATAAATCTTAGCATGGAGAGGATAGTATTCTAAGCGTGAAGATTTTTTCTTTTTATCTTTGGAAATATCTTCTCCCAACAAATTGCAAAAGTACAAGCCTATATCATTATGATTTCTAAAGTCTGAAATTCTGATATAACCATTTCCCCATATTTTTTCGACTTCATTCTTTGATAATTTTAATCTCCGAACGGAATCATTTTTTACCAACACATGAATATGCCATGTTCCTTTTTGATGTGGCTCAAATACTGCAATATACTCCATTTCTCCATAGCGATATAGAAATCGTTTCCAAAATTTCTTGAAGTCATTTTTACATTTCGCCATATCGTCTGTCGGCTCTGCATAAGTAAGAGTAATATGTCTTTCACACTCCTCTCCCTTAAAATTCATGTTAATGTACTGTCTGAGATAGGAGAATTTCTTATTCATGCTCTTTCTTCTGTTACTGGCAATCATTTCTTGTGACTTTTCCACATGAGCATATTCCTTTATCTCCCCTGTACTTTTCACAACATAATGGTCTTTGTCAATCTTTTCGATGTCTGAAAATCCTTTGGTGTTCCGTTTTCTTGTTACTGTCACATCAATAATGTGATTGGTAATACATACCGTAACATTATCTGCCGAAGTTATCTTGACTTTTGACAACTTCTCTACATAGGTATTATTAGTATTTGTCGGGGTCATAGTCTGCCCCTCCTTCCATTGATATTCAAGATTTTTTGAATCTTGTATCCTTTTAAGGAAGGTTTTGTGCTGATTTCTTAGACTGCAAACCCAGTTCATTTTTCTTCACAATCTTAGTCTTATGCCCTACAAAGCCCGTAAAATAAACATCTTTGTATTTTTGCACAAAAAGCAAAGTGAATTTTTGTTAATTTTTTCGTCTGTTGTTTTCCTAATAATCAAGTCTTCTGTTGAAGAAAAAGAGAGTCCATTTCTGAACCCTCTCTATCTCCGTAAGTATTTACTTTTCAAAATCGTGATTACCGTCGTTCATAAACTCTATTCTTTCCTTGATACGATTTTTTAAAAATCCCAATCCGGAAAAACCTTGAAAGAGTACTTCCATTTCCTCGTCCAAACCATCTAATACCGCTTTTCTTCCAGATGATAAAAGCCCCAATTTTTCTACTGCTTCACGAAAACATATAGAACTTCTTGCAGCCTGTTTTGCCAAGACATCAGAATCATTCACTTTCCCATATACACCGAATAACTTCTCATCTTCTGCAAATTTATCAAATATCTTTTTTAATTCTTCTTCCATCGTACGAAAAATACTTTCGCTGACAGAATCCAATTCTCCCATTACTTCCAATGCAACTCGCAGGACAATTATATCCTTTATGGTATATGCAACATTAGTTACTATATGCTTTTTTATCATCCACTCATTCTCTTTAAATTCCAACCGCCTCATTTCCTCCATCTCTTTCTCAACATCTACCTCATACCACCAAGACAGATCAGGACAATACTCTTCTTCATTCAAAATTTCATCTTCATTCCAAAAATCAACAGCCATAGTATTTGTTTCCTCCTTTATTTTTTGATTATTTTCGCTTATTTTATTCTTTTGCATAGCGAACACCTCCTTGTTTTATTCAAGACCTTTCAGTCTTGTATCTATATAAGGAACACTTCTGCTCATTTTCTTCCTGTACAAATGCAGTTTATTTTTCTATAGTCTTTTTTATTTATGGCTTGAAAACAGCGTAAAATAAGGCTTTCTGTCACTATGCACAAAAATTCGATTGAAATTTTGTTAATTTTTACTTTCGTATTTCCCCATGAAAAAGAGAGATTCCGTTACTGAAATCTCCCTTAATCTTTAACTTTTACAAACAGCCTATTAAAAATAATCCAAACAAAACACTTATTGCTATTTTTATCCCTTTTTTCCAATCGGCGTATTTCCACATCATATAAATTCCAATCGGAAAACACAGTAACAGTAATAAAATAACACCGCCCGTTCTTTGATACCACTTCTTCTCTTGACTTTGTTTCGTTGTTTTCGATAGATTTTCTCTTGAATATTTATTATTCACTTTTTCTTTACTCGATTCTTTCTGTATCCCCTTATCGTATATATCATCATTTTTTTCCAGATTAACTTGTCCCCCACAGTACATACAAAATTTTTCATTACCGTTTAAAACTTTTCCACAATGAACACATATTTTTTCACTCATACCTTGTCCTGAAATTAAATTATCTCTTCCTTTTGCACGTTTCTCCATCAAATAATCTAACTCTTTTTGTAATTCCTTTGTTTTCTCATTTGTCCTTTTATATAAAACACTTAAGACGATTGCACCTATAATTGAAAGTATTTCTAAAGATATTCCTATTCCAAAAATCCATAATCCTATGCCACCAATTACAAATAATCCACAGCTAATTAGACACCCTAATAAATATAAATTTTTAGAATCTTCTTTTTTACTTATATCTTTTTCTAACTGGTTCTTTATAGTAACAAACTCATTATCTATAGGATATTTCTCTACAAATATATCATCTCGATTTGTACCGTTTACGTAATAATCATATTGTTGATTCTTATACTCATATCTAACACGAAATAATGGTACTAAAATTATATCCTTATCAAAATCAACTGAAAATTTTGTTATAGAAAATTCTTTATAACTTGTTCCCGGTATTTGCTCTTTACACAGAGTTTCTGCTTCAGAACATAACTTCTTTTCTGTTTTTTCAAAAGATTCTTTATCACTTCCATACAATTCAAGAATAGTACTATCACTTACATAGTTGTGTTCTTTGTAGTCTTCTGAATGTTTTTTTGAAACTTTCACAATCCATTTGCAAAATTCATCACTACTTTCTTGACTATAATATGTCTTTACCGAAGGTGCCGTTTTAGTCAAAATGCCATCTGTATTCTCTGCTTTATCAATAATTGTTTTATATCTTTTAACTGGAACATTCTTAGACACAGCTTGGGGCTGATAATTGTTCTCACTACAAATCTTAGCCCCTTGTATTATCAAGCACACTATAACAAACTTATTTTTCATCTTTAAGGCGTAATAAAAGAGGTCTTGGAATAAAGGAATCTGACGTATTTTCCATCAAATTGTTTTATCCTGAGACCTCTTGTGTTATCATATGGTTTTGTAACCATGAAATTAAGAAAGCAGAAACCTCCCCTACCAAAGTTTAGTTTCTGCCTTCACCTAAACATAGCTCTCGCTACATTCATACATACCTATGATAACAGTTAAAACAGAAAACTACAACCTTATTTCTCAGGATTTTTACAATAAAACAATAGATTCCCTTGATCTGAACCTTATTTCATGTGTCTGCGGTCACTCCGGCTGTCTCATCCGTCATGGCTCTTATAAACGCAGCATCCAGCTTGCTGACAGGATCCTCTCCCTTTCCGTTGTTCGTGTGTACTGCAAAATCTGCGGACATACCCATGCATTACTGCTTTCATCCATGGTCCCGTATTCCCAGATCCCCCTGGCCCTGCACGTCCGTCTGATTCAGGCTTATGAACATGAAACCGGATTCCGGAACATACTGGAAGAACAATACCTCGTGGATGAAAACAACCTGAAATCCATCATCCGGAACTACCGCTTACATTGGAAGCAGCGGCTGCTCTCCATGAGGCTTTACCTCCCCGATATCCCCAGCCTGATTTCAGGATGCTTTTCCCTCTTTTCCAGACAGTTCATGCAGATTAAATCAACCTCCAATAAACTTTTTATCCTGCCAACATAACCTTACACGACAGGTCTGGTTTTATCCCTTATCCTTTAGAAAAAGGAGGCAGATGAAATCTATGAAACAAGAAAAACAACAGGAAATCGCACTGATGCGCTATGGCGCCATCGCACCGATTATTGCAGGACTTGATGAACGTTATCCAAGCAAGACCGCTTTTTACACGGAAATTTCTGCAAAAGGACTCATGGGACCCGATGGGAAGCTCCATCATTATGCTCCCGCCACCATTGAAAAATGGTATCTGGACTATCAGAACCATGGTTTTGAAGGTCTCGTCCCGAAAGGGCGCTCAGATGCCGGCATGAGCCGCAAGCTTGACGAAGAACTTCAGGAGAGAATCCGGTATTTCAAGACCAACTATCCACGCATGTCTGCGGCCGCTATTTACAGGCAGCTGAAATCCGATGGCTCTGTAATAAACGGACAGGTATCCGAATCCACCGTCAGCCGCTTTGTGAAACGGCTTCAGTCGGAACTGCGGCAGACACCGAACAAGGATATGCGCCGCTATGAACGCCCTCATATCAATGAGGTCTGGTGCGGGGACAGCAGCGTCGGTCCCCGCCTTACAGATTCGGATGGCAAAAAACACCGGATCTATATCATTGCCCTGATTGATGATGCCAGCCGCTTCATTACCGGAATTGATGTGTTCTATCATGATAACTTTATCAACCTGATGTCGGTTATGAAATCAGCCATAGCAAAGTATGGGCGCCCAAAAGTTTTCAACTTTGACAATGGTAAGTCTTACAAAAACAGGCAAATGGAACTCCTTGCCGCAAGAATCGGTACAACACTCAGTTACTGCCAGCCATACACTCCCACCGGAAAAGCCAAGATTGAACGCTGGTTCCGGACGATGAAGGATCAGTGGATGGCAGCCCTTGATATGCGGGATTTCCATTCACTGGAAGAACTAAGGGGAAGTCTGTACGCTTTTGTCCAGCAATACAACCAATCCCCCCATTCTTCCCTCCGTGGACTGTCCCCACAGGACCGTTTCTTTTCGGAACCGGAGCAGATCCGCAGACTTTCCGAGGAAGACATCCGTCAAAATTTCCTTCTGGAGATTGAACACCGGGTATCTGCTGACAGTGTAATCGTCATCGACCAGATTGAATACGAAGTTGATTATCGTTTTGCACGGCAGCGTATCCGCCTGCGCTATTCCCCGGATATGAAAGAAATCTTCATTGTGGAAGCTGATGGGACGCTGACACCAATCCGGCTTCTCAATAAAACCGAAAACGCATTGATAAAAAGAGAAAAAGTACGCTTATGCAAAGGAGACGAATGATTATGGATTACACTGCAAGATACGGATTGGAGTTTAATCCTTTCCTAAAGAACTCAAAGGAAGTCCTCGTAGAAACACAGGAATACAAGGAGGTTCTGTTCCGTCTGAACTACCTGCTTACCACAAAAGGCTTCGGCCTCCTGACCGGAAGCGCCGGAAGAGGAAAGACCACCGCTGTCAGGAACTGGGCTTCGGGACTGAATACTTCCCTTTATAAAGTAGTTTATTCCAGTCTTTCCACCCTGACTGTAAATGATTTTTACCGGAATCTTGCCGCTGAACTTGGAGCCCAGCCTGCATTCCGCAAGACCGATAACTTCAAAATCATCCAGGATGAAATTAACCGTCTCGTACTTGAGAAACGACAGACGCCTGTCATCATCATAGATGAAGCGAACTATATCGGAAACGCTGTACTCAATGACTTAAAAATGCTGTTCAACTTTGAAATGGATTCCAAAGACCGGGCTGTTGTTCTTCTTTCCGGTCTGCCACAGCTCAACAGCACCCTGCGTCTAAGCATCCACGAACCTTTCCGCCAGAGAATTGTCATGAATTATAATCTGGAAGGCATGACAAAAGCAGAAGGGCATTCCTATGTTGCTGCCAAACTGAATGGCGCCGGATGCACACAAACGGTATTCGAAGACAATGCACTGGAAGCAATCCTCAATGCAGCGAATGGGACCCCACGTATGATCAACAAACTGTGTAATGCAAGTCTGTTGGTTGGAAACAGCTCAAATTTAAATATCATAACCGCCGATGCCGTCATGCAGGCAATCAATGACTGTGAACTCGGATAGCTTTAGAAACCATCATGTAAGATAATCTGCATGATGGTTTTTTCTCATAAAATAACGTGCCTGAAGCGTCCAAAAATATATGCTTCATCCCATCGTTAGGTGCTCTGAAAGACCCGTTTTAATCTGATGGAAACGGCAGCGTTTAATTTGCCGAATAACACCCCTTGCAAACTGTTATGCTCATTTCCATACGAATCTATGTATACAATCTTAGACTCATATTCTGTGTAACTTTCTGTGTGTTCCCAATAACTTCTTGCTTTCCACTCTGCACTATAAGTAATATTTTTGAAATTTCTTATCGGAACATATATTTTCTCCATTTCTAAAAGCCTTGCATTCGTGCGAAAATCAATAGGTACTTCATTTTTACTGTTACTCCATTTCAAGAAATCTTTTTCTATTTCTTCTTTTTCAATTTCAAATGGAAACGATAGTGCCTTATCAAAATCAAATTTCATTTAATTATTCCTCCGCCTCTTCATTCATTATTTTTATAATTTCTCGTATGATTTTAGGATCTCTTTCTTGATATATTGTATTGATAGAACCATCACATTCATTTTCACTCTGGATTCTTCTAGGATTATTTGTAAAATCTGATATCCAACACACCTCTACTTTGGAAGAACCGTTCGAATCTTTTTCAAAAATTTCTGTAGCAAGTCCTATAGCCTTAATTGTCAAAGGCTTATCATATCTATATCTCGCTTTAATAAAAACCAAATCTCCATACTCTATTGATTTCAGCAACCTATAAAACATTGGTTTTTCCTCTTCTGTATACCCAATTTCTATTTTCCCTTTTTCAACAAACTGTTTAGCTTTATCTTCATTATTTTTCGGATTATATGCTCCAATTCCCCATACTGCCATTTTCTTCCCTTCTCCTTCCGTTCCATTCTCCCTTTTCATTTATCCTATCATTCTTCTTACTACTCAATTATACTCACAAAACTTCTTACAGTCAATAATTATGGCTAGTAGTAAATTTAATACCATTCACAAATTATTTATAATGAAATAGAAAATAATAAGGGAAGGAGAGACTATGAATCACGAACCTATACTTGACTATATTTCGCTTGGCTTACGAATCCGTCAGGCAAGACAAGAGCATAATATGACACAAGCAGAATTGGGAGAAGCCTGCTCTCTGTCTACTTCATACATCGGACACATCGAGCGTGGAAGTCGTACTCTTTCTGTTGAAACTCTCTTCAAAATTGCGAACGTACTAAATGTCAGCATGGATTACTTAACTTCTGATTCCACAACCAATAGCACTTCCATGTTTACCGCTATTGAAACCGAACTGAAGCATCAGGATAGGAAAAAAGTGTCATCACTTATGAAAGTTATCAAAGTCTTATCTGATAACGTTGACAAATTGTAAAAGAACTGCCTATCATCAACCTTTCAATGACGGGCAGTTCTTCTGCTTAAAATTCTTATTCAATTTCATTTACGAAAACAGCTTAGTGTACTCTGTCTGTGTGTCGGCAATGTGATATACATAAACTATTTTTTCTATCAGTCGATAGATAGAAACATACCTTTCAGATATAACCATGCGATACCCCTTTCGGTTCAACCATTTATCAGGTGTAAGCGAACCAGAATCCGGGTATAACTCCAAACGTTCAATACTATTTAATATCTGATCTGTTACTTTCATCGCAGATTCCACACCGAATCGAAGTAAATAATAGTCCTCAATACTTTTCAAATCTTCCCACGCAGTAGGAAGAATCTCAACTTTATATTGTTCCTGCACGTTCTCTCAGTTCCTTTCTTGCTTCGGAGATACTTCTTGTCTTTGCTCCGTTTAACCGTTCTTCTTCTGCCTGCATGATTTTCGCACGAAGTTCCAATGCCTGCTCCCTTTTCTCAAAGGCATCAATATTCATAAATACTCCGTCACCCTCGCCATTTTTTGTTATATAAATCGGTTCACTCGTTGACCTTGCAAGATTGGAAATAGTAGAATAATCGTTTCGTAATGTTGCTGAAGCCTTGATAATCATTTTCTTCACCCTTTCATATCATTTTCTTGATATAATTATATTCGTTTTTTCATATATTATCAAGTAAATCTTATACGGTTTTGTCATTTGCAAATAAATTTACATAACAAAATTGTTGATTTGAATGCATGACACAACTACAATCAAATTCTTTTTGCAATCCTACAAAATCACATTTATACTTAACTTTGAAAAAGGAATGAAAGGAGGTTCGATATGAAAACACAGATAAACGGAAAAATTGCTATCTACTCTCGTAAGTCAAAATTCACAGGTAAAGGCGAAAGTATTGGAAATCAGATTAAAGAATGTAAAAAACACATTGCTTATAAATACCAAATAACTGATATGAATCAGATTGTCGTTTATGAAGATGAGGGTTTCTCTGGCAAAAACACAAAGCGACCACAATTTCAACAAATGCTGAGAGCCTGTCGAAACCATGAAATCAGTATGATTGTCTGCTATCGCTTAGACCGTATCAGCCGTAATACGATTGATTTTGCTCTTCTCTATCAGGAATTAGAACGATTGGACATCAATTTTATCTCTGTAACAGAAAACTTTGACACTACAACTCCTCTTGGAAGAGCCATGCTTTCCATTTCCTCCGCATTTGCTCAGTTAGAAAGAGATACGATAGCAGAGCGTATCAGAGATAATATGCTAGCTCTTGCTAAAACAGGACGGTGGCTTGGAGGAACAACTCCGCTTGGCTATATAAGCACAGCCAAGACTTCCGTTGACATTGAGGGAAAAATCCGTACTGCTTACCGACTGAAAACAGATTCCGATAACTTTTCTCTCACCCGTTTGATTTTTGATAAATTTTTAGAATTTCGTTCTCTTACGAAAGTGGAAACATATTTGCTTAATTATCACTATAAAACAAGAAATGGGAAAAATTTTTCTCGAACCGGAATACGTGACATTTTAAAAAATCCTGTCTATGCTGCTGCTGACGAAGATACTCTTTGTTATTTTAATGAGATAGGAACACTGATTTTCAATGAATCATCAGAGTTTAACGGAACTCATGGATTGATGGTATATAACAAATCCAATCAGGCAAGCGAAATTCCGCATAAACAACACAATTATTCAGAATGGATTGTTGCAATAGGAAAACATAAACCGTTATTGACAGGAAAAGAATGGTTACAGGTACAAGAACTTTTAGAACAAAACAAATCTAAAAGTTATCGTAAACCAAAAGATAATACTGCCTTATTATCCGGCATTTTAATTTGTGCCGACTGTGGAAGTTATATGCGACCAAAAGCAAATCGAAGTTTGGACGAAAATGGTAACAAACGCTTTTCTTATCTTTGTGAAACAAAAGAAAAATCACATGGACAACTTTGTAACATGAACCGCCCAGACGGAAATCTACTTGACAAAATGGTATGTGACCAAATAAAAGAAATTGCACAAGGAGAAGATGTCGATAAGTTCCACGAACAGTTAAAATATGCGAAAAAGCAATTACTGTCAAAAGAAGCATCTAATACTACCGAATTAGACCACTTACAGAAAGTACTCCATGATACTGACAGAAAAATAGAAAATCTTGTACTTGCTCTGTCCGAGGCAGATAATACTCCCGCTTTTTCTCATATCAATAAACAGATAAATAACTTGCACGAGGAAAAAATGAAGATTGAAAAGCAGATTCATACATTAAATGAACTTTTACAAAATCAAAATATATTGCTTGCTAACTTTGACGTATTGATTGAGAAATTATCTTCTTTTTCAAATTCTTTTGATATGATGTCGATTGAAGAGAAACGTACAACTCTAAGAATACTGGTCGATAAAGTTGTGTGGGATGGTACTCACGTACACTTATATCTAGTTGGGCAAAACAATCAAAAAACGAAGCCACAACGAGCGGGTTGCAAACGAAATCCTGATGCATTTGCGCGCACGGAAAAAGACGTCAAAAGAGATTTCTTTATATGAACCCATCGGTACGGACCGGGAAGGAAACGAGATCAAATTATACGATATTATCGAAACGGATGAAGACGACATCCCGGAACGGGTATGCCTGAAAGAAAATATCCAGAAGCTGTATGAAAAAGTAGAAAACGAGCTCTCCCAGCGGGAAAAACTCGTTTTAAAAATGCGGTATGGACTTTATGGCGGCGAGGAATACACGCAGAGGGAAGTCGCCAAACAACTGGGGATCTCCCGTTCTTATGTATCCCGGATAGAAAAGAGCGCGGTCGAAAAGCTACGCGTCTTTTTCTGCTCTTCGTAAGATATCATATTTGTCCGCCTTCTGATCCAGCGCCACATATAACACCTGTTTTGAGTGAGGAGCACTCTCCTGCTCCTCTCCTTCTTCATTAAGGATACGCTCTACTTTCGCTTCCACATTTTCCCCGTTCGGCTTCATGATCTCAATGATCTCACCCACAGAAAACTTGTTGCGCTGTTCGATCCGGCACAGACCGTCCCTGACCTCTCCGATAATTCCGAGATAGGTATACTCTTTCACATACGTATTGCTGTCATAGATCTGTGTTGTCTCATCCGGTTTTCCAAAGAAGAATCCTGTCGTAAACTGGCGGTACGTACAATTGGAGATCTGCTCCAGATACCACGGCATATTCTTTTTATATAATTCCGGATCCTTCTGATAGTCATCGATCGCCTTTCTGTAGGTTCTTGCAACTGTTGCCACATAGAGCGCGGTTTTCATACGTCCTTCGATTTTCAGACTGTCAATACCCGCGTCCAGAATCTCCGGGATATACTGGATCATGCACAGATCCTTGGAGTTGAAAATATAAGTTCCTCTTTCATTCTCATAAACCGGCAGATACTCTCCCGGTCTCTTCTCCTCCACAACCGCATATTTCCAGCGGCACGGGTGGGTACATGCCCCCCTGTTCGCATCTCTGCCTGTGAAATAGTTGCTCAGAAGGCATCTTCCGGAATAAGAAATACACATCGCTCCATGTACAAATGTCTCGATTTCCAGATCCTCCGGAATATTCGCGCGCAGCTCTTTGATTTCTTCCAGAGACAGCTCTCTGGCGGAAACCACGCGGCTCGCGCCTTGTTTATACCAGAAATTATAGGTTCCATAGTTTGTATTGTTTGCCTGAGTACTGATATGTCTCTCAATCTCAGGACACACTTCTTTTGCGATCTCAAACACTCCCGGATCCGCAATAATAAGAGCATCCGGCTTGATTTCCTTGAGTTCCTCAAAATATTTACGCACTCCCGGCAGATCCTCATTGTGTGCCAGGATATTGGCTGTTACATACACTTTCACATCATGTTCATGCGCAAATGCGATTCCTTCTTTCATGTCCTCCATGGAAAAGTTCTTCGCTTTTGCGCGGAGTCCAAATGCTTCTCCTCCGATATAAACCGCATCTGCTCCAAAAATGACTGCTGTCTTTAATACTTCCAGGCTGCTTGCCGGTATCAAAAGTTCAGGATGTCTTGCCATTTTATTCTCCTTCCTGTTTCTTCACACTGACAGCCACTCCATCCCCAAGCGGAATAATGGACGTTGTCAGCAGTTCATGGTGTTTTAATTCGTACAGATACTCCCGCATTCTGGAATGAATCGTTCGGTTTCTCCGTTCCACCGCAAAACGGGATTCGATAATATCCCCATCCTGCAGTACATTATCTGTCACAAGAGTTCCGCCCGGACGAAGCAAACGCAGCACCTGGGGCATATACCGGATATACTGTCCCTTTGCAGCATCCATAAAAATAAAATCAAAGCTGCCCTCCAGTGTTTTCAGCACATCCATAGCATCTCCCTCTATGAGCGTGATCTGCTCTTCTTTCCCTGCCCGTCTGAAATTCTCCCTGGCGATCGGAATTCTCTTTTCGTAATTTTCAATTGTTGTGATCCTGCACCCTTCTGGTGCCGCTTCACTCATCAATAACGCAGAGAAACCTACTGCGGTCCCTACTTCCAGGATGCACATAGGTTTTTGTATCATCAGAAGCACTTTCAGGAAACTCTGCATTTCTTTTCGTATGATCGGCACATATGTGCTCAGAGCTTCCTGTTCCACTGCTTCGAGTATTTCACTGTTCTCTGTCTCTAAGGAATTGATGAATGTCACGATACGTTCATCTACTATCATATCTTACACATCCATAATAATCGGAATGACCATTGGTCTTCTCTTTGTCTTCTTCCAGATAAAATCGTTCATTGTGTCACGGATCGTCATCTTGATCTTATTCCAGTCCGCATGTCTTCCGGAAAGACATTTATCCAGACTGTCTGTCACAACCTTTCTGGCTTCTTCCATCAGTCCTTCGGATTCTCTTACATAGACAAATCCTCTGGATACGATATCCGGTCCTGCCAGCAGATTGTTGCTGCCTTTTTCCAGTGTCAGAACAACGATCAGAATTCCGTCCTCTGCCAGATGCTGTCTGTCTCGCAATACGATATTTCCGACATCACCGACACCCAGACCATCTACCAGAATCGCTCCTGTATGGACTTTATCCACTATTTTTGCTTCTGCATCACTCAGCTCGATCACATCTCCGCTCTGGATGATAAAGATATTCTCTTTCGGAATTCCCAGAGACTGCGCGATCTCCGCATTTGCTTTTAAGTGGCGGTACTCACCATGCACCGGAATGGCATACTTTGGTTTTACCAGCGAATAGATCAGCTTTAACTCTTCCTGACAGGCATGTCCGGAAACATGCGCATCCTGGAATATCACGTTCGCACCCTTTGCAGAAAGCTCATTGATCACACGGGATACTGCCTTCTCATTTCCAGGAATCGGATTCGAACTGAAAATGATCGTGTCATTCGGCTGAATCGTCACTTTACGGTGTACATCCCCTGCCATTCTGGAAAGTGCAGCCATGGATTCTCCCTGGCTTCCTGTTGTGATCAGAACGGTCTTCTCCGGTGGATAGTTCTTCAACTGATCGATCTCGATCAGTGTATTCTCCGGAACATTCAGATACCCAAGCTCAGATGCTGTCGTGATGATATTTACCATGCTGCGTCCTTCTACCACAACTTTTCTTCCGTACTTATATGCAGAGTTGATAATCTGCTGCACACGGTCTACGTTCGATGCAAATGTCGCGATGATGATTCTTGTGTTCTGATGCTCTGCAAAAATATGATCAAACGTAATTCCCACCGTACGCTCTGACTGGGTAAATCCTTTCCGCTCTGCATTCGTGCTGTCTGACATCAGAGCCAGCACACCTTTCTTTCCGATCTCCGCAAAACGCTGCAGATCAATGGCATCTCCGAATACCGGTGTATAATCCACCTTGAAGTCTCCGGTATGCACAACAGTTCCTGCCGGTGAATAGATCGCCAGTGCGGAAGCATCCTGAATACTGTGGTTCGTCTTGATAAATTCAATTCGGAACTGTCCAAGATTGATGGACTGTCCATGACGCACCACTTTTCTCTTTGTCGTACGGAGCAGATTATGCTCTTTTAACTTGTTCTCGATGATTCCCATTGTCAGCTTTGTAGTATAGATTGGAAGATTGATCTCCTTAAGTACATACGGCAAAGCTCCGATATGATCTTCATGACCATGGGTGATCACAAATCCTTTTACTTTGGATATATTATCCTTCAGATAAGTCACATCCGGAATGACCAGATCGATTCCGAGCATGTCATCCTCCGGGAATGCAAGCCCGCAGTCTACCACAATGATACTGTCTTCATATTCGAAAGCAGTAATATTCATACCGATCTGCTCAAGACCTCCCAAAGGAATGATTTTTAATTTTCCACGATTTTCTTTTTTCAAAAATATACACCTCCATGATTTTTTTATGTATTCTCTTTCCGCATGGAAGCTTCGGCACATTCCTTACACTGACCATAAAATTTCAGTTCATGATCCAACACATGAAAACCGGTATCGGCTTCGATCTGTGCCTCCAGATCCTCCAAAAAATCATCTTCAAACGGCATCACACGCCCACATGTTCTGCAGATCAGATGATGATGACTGTGTTTGGAGTCTCCGTCAAATATATGACCGATCTCATACCGGATACATCCATCATTGAAATGAATCCGGTCGATCAGCTGAATCTCATACAAAAGCTGCAGCGTACGGTACACGGTCGCAAGCCCCATTTCCGGATATTCATCCTTCATCAGCTCAAAAATGTCTTCCGCCGCCAGATGCTGCCCTTTATGTTCTGCCAGGGTCTGCAAAATAGAAAGTCTCTGTCTGGTCACTTTCCAGCCTTTTTCTCTGAGCTTTTCCTTGAGCATCCCCTGTACTTTTTCCTGTTCTACTGTCATCCTCCACGTCCCCTGCGGTAAAGTAATATTCTAAGTTACATTTCAATCTCTACATCTTCCAGCAGTTCCTCAAATACTTTGGAAACCGCCTGTAATTCTACGTCGTCCTCTACGATCTCATAGACACTCTCTTTCGCGTCCTGAGATTCACCTTCTTTTAAGATCAGACACTCCGCGTCATCCTCCTGTGAATCTGTCACAAGAATATAGGATGCCCCGTTGATCTTTGTCTGTTCCAGTACAAAAAATTCAACGCTGTCTCCTGACTCGTCAAAACAAAATTTAATCTTTTCCATGCGTTCTTCCTCCTGTGGGCAGCTTCTAGTTTTCCTCTTCGGCTTTCTTTTTCAAATAAATCGAATCCAGATATCCCTGCAGGATAAAAACAGCTGCGATCTTGTCAATATACTGCTTTCTGTTCTCGCGCCGCACCTGACTCTCGATCAATGTACGCTCTGCCTCCACGGTAGTAAGCCGCTCGTCCCACATCACCACATCAAGTCCTGTCCTGCGCACCAGCATCTCTTTGAATTCCAGAGACTTTTTTGCACGTTCACCCACATCGTTATTCATATGCTTCGGAAAACCAAGCACGATCTTATCCACTTCATATTCCCTTACCAGCTCTTCAATCCGGGCGAGTGTACGGCGCAGCTTGTTTTCCTCTTTTCTCTGAATGGTCTCTATCCCCTGCGCAGTCAGACCAAGAGCATCGCTGATCGCAACCCCTACAGTCTTCGTGCCATAATCCAGTCCCATGATCCGCATAGTCGATTATTCCCATGAATTATGCTCGATATACGCTTTTAACAGTTCTTCGACCAATTCATCCCTTTCCACCTTCATAATCAGGCTTCTTGCTCCATTATAGCTGGTAATGTAAGTAGGATCTCCTGACATAATGTATCCCACGATCTGGTTAACCGGGTTGTATCCTTTTTCTTTCAGTGCCTTATACACGATTTCCAGAATATCTTTTGCAGAAATCTGTGGTCCCGGTTCTACCTGAAAGAACTGTGTATTACTCAAATCGCTCATCGTATCTCCTCCATTTTTCTTTTATTCACGCGCAGATCTGATTCCCCGGAATCAGCATAATTGCGTTAGTATCCTACTTATCATTCTAATATAATCTATTTTAAAATTCAATGAATAATTTCCCGGCCATCTTTAATTTGCACGTTTAGAATACAATTCTGAAGATTTTTCTCTGACTCTAGTGCAATTTTCATATACTCTTTTGTGTGCCCTGTCCACATTTCTTTTCCGTTCACATCCGATTTTTCTTCCACCAGCACTTCCACTGTTTTTCCAAGGAACGATTCTTCATATGCTCTGCGGTTTTTCTCCCCCAGTTCGATCAGTCTGGCGCTTCTTTTTGCCTTGATCTGCTCCGGGATCTGTCCCTGCATCACTGCCGCTTTCGTGCCTTCTCGTTTGGAATATTTGAAAATATGAGTCTCATAGAAGCAGATCTTTTTCAGAAATTCATACGTTGTTTCAAATTCTTCCTCTGTTTCCTGCGGAAATCCCACGATCACATCTGTTGTCAGCGCCGGTTTTTCAAAATACTTTCTTAATATCTCACACTTTTCATAAAACTCTTCACTTGTATATCTGCGGTTCATCCTCTTTAAGGTTTCATTGCAGCCACTCTGCAATGACAGATGGAAGTGCGGGCACATCTTCGGAAGCGCTGCGATCGCCTGTACAAACTCTTCTGTGATGATCCTTGGTTCCAGAGATCCCAGACGAATCCTTTTGATTCCTTCAATCTCATGCACTGCACGAATCAGACTGAGCAGATTGTCTTCATTTTCAAAATCAATGCCATAGGAGCTCAGATGAATTCCCGTCAGCACGACTTCCTGGTATCCGTTTTTCGCCAGATCTGTCACTTCTGCTACTACATCTTCTTTTGCCCTGCTTCTGACTCTTCCTCTCGCATACGGGATAATACAGTAAGAACAAAACTGGTTGCAGCCATCCTGCACCTTGATATATGCTCTCGTATGCTCCCCCTGTTTTGTCAGATGCAGATTCTCATATTCTTTTGTATGATTGATATCGATCACTTCCCGCAAATCACCGTGTGCTTCTTCATATGCCTGCAGCGCTGTCAGAAGATCCTGCTTTTTATTGTTTCCGAGTACAATATCAATACATGGATCGATCACCTGCTTTTCAGCCTGTGCCTGCACATAACAGCCGGCTGCGACCACAACAGCATCCGGATTCATCTTTCTTGCCCGATGCAGCATCTGTCTTGATTTGCGGTCCGCAATATTGGTCACTGTGCATGTATTGATCACATAAATGTCCGCTCCTTCCTGAAACGGAACGATCTCATATCCGGCATGTTCCAGCATTTCCTGCATGGCTTCTGTCTCATATGCATTTACCTTACATCCCAGATTGTGTAACGCGACTTTTTTCATAAAAATATTCTCCTGGTTTTCCTTGTTTTTCCTGTTTGTTCCTTGACTTTTGCAGTTACTTCTCGTAGAATATACCTAGAGTACAGATACTCGAAGCATTGTATATCAAGGAGGGACTTTTATAATGAAAACAGTACAGATTTCTTTAAACTCAATCGACAAAGTAAAATCATTTGTAAACGAAATCACAAAATATGACAACGATTTTGATTTAGTGTCCGGAAGATATGTGATAGATGCCAAATCAATTATGGGAATTTTCAGTTTGGATCTTTCTAAACCGATCGATCTGAATATCCACGCTGATTCTAATCTGGATGACATCCTAGCTGCACTGGATTCTTACATCATCAAATAATGGAATCATTTATTTTTAGGCTGTCTCTTTATGAGGCAGCCTTTTTATTGTCCTATTTTACCATGATCGTTTCAACCGTATCGATTGCTGTCTGCATCAGCTCATCAATCTTCTCATCCAGATTTCTCTCGGATTTCTCAATACGCTCCAGATTCGGTTTTGTCACCGGATGCTTGGCAACAAAAATCGTACAGCAGTCTTCATACGGCTGGATCGATGTCTCGTACGTATCAATCTTTTCAGAAATATCCACGATTTCTTTTTTATCAAATCCGATCAGCGGACGGTAGACCGGAAGCGTACATGCCGCATTGGTTGCCATAAGGCTCTGCATCGTCTGGCTCGCAACCTGTCCGATACTTTCTCCGGTGATCAGTCCCAGGCAACCATCCTGTTTTGCAAAATGCTCTGCAATCTTCATCATGTATCTTCGCATAATAATCGTCAGTTCTTCATGCGGACACTTCTCATAGATATACAGTTGAATGTCTGTAAAGTTGACTACGTTGAGCTTGATCGGGCCGGAATACCTGGAAACCAGTCTTGCCAGATCCACCACTTTTTCTTTTGCACGTTCACTCGTATACGGTGGTGCATGGAAATACGTTGCTTCCAGAGCGACACCGCGTTTTGCGATCATATATCCGGCAACCGGGCTGTCGATACCACCGGAGAGCAGGAGCATGGCACTTCCGTTAGTTCCTACCGGCATTCCGCCCGGCCCCGGAATAATCTCTGAGTACAGATAAATCTCTTCTCGTACTTCCACATTCAGACGAATCTGCGGATTGTGTACATCAACCTTCATCTCAGGGTACGCATCCAGGATCACACCGCCCAACTCACAGTTCAATTCCATAGAATTCAACGGATAAGACTTTCTGCTTCTTCTTGCTTCAATCTTAAATGTCTGGTTTTTCTCAGGGTACACTTCTCCGATATATTTTTCCACATCTTTTTTCAGCTGTTCAAATCCATTGTCCTGCAGACGCACAACCGGGCAGATTCCTACGATACCAAACACTCGTTTCAAACTTTCCACAGTCTCTTCGTAATCGTATTCGCCTTCACAGTCCACATACACTCTCCCCTGTGCTTTGTGTACATTAAATTCTCCGTCCACATCCTTCAATGCAAAACGGATCTGACGCACCAGAGCGTCTTCAAACAGATACCGGTTCTTTCCTTTGATCCCGATTTCTCCGTATTTAATCAAAAATGAATGAAATCTCATGATATTCTCCTTTATTTATCCTTTTCTTTTGGACTCTTTATCAAGCATCAATGTCTTGTATATCTTCTCAGCATCGGTACACAATTATATAGCGTTTCCAATGTATAGTCAATTTCTTCTCTGGTTGTAAATTCAGACATGCTGAAACGGATCGTCGCATCCAGATACTCTTTTCCTGCTCCGATGCCCTTTAACACCCCGCTGATTGCCGGATGGTTGGACGCACATGCAGAACCTGAGGATACGTAAATTCCTTTCTCTTCCAGCGTATGCAGAAGCACTTCACTTCGAATCCCTGCAAAGCCCACACTGATGATATGCGGTGCACTGTTTTCATCGGTCATCCCGTGAACGGTTGTATTTTCAATCTTCGCGATTCCTTCAATAAAATACTCTTTGAGTTCCCGCATCAGTGCAGTCTTCATATCCAGATCATGGTAGATCATCTTTGCCGCTAACCCGAGTCCTGCAATCCCCGGAACGTTCTCTGTACCGGAACGGACATTTTTCTGCTGTTCTCCGCCAAACACGATTGGTTTGATCTTAACTTTCTCACTGACATATAAAAATCCAGTTCCTTTCGGTCCGTGGATCTTATGTCCGCTTCCTGTCAGCAGATCGATCTTCTGACGCTTCGGATAAATCTTATACTTTCCGAATCCCTGTACGGCATCCGAATGGAACAGAATATCCGGATTATATTCCTTCACAATCCGGACAGCCTCATCGATCGGCTGCACTGCTCCTACTTCGTTATTCACATACATGACGGAAACCAGAATTGTCTCGTCACACAACGCCTCTTTCAGAGCTTCCAACTTGATGCGTCCCATGCTGTCCACCGGAAGATAGGTCACACGAAAGCCTTCTTCCTCTTCCAGATAACGCATCGTATTCAAAATCGCCGGATGCTCTATAGATGATGTGATCAGATGATTTCCTCTTCTTTTGTTTGCTTTTGCTGTTCCAATGACCGCCAGATTGTCACTTTCTGTACCGCCGGACGTAAAATAAATTTCTTTTGCATTGACCTTCAGAATTTTTGCCAGAATTTCTTTTGCATCCTTGATATAATGCTCCGCATCCACACCTTTACGGTGCATGGAAGACGGATTTCCATAGTCCTGACACATCACTTTATATACCAGTTCTCCCACCTCTGTGTAACATCTGGTAGTCGCCGAATTGTCCAAATATACTTCCATGATACCTTCCTTTTCACTTCTTCTCAATATTAAACTATGTTACTCTCTTTCCAGATGATACATCAGAATTGACAGGATCGTCATCCCCGCTGTCTCTGTTCGTAAGATTCTTCTTCCCAGAGTCACCGGAACTGCCCCTATCTCTTTTGCAGCTTCCACTTCTGCCTCTTCAAAGCCGCCTTCCGGACCGATAAAAATCCCGACTGACTGTCCAAAAGAAACAGAGGCGATCAGCTGCTTTGTGGCGTTTATCCCTGCTGCCTTCTCATAAGGGATCATCTTAACATCCAGCTGACGCGCGTATTCCAGCGCCTCCTTCCATTTCATCACCGGAAGTACTTCCGGAACGATCCCTCTTCCGGACTGCTTCGCCGCACTCTCTGCGATGGCATTCCATCTGTTCACTTTTTTCTGCGCTTTCTTCTCGTCCAGCTTTACAACCGCCCGCTTCGTCGCGACCGGCACGATTGCGTGTACGCCAAGCTCTACACACTTCTGAATGATCCATTCCATCTTATCTCCCTTTGGAAGACCCTGGAACAGATAGATCGGGCAGGAAAGTTCCGTGTCCGACTCCTGCTGCTCCACAATAGAAAGCACCACTCTTTCTTCCAGCAGTTTCTCGATCCGGCACAGGTATTTCCGGTTCACATCATCGTGTACACTGACTTCCTCTCCAACCTTCATACGAAGAACATGTACGATGTGGTTTACATCGGTTCCCTCTATATAAATGTTTTCCCCCTGCACCTGAGAGTCATATACAAAAAAATTCTGCATGGATCTTAATCCTTCCTTATCCGTTCTTTCTCGCCGTCACAGAAACCCACTCGCCCTGATACGTCACTTCCAGGACTTCCAGACCTGCTGCTTTAACTGCCTCTACCACTGTCTCTTCTTTGTCATCAATAATTCCGCTGGTGATGTAGATTCCACCGTCTTTGAGCTGATCCACGATCACCGGTGTCAGTGCGACCAAAACATCTGCCAGAATATTTGCAACGACAATGTCATATTTTCCATAACCAACTTTGTCCTGCACGTCTTTGTCATCAATGATATTTCCGATCATCACTTCGTACATCTCTTTACTGATTCCGTTGACTTCCATGTTCTCATAAGTTGCCTCGATCGCACATGGATCCAGATCTGTTCCAACGGAATATTTTGCGCCGAATTTCAAAGCCAGCATTCCCAGAATACCGCTTCCGCATCCCACATCAAGGATTGTTGTCTCCGGCGTTGTATATTTGCGGATCTGCCGGATACAAAGCTGGGTTGTCTCATGCATTCCTGTTCCGAATGCAGTCCCCGGATCGATATGGATCACCATTTTATCACTGTCTTCCGGCTTTACTTCCTCCCAGGATGGGATGATCAGAATGTCATCCACATAGAACTGATGAAAATACTGCTTCCAGTTATTTACCCAGTCCACATCCTCTGTCTGAGACTCTTCGATCGTACACGCCCCCACGTTCAAATAGGATGCCATATCTTGTAATTCTGCACGCACATCAGCAAGTACCTTTTCTTTATCTTCATCCTCCTCCAGATAAAAACTCAGGTATGCCACACCGTCATCTGCCTCTGTCTCCGGCAGGATATCAACGAACATCTGCTCTTTGTCCGACTGTGTCAGCGGAACTTTATCTTCAATCTCGACCCCCTGGATTCCCAGATCCATAAGCATACTGCTGACAATATCCTCCGCCTCTGTTGTCGTTGTCAGACGAAATTTATTCCATTTCATATTTGTTCCTCCGTTTACTTTTGCTTTTTACACTATATTACGTTTCTTTTATTTCTGCAAGAAAATCTTCTCTCACTTCGTATCGAAATGGTTACTGCTCACCTTGACCCAAAATGTACATCTCATCCCCGCAGGAAATCCGTCCGCCGTGAATGACCCTTGCAAATACACCTTCTCTTGGCATGATGCAGTCTCCCATCTTCTGAAAAATCTCACATCCGTGATGACATTCCTTTCCAATCTGTGTCATCTCTAAAATAACTTCGTTGCACTGAAACCGGGTTCCCACCGGAAGATTTTTAAAGTCAAATCCCTCTACCACCAGATTTTCTCCAAATGCACCATCTGCAACCTCTGCTCCTCTTGCCCGAAACGCCTCGATCTTTTCATAGGAAAGAAGACTGATCTGACGATGCCACTTTCCCGCATGGGCATCCTCTTTGATTCCAAAATCTTCTATAAATTCCGCACTTTTCACGTTCGTCTTTTGCGTTCCCTTTGCCGGGCTCGTACACACTGCTCTTACAATTCCCATTTCAACCTATCCTCCGATTTTTGACATCTCACGCTGTTCGAGACTTTCGTCCGCTTTTTCTGTTTCAAACTGATGGCAGCGTGGCTTTTCATAAATCAACCGCTCGAATACCTGCTTCAGTTCTTTATCATCCGTCTGCCCTCTTAAAAGGGATCTCATATCCACTCCCTGTGCGAACTGCAGACAGGGCTTCACAAAACCTTCAGCCGTCATCCGAATCCGGTTGCAGTCTTTGCAGAACTTATGGGAGATCGCACTGATAAATCCAATCTTTCCCTGAAACCCAGGAAACTCCCAGTATACTGCCGGACCATTTCCACGCACTGCCCCTGAATCCGGCTTTGCTGCACCATATATATTTTCCAGGTTCTTCTGTATCACTTCCTGCATACTTCCCTGATAAGCTTTTCCAAGACCGATCGGCATCATTTCAATAAAACGCACATCCAGCGGATACTCTTTTGCCAATGCTGCAAGCTTTCCCCACTGAAACTCATTACATTCATTTAGCGCCACGCAGTTTATTTTCACACGCATCCCCTGCTCCAGTGCCGCCCGAATGCCTTCCATTACCTGCAACAAACAGTCCTTTCCTGTCAATTCCTGATACTGCGCTCTGTCCATCGTATCCAGACTGATGTTAACCGCAGACATTCCAGCCTTTTTGAGTGCAGGCAATTTATCTTTTAACAGGATTCCGTTTGTCGTCAGCGTCACCTGCTCGATTCCCGGAATCCGGCAGATCATCTCTGCAAGGTCTTCAATCCCCTTTCGCACCAGCGGTTCGCCGCCTGTCAGCTTGATCCTGGAAATCCCAAGTTCTGCCCCGATCCGGCACACCCTTGCGATCTCATCAAACGTAAGGATCTCATCGTGAGAAATCTGTCTGATTCCCTCTTTCGGCATGCAATACACACAGCGCAGATTGCACAAGTCCGTGACGGATACTCTCATATAATTTATGTTTCTTTCAAACTGATCCCGCATTCTCCTGTCACTCCTTTTAAAATTTCCAGTCCATGTGACAGTGTAGGCAAAATATACTCCAGATTTTCTTTCACCGCTTTCGGACTACCCGGAAGGTTAATGATCAGTGTCTGATTTCGAATCACCGATACCCCGCGGCTCAACATCGCTCTGGGGGTAATAGCCAGTGACGCATACCGCATTGCTTCTGCAATCCCCGGCGCATTTCGGGTAGCTACATTCATCGTTGCTTCCGGTGTACAGTCTCTTTGCGAAAACCCGGTTCCTCCTGTCGTGAGGATCAGATCCATCTCTTTCTCATCACTCAACTCTTTTAATACCGTCTCGATCTGCGCCTGCTCATCCGGAAGTAACCTGTATTCCGCCACTTCATATCCGGCTTCTTTCAACATCATCTGTACCAGCTCTCCGCTTTTATCTTCCCGTTCGTTTCGAAATCCCTTGTCGCTCAATGTCACAACTGCTGCCTTCATCTTCCCTCTTCTCCTCTGTCTTCCATTCTCGGATTTACGATCTCTCCACTCTTTCCTCCGGTCTTTTTACAAAGATAAATATCCTGTATTTCCATAAATTTATCCAGAGCCTTACACATATCATAAATCGTCAGGAGCGCCACACTGACACCTGTCAGCGCCTCCATCTCCACTCCGGTCTTTCCGGTCACTTTTACCGTACAAAAGCAGGTGATCTCCAGATTTTTAGGATCCTTTTCAAAACGGATCTTACAGTTCGTGATCGGCAGGATATGACACATCGGAATCAGATCCGCCGTCCGTTTCACACCCATGATCCCGGCTGTGGTCGCCACAGAAAGCACATCGCCTTTTCCGACCGTTCCGGCTTCAATCGCATCATACACGTCCCGGCTGACTTTGATCTTTCCGGTTGCTGTTGCTTCTCTTACCGTCTCTTTTTTCTCTGTCACGTCTACCATGCGGGCTTTTCCCTCCGCATCAAAATGTGTCAACGGCATACTCTTTTGCCCCCTTTTTTGTCATATTTTTTAGTATAACATATTTTTTCACGAAACACAAAACCGACAGGAAAGTCTCCTCTCCTGCCGGTTCTTATATTATGCCACTTCCGTTGTTTTCTCAAACTGTGAGTTATACAGATCCGCATAGAATCCGCCTTTTGCCAGAAGTTCTTCGTGATTTCCCTGCTCTACGATATCTCCGTCTTTCATAACAAGGATCATATCTGCATCCCGAATCGTTGACAGACGATGAGCAATCACAAAGCTGGTACGTCCCTTCATCAGGTTATCCATGGCTTTCTGGATCAATACCTCTGTCCTTGTATCTACAGAACTTGTCGCCTCATCCAGAATCAGGATCTTCGGATCTGCCAGAATTGCCCTCGCGATCGTCAACAGCTGTTTCTGACCCTGAGACACATTGTTTGCTTCTTCATTCAGTTCCATGTCATATCCGCCCGGCAGTGTCTTCACAAACTGATGCACATGAGCTGCCTTGGCTGCCTGGATCACTTCTTCATCCGTTGCATCCAGTTTTCCGTATTTGATGTTGTCCCGGATACTTCCATTGAACAGCCAGGTATCCTGCAGCACCATTCCGAACATTTCACGCAGTTCACTTCTGTTGAAATCTCTGACGTCATGTCCGTCAATCTTGATCGCACCGCTGTTTACATCGTAGAATCGCATCAGAAGCTTGATCATCGTTGTCTTTCCTGCTCCGGTCGGTCCTACAATTGCAATTTTCTGCCCCTCTTTTACTTCTGCTGAGAAGTCATTGACAATGATCCTATCCGCATTGTATCCAAAATGAACATGATCAAAGCTTACATTTCCTTCCAGATTTTCTACCGATACCGGATGCTCCACAGTCTGATCTTCCTCTTCTTCCTCCAGAAATTCAAACACTCTCTCTGACGCCGCAGCTGTCATCTGCAGCATATTTGCAACCTGTGCGATCTGCTGGATCGGCTGTGTAAAACTTCTGACATATTGAATGAAAGACTGAATATCTCCCACTTCAATCGTTTTCTTGATCGTCAGAAATCCTCCCAGGATGGCTACTGCCACATAACCGAGGTTTCCGATAAACTGCATAATCGGCATCATCATTCCGGAAAAGAACTGAGAACGCCATGCAGAATCGTACAATTTGTCATTCGTTGTATCAAATTCCTGAATCACATCCTCTTCTTTATTAAAGGCTTTGATGATATTATGTCCACTGTAGATTTCTTCCACCTGTCCGTTCACATTTCCCAGATATTCCTGCTGTCCGCGGAAATATTTCTGAGAACGTTTCATTACAAACGAGATCAAAACCATAGAGACCGGCAGAATGACTAATGTGACCAGTGTCATCAGAGGACTGATCGTAAGCATCATGATCAGCACACCGATGATCGTTGTCACGGATTGAATCATCTGTGTAGCACTCTGATTCAGACTCTGTCCCAAAGTATCTATATCATTGGTCACTCTGGAGAGTACTTCTCCGACCGGTTTTGTGTCAAAATAATTCATCGGCATCCGGTTGATCTTCTCGGAAATCTCCTTACGCAAACGGTACGTTGTTTTCTGCGAAACTCCCGTCATCAGATATCCCTGGATAAACGAACACAATGCACTGATCAAATATAACCCTAATGTCATCAGGAGGATCTGACCGATTTTGTCAAAATCCATCCCACTTCCGCCGGACACTTTACTGACCAGTCCATTAAAAATTTCCGTAGTTGCTTTTCCTAAAATCTTCGGTCCTACAATAGTAAAAGCAGTTCCGCAGATTGCAAAAATAACAATGAAGAACATCTGCACTTTAAAAACACTCATATAATGGAGCAGCTTTTTCAGCGTTCCCTTGAGATCCTTTGCTTTTTCAGTTGTTCCTCCCTGTCCCATCGGTCTAGGCATTGGCTTTAGCCTCCTTTCCACTCGAACTTAACTCTGACTCTGAAAGCTGAGAAGCTGCAATCTGACGATAAACTTCACAGTTTTCCAGAAGTTCTCTGTGCGTTCCGATTCCAGCGATTTTGCCTTCATCCAGCACAATGATCTGCTCTGCATGAAGAATCGTGCTGATACGCTGTGCCACGATCAGAACTGTACTATCCTGTGTCTTTTTCTTCAGCGCTTTTCGCAAAGCAACATCTGTCTTATAATCCAGTGCGGAGAAACTGTCATCAAAAATAAACAATTCCGGATGTTTTGCGATTGCTCTTGCAATAGAAAGTCTCTGCTTCTGTCCTCCGGACACATTCGAACCGCCCTGTGCAATATGACTTTGATATTTCTTTTTCTTCTCTTCGATAAACTCTTCTGCCTGTGCAATCTGAGCCGCCTCACGCATCACCGATTCGCCGCCTTCCGGATTTCCAAACAGAATGTTGGAGGCAATATCCCCTGAGAAAAGCACGCCTTTCTGCGGAACATATCCGATCTTATCCCGCAGCGCATGCTGGGAAACCTCCCGGATATCCACACCATCCAGTGTGATCACTCCTTCTGACACATCATAAAATCTCGGAATCAGATTGACCAGCGTGGATTTTCCGCTTCCGGTACTTCCGATAATCGCTGTCGTCTCTCCCGGTCTTGCCGTAAAATGAATATTATGGAGCACATCTTCGTCTGCTCCCGGATAACGGAATGATACATGTTCAAACTTCAGAACTCCTTTTTCTTCATTCCGGAACTCTTTTGTCTCTTTCGGATCCAAAATAACAGTCTCGCTTTTCAAAATTTCCTGGATACGATCTGCAGATACTCCTGCTCTCGGAAGCATGATCGAAATCATACAGATCATCAAGAATCCCATAATAATCTGCATCGTATACTGGATAAATGCCATCATATCTCCGACCTGCATCTGTCCGTCACTGATTCCATGAGCTCCATTCCATACGATCAATACAGAAACACCATTCATAATCAACATCATTGTCGGCATCATAAAAGTCATTGCACGGTTGACAAATAAGTTTGTTTTCGTCAGATTCTTATTTGCCGCATCAAACCGCTCCTCTTCGTGTTTCTCTGTACTAAACGCACGAATAACCGGAAGCCCTGTCAGAATTTCTCTGGTCACCAGATTCAGTTTGTCTACCAGTTTCTGCAGACTCTTGAATTTTGGCATAGCCACTACAAACAGTACCAGTACAACACATAAAATCAGTACGACTGCCAATGCAATGATCCATGACATCGAAACATTGGTCTGGAATACTTTATAAACACCTCCCAACGCGAGAATCGGTGCATACAATACCATTCGCAGAACCATAACTGCCAAAAACTGTACCTGCTGAATATCATTGGTACTTCTTGTAATCAATGATGCAGTCGAAAAATGATCAAATTCGTTGTTGGAAAATCCAACTACCTTTCGGAACACTCTTCCTCTGAGATCCCGTCCGACTCTTGCTCCCACCCGGGAAGCCAGATAACAGACTAAAACACTGGCTGCCATTCCGAGAAACGCAAGTGCAACCATCTTACCACCTGTGGTAAACAGATAATGATACTGCATCTGATCTACATCCATACCCAGATCCTGATATGCAGTCTTTGCATAGCTTACTGCTGCCTGCTCCAGAATCATATCCGGCATGTCTTTCATTTCTTTTTTGATCTCTTTTACCAGTTCCTCTCTGGATTCCTGCGGCATCATCTGTAAAATATCAAACACCGTAGTATCTTCTGTGAGCATCTCCTTTGGAATCTGTTTTTTCAGTTTCTTCTCCATTTTCTGAGTCTGCTTGCTTCCGGACTCAAAACCGGAAGTTACCATCATCGGAAGCGCTAAAACATCTTCTACTTTCTTCAGCGCTGTCTCATCTTCCTTGACGAAATCCTTCAAAACGAAGGCGGTCTTATCATAAGAACTCTCGTCTTTTTCATATGCATCCTTCACCGTGTCCTGGTCCTTTTGTGATACAAACAACATCACCTTATTCCACTCTTCTTCTGAAATCGCAGCCGGCACTTTATCTTCAATTCCGCCTTGCTGGATTCCCACGTTGACAATATCGGATGTATAAGCCGGAAGTGACAGGTCACAATAAGCCTGTACTGCCAGTATCGCAACAATCGCGATGACCGCTTTCCAGTAATGTCCGATAAATTTAAATAAATTTTTCATACGCTCTCCTTTCCTGCCTTATCTCTCTGTTTTACTTTCTCCTGATGTATGAAACCTTGGTTCTTCTTTTAAGTTGTCAAAAATCTGAATCATAATTCTTCGCAAAAGAAGCTTCTCTTCCTGACTGATGCCTCGGAACATGATTTCATCCATCTGCATGGCCACTTCCTTTACATGTTCAATGCAGGCCTTTCCCTTTTCATCCAGATACAGACGCATGATTCTTTGATCCTTTTCATCCGGCTGCCGTTTGATAAATCCAGCCTTCTCCATCTTCTGAATCGCAGATGTAATAGACGGCGCCGTCACATTCAACTTTTTTGCCAGCTCCTTCTGAGAAAGAGGCTTTTGAGAAACAGCTTCCTCATGATGCAGCATAAAAAGGATGCCTGCCTGACTCTTATTCAACCCATACTTGTCAAACATCTTCTGTGCCCGCAGTCCGCCCTGATGAACCACCATCCCAAAGAGTCCGACACTTGGAACCTTATCCAGATCACAGCGCATTGCTATACCTCCTTTTTAATTAGTTAGATATCTAATCGATATATTAGTATTATCTTCCAAAAAAATCAAGCATTAATATAATTTTTCACATTTTTTTAATATTTATGCCAATAAACTAGTTAGATATTTAATTATTTTCATTTCGTAAAAAAGCAGTCTCAGATCAACATCTGAGACCGCCGGATAAAAATCCCGTTATGTTCTATTTTATTCCTCTTCTTCTGTGCTTTTTTTGCGCTTCAGAGTCCTTACATTTACTCCATTAACTTCAATATGATCATCTACAGCAATGACCAGACACTGCCTTCCATCTATCACTCTCGTTTCAATCAGATCCGCCCGTTCCGGATTGACTTTAATCACAATATCCGGCGTTTCAATCTGAAACTTTTTTGTCTCCGTAATATTGGTTGCAAGAAGAGAAGTCTTTTCCCCCGCTGTTTCTTCATAATTCTGATCAAAACACTCCATTTTTTCCGAAGAAACGCCGCTCTTTTCAAATACCTTGCGTACATCGGTCTTATCCAGCTGCAGCGGTTCCGGTTCTTCTTTATGTTCCTCAATCATGTCATTCAAAGTATCATGGATATTGCGGATCGTCTCATAATCTCCGTCTTCTCCCAGAGTATCCTCGATCAGCATCTGAAATGTCTCCTTCTGCGTGTTGGCTGACATCGGCATCCTTGCTCCCAGCAGCTGCTCAATCAACTCCGGCTGCAAATCCTCTGATTTCTTCGTATAATAGAGTACTCCATGAATATCCGTGCTTCTGTCATTAAAAGCCGGAAACAAAAATCCCTTGTCCGGCATATCTACCACCCAGTCCCGGATACGATCCTGAATACAATTGCTCTCTGCATTGTAACTTAATCCTGCCTTTGACAACGAAACCGGACAGATACTGCACACCAAATACTCATACACTTCATCGGATGCGTCAAACATCTCCAGATTGTCAGACGATCTGCCCGGCACATCATACATTGCATGGATTAAAATAATATAATAATTCTCCGCATACTCATATGTAGCGATTACTTTGTCATAAAATTCTTCCAGGAGCATGTCATCTTCCAGCTTACTGGCTTTTAGTTTCATTAAAAATTCCTGTGTCCCGCCTGGCATCTCCTGGTCGATCGGGAATTCCATATTCAACATATTTTTCCCCATCGTCCCGGAAAGTGTCTTTTTAAAAATGTCAAAATATTTAAACGCCTCTTCCTCAGGCAAAGATAAAAATGCCGATTTTGATTCCATCTTTTTATTTTTCTCATGATCCACATAGCAGCCGGCAATTCTTGTGATCGCGCAATTTGCCGGTGTAAACTGCTTACGGATTTCTAATACTTCTTTTTTATTCATAATAAATTTCTCCCTCCAGAATATAAGAAAGGGTCCTGCAACAACCAGAACCCTTTGATACAACTGCTAATTATATTATATGGACAGCCTGTATGGATGTCAATATTGTTTTCTATTTACCATGCTCCTATTACTCCATTCTTTTACTGTTTCATTATTTTATTAGCTCTTCTTATATCAATAATAATTACTATTATTATAATTAATTACAAATTTCTATTTTTTAGTAGACTTATCGTTTTGTTTTGGTTATAATACATATGTTAAATGCTTTCGTTAAAAATTAAAGGAGGACTATTTTTATGAAAAAATATTTATGTGAAGCATGTGGATACATTTATGATCCTGAAGTAGGCGATCCAGACAACGGTGTAGAGGCTGGAACAGCTTTTGAAGATATCCCGGAAGACTGGTTATGTCCACTGTGCGGACTTGGAAAAGACGCATTTGTTGAAACAGAATAATGCATAAAAAGTATCGCTCATCATCTCAGGCGGATGATGAGCGATTTCTTTTTTATTTTCCTGTATGAAGCAATTCATTCGCATTGCGGATCCGCTCTTCTGTCGGAGGCTCGATCCCCTCCAGCGGATATTCCATCCCCAGTTCTTTCCACTTATACTCTCCCAATGTATGGTACGGAAGTACTTCCACTTTCTCTACATTGGAGAGTGTCTGAATGAATGCATCCAGCTTTTTCAGATATTCATCATTATCACTTCTCTCCGGAACCAGTACGTGACGAATCCACACCGGTTTATTGATGTCACTTAAATATCTCGCCAAATCCAGAATATTCTGATTCGTATGACCAGTCAAAATCTTGTGCTGCTCATCGTCAATATGTTTGATATCCAAAAGAAGCAGATCTGTATATTTCATCAGTTCCTCAAACTTACTAAAAAACGGTTCTTCTCTTGTAAAAGGTGCTCCACTTGTATCGATTGTTGTGTGGATTCCTTTTTCTTTTGCTTTCTTAAACAATTCCAATAAGAAGTCGATCTGCAAAAGCGGCTCGCCTCCGCTGACTGTAATTCCACCGGATTTTCCCCAATAACTGCGGTATTTCCATGCTTTGTCCAACAATTCATCTGCTGACATCTGCGTTCCTGTCTTCATACTCCATGTATCCGGATTATGGCAGAACTGACAGCGCATTGGACATCCGCTCACAAAAATAAGAAAACGGACTCCCGGTCCGTCTACGGATCCAAAACTCTCTGTTGAGTGTATATATCCTTTCATTTGCTTGATTCCCTTTCTCTTGATATTTAAAAAGGGACGTAGCATCCTGTTTGTACTACGTCCCTGTGAATTACAAATTACAGTGCTTTATGGCATGTTCTTGCAATTACGTCTAACTGCTGCTCACGTGTCAGGTCGATGAATTTAACAGCGTATCCTGATACACGGATTGTGAAGTTTGCATATTCTTCTTTCTCTGGGTGCTCCATAGCATCGATGAGTTTCTCTGTTCCGAATACGTTTACGTTCAGGTGATGTGCTCCCTGATCAAAGTATCCGTCCATTACGTTAGCCAGATTTACTTTTCTCTCATCGTCATCATGTCCAAGTGCTCCAGGGCTGATTGTCTGTGTATTAGAAATTCCGTCCAGTGCTTCTTCGTATGGAAGTTTTGCAACTGAGTTCAGAGAAGCTAACAGACCATTCTGCTCTGCACCGTAAGATGGGTTTGCTCCTGGTGAAAGTGGTTCCCCAGCTTTTCTTCCGTCTGGAAGAGATCCTGTAGCCTTACCATATACAACGTTAGATGTAATTGTAAGGATAGATGTTGTTGGCTCAGAGTCTCTGTATGTGTGGCATTTTTTCAGTTTGCTCATGAATGTTCTTAACAGCCATACAGCAATCTCATCAGCACGGTCATCATCGTTACCGTATCTTGGGAAGTCTCCCTCTGTCTCATAGTCAACAGCAAGTCCGTTTTCATCACGGATTACTTTAACTTTTGCATATTTGATCGCACTTAAGGAGTCTACTACGTGAGAGAATCCAGCGATACCTGTGGCGAATGTACGTCTTACATTTGTATCGATCAGAGCCATCTCTGCTGCTTCATAGTAGTATTTGTCGTGCATGTAGTGGATCATGTTCAATGTATCTACATACAGTTTAGACAGCCATTCCATCATCTGGTCATATTTGTCCATTACTTCATCATAGTCAAGATACTCTGATGTGATTGGGCTGTATTTTGGAGCAACCTGTGTTTTTGTCTTCTCATCAACACCACCGTTGATTGCGTAAAGCAGACATTTTGCAAGGTTTGCACGTGCTCCGAAGAACTGGATCTCTTTTCCTGTCTGTGTTGCAGATACGCAGCAGCAGATAGAATAGTCATCTCCCCATACCGGACGCATTACATCATCGTTCTCGTACTGTACAGAACTTGTCTTGATAGAAATATAAGAAGAATATTTCTTGAAGTTCTCTGGCAGATTGGAAGAATATAATACTGTCAGGTTCGGCTCTGGTGAAGGTCCCATGTTCTCCAGTGTGTGAAGGAAACGATAGTCGCTCTTTGTAACCATAGAACGTCCGTCCATTCCGATACCACCCATTTCCAGTGTAGCCCATACCGGGTCTCCTGAGAACAGTTCGTTGTAAGATGGAACTCTGGCGAATTTAACCATTCTGAACTTCATAACGATGTGGTCGATCAGCTCCTGAGCCTCTGACTCTGTCAATGTTCCGTTCTTTAAGTCTCTTTCAATATAAATGTCAAGGAATGTAGAAATACGTCCAACACTCATCGCAGCACCGTTCTGAGTCTTGATTGCTGCAAGGTATCCGAAGTACAGCCACTGTACAGCTTCTTTTGCATTTGTAGCTGGTCTGGAAATATCAAATCCGTAAACAGCTGCCATTTCTTTCATTTCTTTTAATGCTTTGATCTGATCAGCGATTTCTTCACGAAGACGGAAATCTGTTCCTTTCATTCCGTGTCTTTCGCCTTCGATAAAATCGTTCTGTTTCTGCTCGATCAGGTAATCGATTCCGTAAAGAGCTACACGGCGGTAGTCACCTACGATACGTCCTCTTCCGTATGTGTCCGGAAGTCCTGTGATGATCTTGCTGTGACGAGCTTTTTTCATCTCAGGTGTGTAGATATCGAATACTCCCTGATTGTGTGTTTTATGATATTTTGTAAAGATCTCGTGCAGTTTCGGGCTTGGCTCATATCCGTATGTTGTACAAGCCTGCTCAGCCATTTTAATACCACCGTATGGCATAAATGCTCTCTTCAGCGGTTTGTCTGTCTGAAGACCAACAACCTGCTCTAAATCTTTCATTTCTTCGTTAATATATCCCGGGCCATATGCTGTCAGTCCAGAAACTACTTCTGTCTCCATATCCAGAACGCCGCCTTTTGCACGCTCTTCTTTCTGCAGTTTCTGAAGCTCTCCCCATAATTTGTCAGTTGCCTCTGTAGGTCCAACCAGGAAAGATTCATCACCTTCATATGGTGTGTAGTTGTTCTGGATGAAGTCACGAACGTTAACTTCCTCTTTCCAGAGTCTTCCGTTAAATCCTGACCACTGTTCAAACTGTGCCATCGTTTAAAATCCTCCTTCAATGTACATGAATAATTTTCTCTTTCTTACGAGCTTTAGTATACCATTATGTTAAAAGAAAGACAAGAGAAAACAGGAATGATTCTCGTTTGTATTTGATTTAGTACAATCTGAAAATTTCAAAAAAATATTGCCAAAAATGCGATGCGTTTTTCAGATTATTTGAATTTTTTACTAAGACTGCAAGGCTCACATCTGCTGTAAGTGCTGCTGCCGCTGCATTGGTTTCATCTCCTGTTTTTGGAGAATTCTTCTTCCCTTCTTTCTTATTATCCTCTTTGTCTGGAATCTCTGGTTTTTCAACTGGTTTAGATGGCTCCAATGGTATCATTGGGATTTCTTCTTTAATCTTTGTTACGCTCAGCTGTAATGGTGTTTCTTTGTACAGTTCTACCTGGAAATCACCAACTTCCTGTAACTCATATCCTTCCAGCATATATCTTGTCAGCATTGCCATATTTACACGTGATGTATCAATTGATACCTGTATCGGTACTTCTGCTACCTACTTCAATTTTCTTTACCTCGGCATATACAAAATAGGAAAGCGGTGTATACCCACCTGCTACTGAATATATACCTTCTGCCAATTCACATCCTTCTGGAAGATATTTCTTCACAGTTTCTGCAGGCAGTACATCATATGTATCTTTCTCATCATCCCCCAACGATAATCTTTCACTTTTTCATTTTTAAATGTCACAAAGATAGATTCATTGTTATCTGTATCTCTAAAATTAATTTCACCATAAACAATATCCCAACTATCGCTGTTCGTCTCCACCTTTTACGCCGGCTCTGCTACAAAGACTGGTACAAGATTCGCTGTTGCGATTGAAACAACCATACCCCCCGTCAGGCATGCGCGCATTAATATTTTCCTGTACATACTGCCTTCTCCTATTATAATTTTGTTCCCCCTTAGATAACAGACATATCTTAATTGAAATCCCGTATCCATCTGTTATTTAAACATACTCAGTGTATAATCCAGCCCTATTTTTGTTAATACTTTCCAATTTTCACGAAAAACTGCTTTTATTTTTATATTTTTCGTCACAAAAATACCGGTAATCTGACATCTTTCCAAACTGATATACTTTTACCGGTATTTCTTATTCCCACATAATATCCTCAACCTCAAATACTGATACAACATTTGTCAGATAATTAACTACCATCTGCATAGTATATACCTTTTCAAAAGCTTCGTTATTTCTTATCCCTCTTACAGTAGTCTTGCAATCAACAACAGCAACTTCCTTGCCATTGTATGTCGCTTTTTTTGTATTTTTAATTTCTGTAGACACCTCTTCTATTATGACTACGCTATCTTTATCCTGGATTATTCACGGCGTAGCCGTGAAAGTGGATGAAAGCCACATAGTTACTGTATTTTAATTGAATATTGCTTTTCACTTATCAAGTGAATAAAAAAAGAGCATCCGTTTGTGGTAA
>OKVI01000229.1_pt1 | contig 57495 bp, 51 predicted proteins | sample 1607001 | NCBI WGS metagenome assembly OKVI01 (sample SAMN03281018, study PRJEB24777) | human gut metagenome | isolation source: fecal sample PR128 from 1 month old male Malay infant, vaginal delivered...
AACAGCGCAAGATGGATGCCTTCATTCAATATGGAATTGTCGCTGGCGTTCAGGCCATGCAGGATTCTGGCCTTGAAATAACGGAAGAGAACGCAACCCGCATTGGTGCCGCAATTGGCTCCGGGATTGGCGGCCTCGGACTGATCGAAGAAAACCACACATCTCTGATGAACGGTGGTCCACGTAAGATCAGCCCATTCTTCGTTCCGTCAACGATTGTGAACATGGTGGCAGGTCATCTGACTATCATGTATGGCCTGCGTGGCCCAAGCATCTCTATCGCGACCGCCTGTACTTCCGGCGTGCACAACATTGGCCATGCTGCGCGTATTATCGCGTATGGCGATGCTGACGTGATGGTTGCAGGTGGCGCAGAGAAAGCCAGTACGCCGCTGGGCGTTGGTGGTTTTGGCGCGGCACGTGCATTATCTACCCGCAATGATAACCCGCAAGCGGCGAGCCGCCCGTGGGATAAAGAGCGTGATGGTTTCGTACTGGGCGATGGTGCCGGTATGCTGGTACTTGAAGAGTACGAACACGCGAAAAAACGCGGTGCGAAAATTTACGCTGAACTCGTCGGCTTTGGTATGAGCAGCGATGCTTATCATATGACGTCACCGCCAGAAAATGGCGCAGGCGCAGCTCTGGCAATGGCAAATGCTTTGCGTGATGCAGGCATTGAAGCGAGTCAGATTGGCTACGTTAACGCACACGGTACTTCTACTCCGGCTGGCGATAAAGCTGAAGCGCAGGCGGTGAAAACCATCTTCGGTGAAGCTGCAAGCCGTGTGTTGGTAAGCTCCACGAAATCTATGACCGGTCACCTGTTAGGTGCGGCGGGTGCAGTAGAATCTATCTACTCCATCCTGGCGCTGCGCGATCAGGCTGTTCCGCCAACCATCAACCTGGATAACCCGGATGAAGGTTGCGATCTGGATTTCGTACCGCACGAAGCACGTCAGGTCAGCGGAATGGAATACACGCTGTGTAACTCCTTCGGCTTCGGTGGCACTAATGGTTCTTTGATCTTTAAAAAGATCTAAGTTGTCATTTCCCACCCTTATAAAAGGTCCGCTTGCGGGCCTTTTTTCTTAGCTTTTATTCTGACTTGTTCCGTAGTGAACATGCTGCCACACTAACAATTCTCTGATAAGGAGCCGGTATGTTCTTAATTAACGGTCATAAGCAGGAATCGCTGGCAGTAAGCGATCGGGCAACGCAGTTTGGTGATGGTTGTTTTACCACCGCCAGAGTTATCGACGGTAAAGTCAGTTTGTTATCGGCGCATATCCAGCGACTACAGGATGCTTGTCAGCGGTTGATGATTTCCTGTGACTTCTGGCCTCAGCTTGAACTAGAGATGAAAACGCTGGCAGCAGAACAGCAAAATGGTGTGCTGAAAGTGGTGATCAGTCGCGGTAGTGGCGGGCGAGGATACAGCACATTGAACAGCGGACCGGCAACGCGGATTCTCTCCGTTACGGTTTATCCCGCACATTACGACCGTTTGCGTAACGAGGGGATGACGTTGGCGCTAAGCCCGGTGCGGCTGGGGCGCAATCCTCATCTTGCAGGTATTAAACATCTTAATCGGCTTGAGCAAGTATTGATCCGCTCTCATCTTGAGCAGACAAACGCTGATGAGGCGCTGGTCCTTGACAGCGAAGGGTGGGTTACGGAATGCTGTGCGGCTAATTTGTTCTGGCGGAAGGGCAACGTAGTTTATACGCCGCGACTGGATCAGGCAGGTGTTAACGGCATTATGCGACAATTCTGTATCCGTTTACTGGCACAATCCTCTTATCAGCTTGTCGAAGTGCAAGCCTCGCTGGAGGAGGCGTTGCAGGCAGATGAGATGGTTATTTGTAATGCGTTAATGCCAGTGATACCCGTACGTGCCTGTGGCGATGTCTCCTTTTCGTCAGCAACGTTATATGAATATTTAGCCCCACTTTGTGAGCGCCCGAATTAGTCATGAAAAAAGTGTTATTGATTATCTTGTTATTGCTGGTGGTACTGGGTATCGCCGCTGGTGTGGGCGTCTGGAAGGTTCGCCATCTTGCCGACAGCAAATTGCTTATCAAAGAAGAGACGATATTTACCCTGAAGCCAGGGACCGGACGTCTGGCGCTCGGTGAACAGCTTTATGCCGATAAGATCATCAATCGCCCACGGGTTTTCCAATGGCTGCTGCGTATCGAACCGGATCTTTCTCACTTTAAAGCCGGGACTTACCGCTTTACACCGCAGATGACCGTGCGCGAGATGCTGAAATTGCTGGAAAGCGGTAAAGAAGCACAGTTCCCTCTGCGACTGGTAGAAGGGATGCGTCTGAGCGATTACCTCAAGCAATTGCGTGAGGCCCCGTATATCAAGCACACGCTGAGCGACGATAAGTACGCCACCGTAGCGCAGGCACTTGAACTGGAAAACCCGGAGTGGATTGAAGGTTGGTTCTGGCCAGACACCTGGATGTATACCGCCAATACCACCGATGTCGCGTTACTCAAGCGAGCGCACAAGAAAATGGTGAAAGCGGTCGATAGCGCCTGGGAAGGGCGTGCGGACGGTCTGCCCTATAAAGATAAAAACCAGCTGGTGACGATGGCATCAATTATCGAAAAAGAAACCGCCGTTGCCAGTGAACGCGATCAGGTTGCCTCGGTATTTATCAACCGGTTACGCATTGGTATGCGCCTGCAGACCGACCCGACCGTGATTTACGGGATGGGAGAGCGTTATAATGGCAAACTTTCTCGTGCAGACCTGGAAACGCCGACAGCGTATAACACCTATACCATTACCGGTTTGCCGCCAGGTGCAATAGCTACGCCGGGGGCGGATTCGCTGAAGGCTGCTGCGCATCCGGCAAAAACGCCGTATCTCTATTTTGTGGCCGATGGTAAAGGTGGTCACACGTTTAATACCAATCTTGCCAGTCATAACAAGTCTGTGCAGGATTATCTGAAAGTGCTTAAGGAAAAAAATGCGCAGTAAGTATATCGTCATTGAGGGGCTGGAAGGCGCAGGCAAAACTACCGCGCGTAACGTGGTGGTTGAGACGCTCGAGCAACTGGGTATCCGCGACATGGTTTTCACTCGGGAACCTGGCGGTACGCAACTTGCCGAAAAGTTAAGAAGCCTGGTACTGGATATCAAATCGGTAGGCGATGAAGTCATTACCGATAAAGCCGAAGTTCTGATGTTTTATGCCGCGCGCGTTCAACTGGTAGAAACGGTCATCAAACCTGCGCTGGCTAACGGCACCTGGGTGATTGGCGATCGCCACGATCTCTCCACTCAGGCGTATCAGGGCGGCGGACGTGGTATTGACCAACATATGCTGGCAACACTGCGTGATGCTGTTCTCGGGGATTTTCGCCCCGACTTAACGCTCTATCTCGATGTTACCCCGGAAGTTGGCTTAAAACGCGCGCGTGCGCGCGGCGAGCTGGATCGTATTGAGCAAGAGTCTTTCGATTTCTTTAATCGCACCCGCGCCCGCTATCTGGAACTGGCAGCACAAGATAAAAGCATTCATACCATTGATGCCACCCAGCCGCTGGAGTCCGTGATGGATGCAATCCGCACTACCGTGACCAATTGGGTGAAGGAGTTGGACGCATGAGATGGTATCCATGGTTACGACCTGATTTCGAAAAACTGGTAGCCAGCTATCAGGCCGGAAGAGGTCACCATGCGCTGCTCATTCAGGCGTTACCGGGCATGGGCGATGATGCTTTAATCTACGCCCTGAGCCGTTATTTACTCTGCCAACAACCGCAGGGCCACAAAAGTTGCGGTCACTGTCGTGGATGTCAGTTGATGCAGGCTGGCACGCATCCCGATTATTACACCCTGGCTCCCGAAAAAGGGAAAAATACGCTGGGCATTGATGCGGTACGTGAGGTCACTGAAAAACTGAATGAGCACGCCCGCTTAGGTGGTGCGAAAGTTGTCTGGGTAACCGATGCTGCCTTACTGACCGACGCCGCGGCTAACGCATTGCTGAAAACGCTTGAAGAGCCACCAGCAGAAACCTGGTTTTTCCTGGCTACCCGCGAGCCTGAACGTTTACTGGCAACATTACGTAGTCGTTGTCGGTTACATTACCTTGCGCCGCCGCCGGAACAGTACGCCGTGACCTGGCTTTCACGCGAAGTGACAATGTCACAGGATGCATTACTTGCCGCATTGCGCTTAAGCGCCGGTTCGCCTGGCGCGGCACTGGCGTTGTTTCAGGGAGATAACTGGCAGGCTCGTGAAACATTGTGTCAGGCGTTGGCATATAGCGTGCCATCGGGCGACTGGTATTCGCTGCTAGCGGCCCTTAATCATGAACAAGCTCCGGCGCGTTTACACTGGCTGGCAACGTTGCTGATGGATGCGCTAAAACGCCATCATGGCGCTGCGCAGGTGACCAATGTTGATGTGCCGGGACTGGTCGTCGAACTGGCAAACCATCTTTCTCCCTCGCGCCTGCAGGCTATACTGGGGGATGTTTGCCACATTCGTGAACAGTTAATGTCTGTCACAGGCATCAACCGCGAGCTTCTCATCACCGATCTTTTACTGCGTATTGAGCATTACCTGCAACCGGGCGTTGTGCTACCGGTTCCTCATCTTTAAGAGAGACATCATGTTTTTAGTCGACTCACACTGCCATCTCGATGGTCTGGATTATGAATCTTTGCATAAGGACGTGGATGACGTTCTGGCGAAAGCCGCCGCACGCGATGTGAAATTTTGTCTGGCAGTCGCCACAACATTACCAGGTTATTTACATATGCGGGATCTGGTAGGCGAACGTGACAACGTCGTATTTTCTTGTGGCGTGCATCCACTCAACCAGAATGATCCCTACGATGTAGAAGATTTACGCCGTCTGGCGGCAGAAGAGGGTGTTGTAGCGCTGGGTGAAACCGGTCTGGATTATTATTACACACCGGAAACTAAAGTACGTCAGCAAGAGTCCTTCATTCATCATATCCAGATTGGTCGTGAACTGAACAAGCCGGTTATCGTCCATACCCGTGACGCCCGCGCCGATACGCTGGCAATTCTGCGCGAAGAAAAAGTGACGGATTGCGGTGGCGTACTACACTGTTTTACAGAGGACAGAGAAACGGCGGGTAAATTACTGGATCTCGGATTTTACATCTCCTTTTCCGGCATTGTGACCTTCCGTAATGCGGAGCAACTGCGCGATGCTGCGCGTTATGTCCCCCTGGATCGGTTACTGGTAGAAACTGACTCACCTTACCTTGCACCGGTTCCGCATCGAGGAAAAGAGAATCAACCTGCGATGGTTCGTGACGTTGCAGAATACATGGCTGTGTTGAAAGGTGTTGCCGTTGAAGAACTGGCGCAGGTAACCACCGATAACTTCGCCCGTCTGTTTCACATCGACGCTTCCCGCCTTCAATCCATCCGTTGAATGAGTTTTTTTAAAGCTCGTAATTAATGGCTAAAACGAGTAAAGTTCACCGCCGAAAATTGGGCGGTGAATAACCACGTTTGAAATATTGTGACATATGTTTTGTCAAAATGTGCAACTTCTCCAATGATCTGAAGTTGAAACGTGATAGCCGTCAAACAAATTGGCACTGAATTATTTTACTCTGTGTAATAAATAAAGGGCGCTTAGATGCCCTGTACACGGCGAGGCTCTCCCCCCTTGCCACGCGTGAGAACGTAAAAAAAGCACCCATACTCAGGAGCACTCTCAATTATGTTTAAGAATGCATTTGCTAACCTGCAAAAGGTCGGTAAATCGCTGATGCTGCCGGTATCCGTACTGCCTATCGCAGGTATTCTGCTGGGCGTCGGTTCCGCGAATTTCAGCTGGCTGCCCGCCGTTGTATCGCATGTTATGGCAGAAGCAGGCGGTTCCGTCTTTGCAAACATGCCACTGATTTTTGCGATCGGTGTCGCCCTCGGCTTTACCAATAACGATGGCGTATCCGCGCTGGCCGCAGTTGTTGCCTATGGCATCATGGTTAAAACCATGGCCGTGGTTGCGCCACTGGTACTGCATTTACCTGCTGAAGAAATCGCCTCTAAACACCTGGCGGATACTGGCGTACTCGGAGGGATTATCTCCGGTGCGATTGCAGCGTATATGTTTAACCGTTTCTACCGTATTAAGCTGCCTGAGTATCTTGGCTTCTTTGCCGGTAAACGCTTTGTGCCGATCATTTCTGGCCTGGCTGCCATCTTTACTGGCGTTGTGCTGTCCTTCATTTGGCCGCCGATTGGTTCTGCAATCCAGACCTTCTCTCAGTGGGCTGCTTACCAGAACCCGGTAGTTGCGTTTGGCATTTACGGTTTCATCGAACGTTGCCTGGTACCGTTTGGTCTGCACCACATCTGGAACGTACCTTTCCAGATGCAAATTGGTGAATACACCAACGCAGCAGGTCAGGTTTTCCACGGCGACATTCCGCGTTATATGGCGGGTGACCCGACTGCGGGTAAACTGTCTGGTGGCTTCCTGTTCAAAATGTACGGTCTGCCAGCTGCCGCAATTGCTATCTGGCACTCTGCTAAACCAGAAAACCGCGCGAAAGTGGGCGGTATTATGATCTCCGCGGCGCTGACCTCGTTCCTGACCGGTATCACCGAGCCGATCGAGTTCTCCTTCATGTTCGTTGCGCCGATCCTGTACATCATCCACGCGATTCTGGCAGGCCTGGCATTCCCAATCTGTATTCTTCTGGGGATGCGTGACGGTACGTCGTTCTCGCACGGTCTGATCGACTTCATCGTTCTGTCTGGTAACAGCAGCAAACTGTGGCTGTTCCCGATCGTCGGTATCGGTTATGCGATTGTTTACTACACCATCTTCCGCGTGCTGATTAAAGCACTGGATCTGAAAACGCCGGGTCGTGAAGACGCGACTGAAGATGCAAAAGCGACAGGTACCAGCGAAATGGCACCGGCTCTGGTTGCTGCATTTGGTGGTAAAGAAAACATTACTAACCTCGACGCATGTATTACCCGTCTGCGCGTCAGCGTTGCTGATGTGTCTAAAGTGGATCAGGCTGGCCTGAAGAAACTGGGCGCAGCGGGCGTAGTGGTTGCTGGTTCTGGTGTTCAGGCGATTTTCGGTACTAAATCCGATAACCTGAAAACCGAGATGGATGAGTACATCCGTAACCACTAATCCGTAAGACGTTGGGGAGACTAAGGCAGCCGGATGGCTGCCTTTTTTACAGGTGTTATTCAGAATTGATACGTGCCGGTAATGCTGAAATTACGCGGTGCGCCGTAGACGATAGAACCTTCCACGTTGGTATCGTAGGTTTTGTCGAACAGGTTATTGACGTTCCCCTGTAACGAGAAGTTTTTCGTCACCTGGTAGCGGGTGAAGAGATCCACCAGCGCGTAGCTACCTTGCTCGGCGCGGAAGGTGCCATACGGTGTCACGGTGTCGGTATACACGCGATTTTGCCAGTTAACACCACCGCCGACCGTCAACTCTGACATGACAGGCAACCGGTAGCTGGTGAACATTTTAACCGTGGTGCGTGGCAGATTAGGATTAACGGCGTTTCCTTCGTTATCCTCTGCAATATAGCGTGTTGCGCCAAACGTCAGCTGCCAGTTGTCGGTAATTGCGCCGTTGAGTTCAAATTCCACACCTTTACTGACTGTCCCATCCACCGCTTTATAGGCGGTTTCGCCGTTGCTGCCGGGGATAGGTGTACCGGTGGACTGAGCGACATTATCCTGCTCAATACGGAAGATGGCTAACGTGATGATCAGACGGCTATTCATCCAGTCCGATTTCAGACCCAGCTCGTAGTTGTTACCGGTGATTGGAGCCAGATATTTGCCTGAACTGTCACGATCATTTTGCGGCTGGAAAATAGAGGTATAGCTGGCGTAGGTCGACCAGTTGTCATTGATGTCAAACACCAGACCAGCATAAGGCGTGGTGTGGTTTTTCTCCATGCTGTAAGTCAGCGTATCAACCCGCCAGTTGGTATATCGCGCGCCGAGGATCAGATGCAGCGGATCGGCAAGGGTGACACGAGTGGCAGCATATAACGATTTCATATGTGTGGTATCGTCCTGCGCCAGGCTCTGTGGTGACCAGTCGGTTTGTGGGAAATTGCCATTAAAGTTGTAGAAACTGCCAATTTCATCCGGGAAGATGTTTGCCCATGAACTGAAGTAACGATTGTTTTGTTTGCTGTAACTGCCACCAAACATTAGATTGTGCTGACGACCAAACAATTCATAACTACCGTCAGCAAACAAATCCAGCGCATCAACTTTACGTTTGCCGCTGTTCCAACCGGTGCCGCCGACATAATCAAAGCCAGGTCCATAATTACTGTATGGCCCAACCAGCATACCATCCGCTTTATTTACATAGGCATCGACATACATCATTTTACTGTCAAATTCGACTTCGGAGTGGGTGGCATTCAGTGTCGCTTGCCAGGTATCAGCAAACCGCTGCTTGAGGGTCATAAAGACCTTGTTGATCTCTTTATCGTTATACGCCCAGTCAGGTGCGGTACTGCGTGCGCGATCGTAACTGTTGCTGCTGCCATCAGTATTCCAGCGCGGTAAACCGCCCCAGGTTGGGTTATTAACATCAATGCGCTGATATTCGTAACCGGCTGAAAGCGTCGTAAGATCGCCTAAATCAGCATCGACAATGCCGGAGAAGAAGGTCTTTTCACTGTTGTAGCGGTCCAGCCATGAGTCGTTATTCTGGTAGCCACCGACAATTCGCGCGCGGATTTTACCATCTTCGGTGAGTGGGCTTTGTAAATCCGCCACATACCGTTCTTTGTTCCAGCTACCGTATTCCGCCGAGACATCGCCTTTAAATTCACGACTGGTCGCGTGTTTTCGAACCATATTAATTGCCGCAGATGGATTACCCGTCCCGGTCATGAGTCCTGTCGCGCCACGCACTACTTCTACGCGTTCAAACAGTGCCATATCAGAAAGTGCGTCGCCCAGATTCCAGCGCGATTCAAAATAGGTGGGGATACCATCAACCATATAGTTATCGATCTGGAATCCGCGGGAATAATAAAGAGCACGATCGGAATCCGCCTGACTTTTGCTGATCCCCAGCGTGTTTTCCATCACTTCGCCCAGCGTTTGCAACTGCTGATCTTCCATCCGCTGCTGGCTAACAATAGTGACCGACTGAGGAATATCACGTTGAGTCATCTGCATTTTGGTTCCTGCAGAAGTAGACGTTACGCTGTAATCATTTTCGCCATCATCTGGAGCTGTGGCTGAACCCTCAACAATCACCGTTTCTTCAGTGGCTGGTGCAGCAAAAGCGGCAGAAGGTAATAGTGCCAGTACAATGCAACCGGCAAGTAGTGACGGTTTGGTGATGGCTTGATATTGATTATCCCTGTTAAATTGTGTTGAAAGCATTTGAAATCTCTAGGTTTATGTTGTCGTCAGGCTCATGCCGGAGGAGGGTGATGAGCGGTTATATTTAGTGTGCGAATAATTTTGCATGTAAATGCAAATGAGAAATATACGCATTCATATTTGACGTGTAAACCAAACAGAGAATGTCTTTTCAGCGCATTCGCAGGCAGAAATGGGAATAATGGCGATATATACGGCAGCAAAACGATTTTTTGCTTAAGAAATCGTGAGTTAAGGTTGAAAGAGCAGGTTTAACTCGACCATACTCTATACTCGCAGTGTGGCGCGGCGTAGCATGGCGCAACGCATGGCTATTTGAAAAAGGAAAATGTCGTGGCAGAAGAAACTATATTCAGCAAAATTATTCGTCGTGAGATCCCCTCCGATATCGTCTACCAGGATGATCTGGTAACGGCGTTTCGCGATATTTCGCCGCAAGCGCCAACGCATATTCTGATCATTCCGAATATCCTCATTCCGACTGTGAACGACGTGTCTGCTGAGCATGAGCAGGCGCTGGGACGCATGATCACCGTAGCGGCAAAAATTGCTGAGCAAGAAGGTATTGCCGAAGATGGCTATCGTCTGATCATGAACACCAACCGCCACGGCGGACAAGAGGTTTACCACATCCATATGCACTTGTTGGGTGGCCGTCCGCTGGGACCAATGCTGGCGCATAAAGGTCTGTAACGATGAGAAAAGGATGCTTTGGGCTGGTGTCTCTGGCGTTGTTAGTGCTGGTGGGCTGTCGTTCACATCCGGAAATTCCGGTGAATGATGAGCAATCGCTGGTGATGGAGTCATCTTTATTGGCTGCGGGCATCAGTGCAGAAAAGCCCGTCCTTTCGACGTCTGATATTCAACCTTCAGCATCCTCAACGCTTTATAACGAAAGGCAAGAACCCGTTACCGTTCATTATCGTTTTTACTGGTATGACGCCAGAGGGCTGGAGATGCATCCTCTGGAAAGGCCACGCAGCGTTACCATTCCCGCACATTCGGCGGTAACGCTGTACGGCAGCGCCAATTTTCTGGGGGCGCACAAAGTCAGACTTTATCTATATTTGTAAGGGGTGAATCTTGATGACAAAAATGAGTCGCTACGCCTTGATTACCGCGCTGGCGATGTTTCTCGCCGGGTGTGTGGGGCAACGTGAACCTGCGCCGGTAGAAGAAGTGAAACCAGCGCCGGAACAACCAGCCGAGCCACAACAGCCTGTCCCCACAGTGCCATCGGTGCCGACAATACCGCAGCAGCCAGGCCCAATTGAGCACGAAGATCAAACTGCACCGCCTGCGCCGCATATTCGCCATTATGACTGGAATGGCGCAATGCAGCCGATGGTCAGTAAGATGCTTGGGGCTGACGGCGTGACTGCGGGTAGCGTCCTGCTGGTTGATAGCGTTAACAACCGTACTAACGGTTCGCTGAATGCCGCAGAAGCGACCGAAACGCTGCGAAATGCGCTGGCTAATAACGGTAAATTTACCCTGGTTTCCGCCCAGCAGCTGTCGATGGCTAAGCAACAGTTAGGTTTGTCGCCGCAGGACAGTTTAGGCACCCGTAGTAAAGCCATAGGCATTGCCCGCAATGTCGGCGCTCATTACGTGCTGTACTCCAGCGCCTCTGGCAACGTTAACGCTCCGACCCTACAAATGCAGCTGATGCTGGTGCAGACGGGCGAAATTATCTGGTCAGGTAAAGGTGCCGTTTCGCAGCAATAATCCCATCACGCGCGACGAATTGCTGTCGCGCTTTTTCCCGCAGTTTCATCCCGTCACGACGTTTAATAGTGGGCTTAGTGGCGGGAGTTTTCTCATTGAACATCAGGGCCAGCGTTTTGTTGTGCGTCAGCCGCACGATCCTGATGCGCCGCGGTTCGCGTTCTTGCGCCAGTATCGGGCTTTATCACAACTACCCGCATGCATTGCACCGAAGCCGCATTTATATCTCCGTGACTGGATGGTGGTCGACTATCTGCCCGGCGAGGTAAAAACGTATTTGCCGGATACCAACGAACTGGCAGGCTTGCTGTATTATCTACATCAACAACCGCGTTTTGGCTGGCGAATAACGCTGTTGCCGTTACTGGAACTGTACTGGCAGCAAAGCGATCCGGCTCGGCGGACAGTGGGTTGGCTGCGAAGGTTAAAACGTCTGCGCAAAGCGCGGGAACCACGGCCTTTACGCTTAAGTCCATTGCATATGGATGTCCACGCCGGAAATTTAGTGCATAGCGCGTCAGGGTTAAAACTCATCGACTGGGAGTATGCCGGAGATGGTGATATCGCGCTGGAACTGGCGGCGGTGTGGGTGGAAAATACTGACCAGCACCGGCAATTGGTCAATGACTATGCCACTCGCGCGAAGATTTATCCGGCGCAATTATGGCGTCAGGTCAGGCGATGGTTTCCCTGGCTGCTGATGCTCAAAGCAGGGTGGTTTGAGTACCGCTGGCGACAAACCGGCGATCAACAATTTATCAGGCTGGCCGATGACACCTGGCGGCAGCTATTAATAAAACAATAAGGAGAGCAGTGTGGGTCCAGTAATGTTGGATGTCGAAGGTTACGAACTGGACGCGGAAGAGCGTGAAATACTGGCGCATCCGCTGGTGGGAGGGCTGATTCTCTTTACGCGTAACTATCATGATCCTGCCCAGTTACGTGAACTGGTGCGCCAGATCCGCGCAGCTTCGCGCAATCATCTGGTGGTGGCGGTTGATCAGGAAGGTGGACGCGTGCAGCGTTTTCGTGAAGGTTTTACCCGCTTGCCAGCGGCACAATCATTTGCTGCGCTGTTGGGAATGGAAGAGGGTGGCAAACTGGCGCAGGAGGCAGGTTGGTTGATGGCCAGCGAAATGATTGCTATGGATATTGATATCAGCTTTGCGCCAGTGCTGGACGTCGGGCATATCAGCGCGGCGATTGGCGAGCGTTCTTATCATGCCGATCCCGAAAAAGCCCTGGCAATTGCCAGCCGGTTTATTGATGGTATGCATGAAGCCGGAATGAAAACTACCGGGAAACACTTCCCAGGACACGGTGCAGTAACGGCAGACTCACACAAAGAAACACCGTGTGACCCACGTCCGCAAGTGGAGATTCGCGCTAAAGATATGTCGGTCTTCAGTTCCTTAATCCGCGAAAATAAACTCGACGCCATTATGCCTGCGCATGTGATCTACAGTGATGTCGATCCGCGTCCGGCGAGCGGTTCTCCCTATTGGCTGAAAACCGTTTTGCGTCAGGAACTGGGTTTTGATGGCGTGATTTTCTCTGACGATTTATCGATGGAAGGAGCCGCGATTATGGGCAGTTATGCCGAACGCGGGCAGGCATCACTGGACGCAGGTTGCGATATGATCCTGGTCTGCAATAATCGTAAAGGGGCCGTCAGCGTGTTAGATAATCTGTCACCGATCAAGGCAGAACGTGTTACACGTTTGTATCATAAAGGTTCATTTTCGCGACAGGAACTGATGGACTCGGCTCGCTGGAAAGCGATCAGCACCCGTCTGAATCAGTTACATGAACGCTGGCAGGAAGAGAAAGCAGGTCACTAACCCTGGCTTATGTGAGGAAGCGATGATTATCTATTTACACGGTTTTGACTCTAACAGTCCGGGTAACCACGAGAAAGTCTTACAATTGCAGTTTATTGACCCGGATGTACGCTTGATAAGCTACAGTACGCGGCATCCGAAACATGATATGCAGCATCTGCTTAAAGAAGTGGACAAAATGTTGCAACTGAACGTTGACGAGCGTCCGCTAATTTGCGGCGTTGGTCTGGGCGGATACTGGGCAGAACGGATTGGTTTTCTTTGCGACATCCGCCAGGTGATCTTCAACCCTAATTTGTTCCCTTATGAGAACATGGAAGGCAAGATTGATCGCCCGGAAGAGTATGCCGATATTGCCACTAAGTGTGTGACCAACTTCCGCGAAAAGAATCGCGATCGTTGCCTGGTGATTTTGTCGCGTAATGATGAAGCGCTTAACAGCCAGCGGACATCTGAAGAGTTGCATCATTATTACGAGATTGTCTGGGACGAAGAGCAGACGCACAAATTTAAGAATATCTCCCCGCATTTGCAGCGCATTAAAGCGTTCAAAACCCTCGGGTAAATGCCCTCGTCGCATCAGGTAACCTTGCCGGTACCTGATGCGCTCCGAATTCTGTAAGTCGGATAAGGCGTTCACGCCGCATCCGACAGTCGAGCATCAATGCCTGATGCGCTTCTTATCAGGCCTACCGAACGCCCTCCATACACACCTCACTCTATATCACTCTCACAAATTCGCTCAAATAATAAACAACAAACTCTGTTTTTTGATCTCACCCGGTAAAGTCGCCTATCTTTTCAGCAACAAAACTTGATTAACATCAATTTTGGTATGACCAATGCACCATTCATGTTATTCTCATTAGCGAAGAACATTTTCATTGCTGTAACCTGTTGTTAATTAAGAGCTATGTTAATAACCATTAATTAACAATTGGTTAATAAATTTAAGGGGGTCACGTTGACTACGCCATTGAAAAAAATTGTGATTGTCGGCGGCGGTGCTGGTGGGCTGGAAATGGCAACACAGCTGGGGCATAAGCTGGGACGCAAGAAAAAAGCCAAAATTACGCTGGTCGATCGTAACCACAGCCACCTGTGGAAACCGCTGCTGCACGAAGTAGCGACTGGCTCGCTTGATGAAGGCGTCGATGCGTTGAGCTATCTGGCCCATGCGCGCAATCATGGTTTCCAGTTCCAGCTGGGTTCCGTCATTGATATTGATCGTGAAGCGAAAACAATCACTATTGCAGAACTGCGCGACGAGAAAGGTGAACTGCTGGTTCCGGAACGTAAAATCGCCTATGACACTCTGGTAATGGCGCTGGGTAGCACCTCTAACGATTTCAATACACCAGGTGTCAAAGAGAACTGCATTTTCCTCGATAACCCGCACCAGGCGCGTCGCTTCCACCAGGAGATGCTGAATCTGTTCCTGAAATACTCCGCCAACCTGGGCGCGAATGGCAAAGTGAACATTGCGATTGTCGGTGGCGGCGCGACGGGTGTAGAACTCTCCGCTGAATTGCACAACGCGGTCAAGCAACTGCACAGCTACGGCTATAAAGGTCTGACCAACGAAGCCCTGAACGTAACGCTGGTAGAAGCGGGCGAACGTATTTTGCCTGCATTACCGCCACGTATCTCTGCTGCGGCCCATAATGAGTTAACGAAACTTGGCGTTCGCGTGCTGACGCAAACCATGGTCACCAGTGCTGATGAAGGCGGCCTGCATACTAAAGATGGCGAATATATTGAGGCTGATCTGATGGTGTGGGCAGCCGGGATCAAAGCGCCAGACTTCCTGAAAGATATCGGTGGTCTTGAAACCAACCGTATCAACCAGCTGGTGGTGGAACCGACGCTGCAAACCACTCGCGATCCAGACATTTACGCTATTGGCGATTGCGCGTCATGCCCGCGTCCGGAAGGGGGCTTTGTTCCGCCGCGCGCTCAGGCTGCACACCAGATGGCAACTTGCGCAATGAACAACATTCTGGCGCAGATGAATGGTAAGCCGCTGAAAAATTATCAGTATAAAGATCACGGTTCTCTGGTATCGCTGTCGAACTTCTCCACCGTCGGTAGCCTGATGGGTAACCTGACGCGCGGCTCAATGATGATTGAAGGACGAATTGCGCGCTTTGTATACATCTCGCTATACAGAATGCATCAGATTGCGCTGCATGGTTACTTTAAAACCGGATTAATGATGCTGGTGGGGAGTATTAACCGCGTTATCCGTCCACGTTTGAAGTTGCATTAATCGGCTTGTACTGGCGGATGCGGCGTAAACGCCTTATCCGCCCTGGACAAATGTTACGAGCGGTAGGCCTGATAAGACGCGTTAAGCGTCGCATCAGGCATTCCTTCAGACTCCTCCGAATCCCTAAGTATTTCCAGCCATTCCCGCGCTTTTCATCTTCTGTCTGATAGCTGCTTTTCTCCTTCGCTTGCATGATTGGCATAACAGCAAAGAAGGAGGTGTTCCCGTGAATAAATCAATGTTGGCGGGTATGGGGATTGGTGTCGCAGCTGCGTTGGGCGTAGCGGCAGTGGCCAGTCTGAACGTGTTTGAACGTGGCCCGCAATACGCTCAGGTTGTTTCTGCAACCCCAATCAAGGAAACGGTTAAAACACCGCGTCAGGAGTGTCGCAACGTCACAGTGACCCATCGTCGACCGGTGCAGGATGAAAATCGCATTACCGGGTCGGTGCTCGGCGCTGTTGCTGGCGGCGTGATAGGGCATCAGTTTGGCGGTGGTCGCGGTAAAGATGTCGCCACTGTTGTGGGGGCGCTGGGAGGTGGCTATGCCGGTAACCAGATCCAGGGCTCTCTCCAGGAAAGCGATACTTACACGACTACGCAACAGCGTTGTAAAACGGTGTATGACAAGTCAGAAAAAATGCTCGGTTATGATGTGACCTATAAGATTGGCGATCAGCAGGGCAAAATCCGCATGGATCGCGATCCGGGTACGCAGATCCCGCTAGATAGTAACGGGCAACTGATTTTGAATAACAAAGTATAACAAGGCTGTACTCTGCAATTTGGCCCCTCATTCGCTCAGGCTGAGGGGCTTTTTTTGCGACTTATTTCACCAGTTCGGGCCATAAACGCAAAGTCGTTCCGGCAATCTGCATCAGTTTTTCCAGCGATGCACCTTCGCGTGCGCTGATCGACATCCCCTGAATAATACAATTAAGGAATTCAGCCAGATGCGTCACGTCACAGTGGGTCGGGATTTCCCCGCGCGCTTGTCGTTGACATAAAAACTGCTGCAAAGTGCGCTCTTGCATCGCATGGCGTGATTTCAGCGTATTGGCGATATCTCCGGAATCCGGGGAGAGGGTGGTGCAGTTGTTGATCATAAAGCAGCCAGCCGGGGTGTCTTTGCTGGTAAAGCAGTTGGCGACGGCAGCAAAATAGTCAGCCAGCGCAGACTCCACGCTTTTCTCTTCACAAAACAGCTGTGCTTCATGCTTAGCGGCAAAACGATCGATATAGCGGTCGAGTACGGCGCGAAATAACCCCTCTTTGTTGGTAAATTCCGCGTATAGCGTGGGCGCTTTGGCTCCGGTCGCTTCGACGAGGTCCGCAAGAGAAGTCGCTTCATAACCGTGCTGCCAGAACAATTTCATGGCCTTATCAAGCGCGGCATCCCTGTCGAACACTTTTGGGCGGCCACGGCTTTTTTTTACACATTGTGTTGAGTCAGTTGCCATGATGCCGTTGTACCTGGTGACTGTGATTGAAAGGTTATTATAAAAATAATCACCTCCGTTCACCAGTCCACAAACCATAAAAATAATTGCTTTCTATTTAACTGAAATTTAAAGATTTTTAAATTAATTAATGATTGTTATAAAAAATATCTTGTATGTGATCCAGATCACATCTATCATTTAGTTATCGATCGTTAAGTAATTGTTTGCGACGTCATTCATCTGCATAAGGCCACTATTATGAAAAACGTAAAAACCCTCATCGCTGCGGCGATTTTAAGCTCCATGTCATTTGCCAGCTTTGCGGCTGTCGAAGTTCAGTCAACGCCAGAAGGCCAACAAAAAGTCGGTACTATCAGTGCTAACGCGGGGACAAATCTGGGATCGCTGGAAGAGCAGCTGGCGCAAAAAGCGGATGAGATGGGCGCAAAATCATTCCGTATTACTTCTGTAACCGGTCCAAATACCCTCCATGGAACAGCAGTAATTTATAAATAAGCATTAACCCTCATTAATGCCTGCTACTGCTGATTTTTTCCCCGCGACATGCCGTGTCGCGGGGATTTTTTTTATCCAGGATTTACAGAGTTTGTGGGCTCACTTGATGACGGCGGACATCCACCGGCATCCCGGAACGGACATCCATCACATGTTGCATCACTTCAGCGTCAGTTTGTGCTGCATCTTTAAATGATTGCATTGCGCTATTCAGCGTAATTGGCAGCAGCTGCGGATCGTCATCAATCTTCTCTGACAGCGGCTGATGTACTTCAACCAGACGCGCACCGTTTGGTTCGGCAGAGACTTTTATCGGAGTGTTGATGATATTCACTTTGGTGCCTGGGGTGACCTGGCTAAAGAGTGTTTTGATATCGTCATCCCGCAGACGAATACAGCCAGAACTTACCCGCATGCCAATGCCGAAATCGGCGTTCGTACCATGAAGCAAATAAACGCCGCCATAGGCCGCCAGACGAATCGCATGATGGCCCATTGGGTTATCCGGTCCAGCCGGCACTACCGCAGGCAACTCAATTCCCTGTGCTTTATAACGGGCGCGGATGTTTGCCGTTGGCGTCCAGGTTGGGTTTGCTCGTTTGTCTGAAACGGTGGTCACCATTGTCGGTGTCAGCGTGTCACCACCCAACTGACCAATACCTATTGGATACACGGTTACCGAATTTTTACCCGGCGGGTAGTAATAGAGACGCAGCTCCGCAATATTGATCACAATGCCTTCGCGCGGCGCATCTGGAAGTAGGGTTTGCAACGGGATCGTTAACACGCTGCCCGCGCGCGGTACGTAAGGATCAACGCCGGGGTTAGCCTGTAACAGAGCGAGAAAGCCGACGTTATATTTTTTGGCGATGGCTTCCAGAGAACCACCGTCATTTTCCACCACATGAAATTTGTTTTCGCCAACCAGACGACTGCCCGCTGGCGGCAGCGGCCAGGTGTTGGCTTTTGCCGGTAGCGCCAGCGCCACGGCAGCGGCGAACGTAAAAAACGTTAGCCAGCGAGAAAAACGCGTTTTGATCATCACCAAAAATCCATAATAAATATAAGGTTATTGTAATAAACAGATAAGCCTGAATTATGGATGGTGACAGTGTCGGATAGTGCAGGGAAGTGCAAAGAATTTGTAAATGTTGCAGATGGGGGCGCAGAAACGCCCCCGATTTACCATTAAGCGATGGCGTTCTCTTCCAGTTCACGCATAAACTGGCGTACCCATTCGATACGCGTTTTCCGCTCACTCAAATCCTGAATAAACTTCAGGCGCGTCGGACCATCAAGGCGGTAATGCTGCGGCTGTTTTTGCAGCAAACCAATCAACCAGGCCGGATCAACGTGATTCTTCTCGGCAAATTCGATCACGCCGCCTTTCTCATTACCTTCCAGCTTCCTGATCCCCAGTTTCTGCGCTTGCTGGCGCAGACGGGCAATATCCAGCAGGGTACGCGCCGGATCCGGCAGCAGGCCGAAGCGATCGATAAGCTCAACTTTGATCTCTTCCAGTTCGTTTTCCGTTTTGGCGCTGGCAATACGTTTATAGAACGACAAACGCGTATTCACGTCAGGAATGAAATCATCTGGCAATAGCGACGGCATCCGCAGCTCGACTTCTGTTTGCTGGCTGGTGAGATCTTCCAGCGACGGCTCGCGTCCGGCTTTCAGTGCATCGACGGCGTTTTCCAGCAACTCCATATACAGCGAGAAACCGATGGTTTCCATTGAGCCGCTTTGTTCTTCGCCAAGCAGTTCACCCGCGCCCCGAATCTCCAGATCGTGCGTTGCCAGCGCAAAACCTGCCCCGAGATCTTCCAGCGAGGCAATCGCTTCAAGACGTTTTTGTGCATCGGTAGTCATCGCTTTTGGATGCGGCGTCAGCAGCCATGCATATGCCTGATGATGCGAACGTCCGACGCGACCGCGTAACTGGTGCAGCTGCGCCAGACCGAAGTGATCCGCGCGTTCAATGATAATGGTGTTGGCTGTCGGGATGTCGATCCCGGTTTCGATAATGGTTGTACAAACCAGCACGTTGAAACGTTGATGATGGAAATCATTCATCACCCGTTCCAGTTCGCGCTCGCGCATCTGCCCGTGACCGATGGCGATCCGCGCTTCTGGCACCAGTTCTGCCAGCCGTTCGGCGGCTTTCTGGATGTTTTCCACATCATTGTAGAGATAATAAACCTGTCCTCCGCGCAAAATTTCACGCAGGATCGCCTCCCGGACCACCAGACTGTCATACTCGCGGACAAACGTTTTGACCGCCAGACGACGGGCGGGCGGCGTGGCAATAATCGACAGATCGCGCATTCCGCTCATCGCCATATTCAGCGTACGTGGGATCGGCGTAGCGGTAAGCGTCAGAATATCCACGTTCGCACGCATCGCTTTAATGCGCTCTTTATGACGCACCCCGAAGCGGTGTTCTTCATCGACAATCAGCAGGCCTAAATCTTTAAACTTGACGTCACTTTGCAGCAGTTTGTGCGTACCGATCAGAATATCGATTTTCCCTTCCGCCACTTCCGCAAGGATTTGCGTCTGCTCTTTGGCGCTGCGGAAACGGGAGATCATTTCGATACGTACCGGCCAGTTGGCGAAACGGTCGCGGAAGTTGTCGTAATGCTGCTGCGCGAGAAGGGTGGTAGGCACCAGCACCGCCACCTGCTTGTGGTTATCTACTGCCAGGAAAGCGGCGCGCATCGCCACTTCTGTTTTACCAAAGCCAACATCGCCGCACACCAGACGATCCATTGCCAGCGGCTGACACATGTCGCTAAGTACCGCATTAATGGCCTGTGCCTGATCCGGCGTGGTTTCAAACGGGAAGCTGTCGCAGAACAACTGATACTGCTCGCGATCGTGTTTAAACGCGAAGCCCTCTTTGGCGGCGCGTTGCGCGTAAATATCCAGTAATTCTGCCGCCACATCACGCACTTTTTCCGCCGCTTTCTGCCGCGCGCGTGACCACGCATCGCCGCCAAGTTTATGCAGCGGGGCGTTTTCTTCCGCGCCACCTGCGTAACGGCTAATCAGATGCAGTGACGACACCGGAACATACAGTTTGGCGTCGTTGGCATAGGTGAGCATCAGGTACTCGCCAGTAATGCCGCCCGCTTCCAGCGTGGTCATTCCTGCATAACGACCGACACCGTGCTCCAGATGGACCACCGGCTGACCAATATGCAGCTCCGCGAGGTTACGGATCAGTGTATCGGGGTTGATGGCGCGGCGAGAATCCTGACGACGGCGGGCAACGCGTTCACCGAGCAGATCGCTTTCGCAGATCAGCGCCAGATTACGCACCGTATCGACAAAACCATGTTCGGCAGCGCCAATCATCAGATAACGCCCACGGTCGCTGGCTTCATCAAGACGCATAATGCGTTGAGGAGCAATTTTAATTCGCGCGAGCAGTTCACCCAGTGCTTCACGGCGACCTTCACTTTCTACCGAGAACACCACCGGACCGTCGAAAGACTCGAGGAACTTACGCAGCGCATCCAGCGGCGCTTTTTGTTGTGCCTGAACGGCCAGGTCTGGCAGTTTCTGGAAACCTAAATTGGCATTCGCTGCTTTTGTCGGTAAATGTTCAGTTTTTAGCTGCACACGCGGCCAGTTTTTCAGCTCTGAAAAGAGCTCGTCTACCCGCAGCCAGAGCGATTGTGGTGGCAACAGTGGACGCATCGGATCGACGCCGCGATTTTCAAAACGCGCCAGCGTGTCAGCCTGGAAACGTTCGGCACTGTTTTCCAGATCGCCAGTATTCACCAACAGCGTATTGGCAGGGAAATAACTGAACAGTGGCGGCAGCGGTTCGCTGAAGAATAGCGGCTGCCAGTACTCGATCCCGGCAGGTAATGTGCCTTTACTCACTTGCTGATAAATATGTTCCGGATCGCGCTTCACTTCGAAGGTATCACGCCACTGGCTGCGGAACAGTTCAATTGCCGCTTTATCGGTCGGAAATTCGTGCGCGGGAAGCAGATTGATCTCTTCTACTTCCTCCAGCGTACGCTGGCTGTCGACGTCAAACACCCGCAGGCTGTCGATTTCATCATCAAAGAAATCAAGACGATAAGGCAGCTCACTCCCCATCGGGAAGAGATCCAGCAACGCGCCGCGCGTGGCGTATTCGCCGTGCTCCATCACCTGGTCAACATGGCGATAACCGGCGCTGTCCAGTTGGGTTCGTAATGCATCTCGTGACAGGCGCTGACCTTTTTTCATCACCAGCGCATGGCCGTGGAGAAAACTGTGCGGGCAAACGCGCTGCATAAGCGTATTCACCGGAACAATCAGTACGCCACGCTGCATCGTCGGTAGCTGGTAAAGGGTGGAAAGGCGCGAGGAGATAATGTCCTGATGAGGCGAAAAACTGTCGTAGGGAAGAGTTTCCCAGTCCGCCAGATTCATCACCATCTGGTCGGTAAACTGGCTAATTTCATCATGCAAACGCAGGGCATTTTGCATATCTGGTGCAATGAGTACCACCGGACCGGCGTGACGTTCGGCAATTTCCGCCACCAGCGTCGCGCAGGCAGCGCCAGTTAACTCGCCCAGCAGACGCTGCTCACCCGCTTTGACGGGCAGCGTATAACGATATTGTTCAGGCATAACGGTTGTCAGATTCTCGTTAGGATATGCCTCAACATATGGGGGCATATCTCTGATAAGCAATGCTGTTCATTATCCGTAATCGACATGGTTTAGCAAATTGAATCGCCCCGGCTGGGGCGATGGCTTAGCGGGAGTAACTGACGGCAGCGGGCAGTGAAGGCGGGGAGAACAACAGATCGCTGAATGCGCGCTGTGAAAGTTTTCTTACCAGCAAGCCCGCAACAGTACAGATGAACAAACTGACAAAGGGGTAAACCATCAGGAGTGTCAGTTCGACTTGCGGCGACCAGCGTGCCGCGTTCATTGGCGCAAGCAGAGTTAAGCTGAATATCTCTACCAGAATGCGATGGGTGGTGTAGATAGCAATGGTGTTGGTGCCAATCACATTCAGCAGGCTGGTGGAGCGCATACCGAAACGTTGCTCGTATTGATAAAACAGCTTCATGATCACCACAATCGATACCAGCGACAACAGCAGCGAGATAGTAAACAACCAGGCACCGACCGCCAGAACGGTCAGCAAAGAAGCCATCAGCAGATGGCGGCGCAACGGCACCTCTTTAACGTAGGTCATTAATGTTGCGCCAAACCATGCGCCAAGGCTGTAATAAGGCAAATTGCGGATCACACTGTTCATGCCCCACCACGGCGTGGGAACGAAATTAACCGCCACACTCATCAGTACAAACAAGGCGAATAGTGGCAGCGCCAGACGGCTAAAAATTTTACATACCACGAAATAAACAATTAACGCATACAGATACCACAAACTGGTGCTGGCGGTGATCATCCCGTGCAGGAACTCACCGGTGGAATCGGCATACGCGGCATTGGAGGCATTGCTTAAATCGCGCTCAGGTGCCAGCCACTGGTTCAGCGCACTTAACGCCAGCCACTGCACCACGCCCCAAAGCGCCAGCACCCAGAAGATGTTCCAGATCCGTTTATCGAGACAATTTCCCCACGGTACGCTGTCGATATAGCGGCGAATCAAATAGCCGGATATAAAGAAAAAAACCGGCATACGAAAGGGTGCAAGGTAAAGATTGTAATAGATCCAGCATTTGCTCAGGACTTCCGATAACGGATGCTGAAAAGTGCTCAGATGCGGATAAAAGGTAATCACCGAGTGATAAATCACTACCAGACAAATACATAATCCTTTGATCTGGTTAATCCATAGCTCTTTTTGTTTCATCAGGACAACACGCTCTTTTTATTTAACATGCTGTTGATCCTGAGGGGCCAGTCGCGTGGTGTAATGCGTATCTGTCTGTATTTGGTTATTTTTCAGATAAAGATCAGGCCACAAGGCCAATGAGAAAATGAGGCCCTTTAGTCGATTGATTTGCTGCTACTTTTCAGATTAGCCCTGACGATCACTTACAGTTCAGACGTTTACCCATCCCGCTTTCGCTTATATACTCGTGTCTTTGCTACAGCAACCAGACGGATTTCATGTACCAACCTGTCGCTCTATTTATTGGCCTGCGTTACATGCGTGGGCGTGCAGCGGATCGCTTCGGTCGTTTCGTCTCCTGGCTTTCTACCATCGGCATTACCCTCGGGGTGATGGCGCTGGTCACAGTATTGTCAGTGATGAACGGTTTTGAGCGCGAGCTGCAAAACAACATCCTTGGCCTGATGCCACAGGCAATTCTCTCTTCTGAGCATGGCTCTCTTAACCCGCAGCAACTCCCGGAAACGGCAGTCAAACTGGACGGCGTTAATCGCGTCGCACCTATTACTACCGGTGATGTGGTACTGCAAAGCGCGCGCAGCGTGGCGGTCGGGGTGATGCTGGGTATCGATCCGGCGCAAAAAGATCCACTAACGCCGTATCTGGTCAATGTGAAACAAACTGACCTCGAGCCGGGGAAATATAATGTCATCCTCGGTGAACAGCTTGCCTCACAGTTGGGCGTCAATCGCGGTGATCAAATCCGCGTGATGGTGCCATCTGCCAGCCAGTTCACGCCGATGGGGCGTATTCCAAGCCAGCGTCTGTTCAATGTGATTGGCACTTTCGCTGCCAACAGTGAAGTCGATGGCTATGAAATGCTGGTGAATATTGAGGATGCCTCGCGTCTGATGCGTTATCCGGCAGGCAATATTACCGGCTGGCGATTGTGGCTGGATGAGCCGCTGAAAGTCGACTCATTAAGTCAACAAAAACTGCCTGAAGGCAGCAAATGGCAGGACTGGCGTGACCGTAAAGGCGAGCTGTTCCAGGCCGTACGCATGGAAAAAAATATGATGGGCTTGCTGCTGAGCCTGATTGTCGCCGTTGCGGCGTTTAACATTATTACCTCGCTGGGGTTAATGGTGATGGAGAAGCAGGGCGAAGTGGCCATTCTTCAGACTCAGGGGCTGACTCCGCGGCAAATCATGATGGTCTTTATGGTGCAAGGGGCCAGCGCCGGGATTATCGGTGCAATCCTCGGAGCGGCGCTTGGCGCACTGCTTGCCAGCCAGTTAAATAATCTGATGCCGATAATCGGCGTCCTGCTTGATGGCGCGGCGCTGCCGGTCGCTATCGAACCTTTACAGGTCATTGTTATTGCGCTGGTGGCGATGGCTATCGCGCTGCTGTCTACGCTTTACCCTTCATGGCGCGCTGCCGCCACACAACCCGCTGAGGCTTTACGTTATGAATAAGATCCTGTTGCAATGCGACAACCTGTGCAAACGCTATCAGGAAGGCAGTGTGCAAACCGATGTACTGCACAATGTCAGTTTCAGCGTCGGCGAAGGTGAAATGATGGCGATCGTCGGTAGCTCTGGTTCCGGTAAAAGCACCTTGCTGCACCTGCTGGGCGGGCTGGATACGCCAACCTCCGGCGATGTGATCTTTAACGGTCAGCCGATGAGCAAACTGTCTTCGGCGGCGAAAGCAGAACTGCGCAACCAGAAGCTGGGCTTTATTTATCAGTTTCACCACCTGCTGCCGGATTTTTCTGCCCTGGAAAACGTGGCTATGCCACTGCTGATTGGCAAGAAAAAGCCCGCTGAAATCAACAGCCGTGCGCTGGAGATGTTAAAAGCGGTGGGGCTGGAGCATCGTGCGAATCACCGCCCATCTGAACTTTCTGGCGGCGAACGCCAGCGTGTAGCGATTGCCCGTGCGCTGGTCAATAATCCGCGTCTGGTACTGGCGGATGAGCCTACCGGTAACCTCGATGCGCGTAACGCCGACAGCATCTTCCAGTTGCTTGGGGAGTTGAATCGCTTGCAGGGCACCGCCTTCCTGGTGGTTACTCACGACCTGCAACTGGCGAAACGTATGAGCCGTCAACTGGAAATGCGTGATGGACGTCTGACGGCGGAACTGAGCCTGATGGGGGCGGAGTAATGGCGATGCCTTTATCGTTATTAATTGGCCTGCGTTTTAGTCGCGGACGGCGGCGCGGCGGCATGGTGTCGCTGATCTCCGTCATTTCTACCATTGGCATTGCCCTCGGCGTGGCGGTATTGATCGTCGGCTTAAGCGCGATGAACGGCTTTGAACGCGAACTGAATAACCGCATTCTGGCGGTGGTGCCGCATGGTGAAATTGAGGCGGTAGATCAGCCGTGGACTAACTGGCAGGAAGCCCTGGATAACGTGCAGAAAGTGCCGGGCATTGCCGCCGCTGCGCCGTATATCAATTTCACCGGGCTGGTGGAGAGCGGCGCGAATCTGCGCGCAATCCAGGTGAAGGGCGTTAACCCGCAACAGGAACAGCGTCTGAGCGCATTGCCCTCGTTTGTTCAGGGGGATGCCTGGCGCAATTTTAAAGCGGGCGAACAGCAAATTATCATCGGCAAAGGCGTGGCGGATGCGCTGAAAGTGAAGCAGGGCGATTGGGTGTCGATTATGATCCCCAACTCGAATCCCGAGCATAAACTGATGCAGCCAAAACGTGTGCGTTTGCACATTGCCGGTATTTTGCAGTTGAGTGGTCAACTCGATCACAGTTTTGCCATGATCCCGCTGGCAGATGCCCAACAATATCTTGATATGGGTTCCAGCGTGTCAGGTATTGCCCTTAAAATGACGGATGTTTTCAACGCCAATAAGCTGGTACGCGATGCGGGTGAAGTGACCAACAGCTATGTTTATATTAAAAGTTGGATTGGTACTTACGGCTATATGTATCGCGATATCCAGATGATCCGCGCCATTATGTATCTGGCGATGGTACTGGTGATTGGCGTGGCCTGTTTCAACATCGTCTCCACCTTAGTGATGGCGGTGAAAGACAAGAGTGGCGATATCGCAGTATTAAGAACGCTGGGGGCGAAAGATGGTTTAATTCGCGCCATCTTTGTCTGGTATGGATTGCTGGCAGGGCTATTCGGTAGCCTGTGTGGTGTGATTATCGGCGTAGTGGTTTCACTGCAACTTACCCCGATTATTGAGTGGATTGAAAAGTTGATCGGTCATCAGTTCCTCTCCAGCGATATCTATTTTATTGACTTCCTGCCATCGGAATTGCACTGGCTGGACGTCTTCTACGTACTGGTCACAGCATTGTTGCTGAGTCTTTTGGCAAGTTGGTATCCGGCGCGACGCGCCAGTAATATTGACCCTGCGCGAGTCCTTAGCGGCCAGTAAAGGCAGTACATTAAAACAAGGAGCGGCAATGTATTACGGGTTTGATATTGGTGGAACAAAAATTGCGCTTGGCGTGTTTGATAGCGGTCGGCAGTTGCAGTGGGAAAAGCGGGTGCCGACACCGCGTGACAGCTATGACGCATTTTTAGATGCAGTGTGCGAGCTGGTGGCTGAAGCCGATAAGCGTTTTGGCTGTAAAGGTTCTGTCGGCATCGGTATTCCGGGAATGCCGGAAACAGAAGATGGTACGCTGTATGCCGCCAATGTCCCCGCTGCCAGCGGTAAACCGCTGCGTGCCGACCTGAGCGCACGTCTTGATCGCGATGTCCGCCTTGATAACGATGCCAACTGTTTTGCCCTTTCAGAAGCCTGGGATGATGAATTTACTCAATATCCACTGGTGATGGGGTTGATTCTCGGCACCGGCGTTGGCGGCGGGCTGATTTTCAACGGTAAACCAATTACCGGTAAAAGCTATATTACCGGCGAGTTTGGCCATATGCGTCTGCCGGTTGATGCGTTAACCATGATGGGGCTGGATTTCCCGTTACGCCGCTGCGGCTGTGGTCAGCATGGCTGCATTGAAAATTATCTGTCTGGTCGCGGTTTTGCGTGGCTGTATCAACACTATTATCATCAACCGTTGCAGGCTCCCGAAATTATTGCGCTTTATGATCAAGGCGATGAGCAGGCAAGGGCGCACGTTGAGCGTTATCTGGATTTATTAGCGGTTTGTCTGGGAAATATCCTGACCATTGTTGACCCTGACCTGGTCGTCATTGGTGGTGGCTTATCGAATTTCCCGGCAATCACAACGCAACTGGCGGACAGGCTGCCTCGTCATCTCTTACCTGTAGCTCGTGTTCCGCGCATTGAACGCGCGCGCCACGGTGATGCGGGAGGAATGCGTGGTGCGGCCTTCCTACATCTAACCGATTAAACAACAGAGGTTGCTATGCTGTCGCGTCGGGGTCATCGGTTAAGTCGTTTTCGTAAAAATAAACGCCGTCTGCGCGAGCGTTTGCGTCAGCGTATTTTTTTCAGAGATAAAGTGGTGCCGGAAGCAATGGAAAAACCAAGAGTACTCGTACTGACAGGGGCAGGTATTTCTGCGGAATCAGGTATTCGTACCTTTCGCGCCGCAGATGGCCTGTGGGAAGAACATCGGGTTGAAGATGTGGCAACGCCGGAAGGTTTCGATCGCGATCCTGAACTGGTGCAAGCGTTTTATAACGCCCGTCGCCGACAGCTGCAGCAGCCAGAAATTCAGCCTAACGCCGCGCATCTTGCGCTGGCTAAACTGCAAGACGCCCTCGGCGATCGCTTTTTGTTGGTGACGCAGAATATCGACAACCTTCATGAGCGTGCCGGTAACACCAATGTTATTCATATGCATGGGGAACTGCTGAAAGTTCGTTGTTCACAAAGTGGTCAGGTTCTCGACTGGACCGGAGACGTTACCCCAGAAGATAAATGCCATTGCTGCCAGTTCCCGGCACCCTTGCGACCGCACGTAGTGTGGTTTGGCGAAATGCCACTCGGCATGGATGAAATTTATATGGCGTTGTCGATGGCCGATATTTTCATTGCCATTGGTACATCCGGGCATGTTTATCCGGCGGCTGGGTTTGTTCACGAAGCGAAACTGCATGGCGCACACACCGTGGAACTGAATCTTGAACCAAGCCAGGTCGGTAATGAATTTGCCGAGAAATATTACGGCCCGGCAAGCCAGGTGGTGCCAGAGTTTGTTGAAAAGTTGCTGAAGGGCTTATAAAGCGGGAAGAATTGCCTGATGTGCTACGCTTATCAGGCCTACAAGGGGACGCAATTAATTGAATTTGCGGGTTTGTGGGCCGGATAAGGCGTTTACGCCGCCTCCGGCATAATAGACGCACACTTTACTGCCTCTTTTACCGTTTACTCGTCAATAACAACGCGGCAATAAACGTACAGACACCAATCAGTCCTGCCCAGAGCGGCGATATTCTGGTAATCGCAAAGCTATTATCGATGTACAAACATAAAGCCTGATAACCCATATTGGCAATAGTCATCGCCACTGCAAACTTTAATGCATAATTAAGGCGCGTCGTGTAGTAAAAAAATGCAGTAAAGACGATGAATGCAACTGCCCAGGCAAAAAGACCTAATATCGTGGTACTGCCGGGAGGATCATTCTCCTGCTGTTGTCCGGGATGCGGATAATATGTCAGTGGCGGCGTCGGTTGTTTTAATATCTGTGCTTGTAAAACAGCCAATGCATTATTGATTCCCTGATACCAGAGGTCCGCATGTAAATAAGCCTGAGTGTGATTTTCTACCAGAAGGCCGAGATGTTTATCGTCCAGACCGCTTTCAACCTGGCCGTTGGTTATCATAATTAACCGTGGCTCGCGGGTGGTAAAAAGTAACAGGACGCTGCCTTTTACATCACTCAATGAAGATGACGCATGCGCCAGCATCGCTTTGCCATTTTGCCTGAAGCTTGCTTCATTAACGCCAGGTACAACCACGATAAACGGCGCAATCCCGGTTTGTTGGCGAAAAAGCTCGGCTTTATGCGCGATCTCTTCAGCATCCGGTACAGTACCTGTAACATCTGTAAAAAGAGTCTTCATTATTGGAATCAATGGATTACTGGTTGCCGTCAGAGGCAGGAGTATCAGTAAACTGAGCAATAATATGATTTTTTTCATGGGCGGGACTTCCGTTTCCTGCGTGTCTTTTTAGAGGAGGGCATACTGATTAATAAACCGACGGAGATAAAAATAACGCCCATAATGCCGATAAACCCCCATTTAAAAAAATTAACCCACGGGTTATTTATCTCAGCCTTTTCAGGATGTCCTGGAGAATAATAAACATTAACTTTATCGCCTTCGCTGTCTTCATAAAAATCGCTGCCGATACTCGAATTGAAAATTAGCGTGTAATCAGGCGTCGGTCGAAAGGCAACGACGGGATACCACGAACCATTTTTACCCGTGCGATGAGAATGACTGGAGTGCCAGACGGTATCAACAATGACGCCTTCAGTATGAATCGCGTCTTTGCTATAGGTGAACTGGTTATAAAAGACAACAACAGAAATGAGGATCAGTACCAGACCGATACCGAGGAATATACGAAAGAAAACTCTACTGTCCTGACTCATTAGCCACATCCTTGCTAAATAAAAAACGGGCGGTAATACCACCGCCCGCTTGCTGAATTAACGTCCTGCTTTCAGCTTCTGATAATACTCTTCATAAATGCTGCTGGCTGCGCCAACGTCATTCTGCCATTCACCATTTTTAATGGTTTCAGCATCCGGGTAGAGCGTTTTATCGTTCGCCACTTCCGGACTTAACAGCTTACGCGCCGCAAGGTTTGGCGTTGGATAACCGATAGTTTCTGCAACCTGTTTTGCCACATCCGGGCGCAGCAGGAAGTTGATCAATTTCAGCGCGCCTTCTTTGTTTTTGGCATTTGCCGGGATCGCCAGGCTGTCCATCCAGAAAATGCCGCCTTCTTTCGGCCACACCACATCAATTGGCGTACCCGCCTGGCGTGCAACGAAAGCAGAACCGTTCCAGATCATGCCGAGGTTAACTTCGCCTTCCATATACGGGTTAGCGGGGTTATCGGAGTTAAACGCCGCGACGTTTGGCATCAGTTTTTTCAGCTCGTTGTATGCAGCTTCAATCTCTTTCGGATCGGTGGTGTTACCGGAGTAGCCCAGCTTACGCAGCGCCATCTGGAACACTTCACGGGCATCGTCGGTCAGCAGCAGGCTGCCTTTGTACTCAGGTTTCCACAGATCGGCCCAGCTGGTAACGGATTTCGGATCCACCGCATCACCGTTAACGCCAATCGCCGTTGCACCCCAGATATACGGAATGGAATAGTCGTTATTCGGGTCAAACGGCTTGTTGAGCATGTCTGGATCGAGGTTGCTGAAATTGCTTAACTTCGACTTGTCGATCTTCTGGATCATCCCTTCTTTACGCATTTTATCGACGTAATAGGTTGAAGGAACCACCAGGTCATAGGCACCGTCTTTGTACGTTTTCAGCTTCGCGTACATGGTTTCGTTCGACTCGTAAGTCGAATAGATAACCTTAATACCGGTTTCTTTGGTGAACTGTTCAAGCAGTCCTGGCGGCACGTACTCGGTCCAGTTGTAGAAATACAGCGTGTTGTTGTCATCGGCGTGAGCGGCGCTCATGCCCAGTGCCAGAGCACCCGCCGCGAGCAGGTGGCGTGACCATTTTTTCATTTAACGTCCCCTGTGTTACCTTTCGTTTTATCACGAGCAATAAGCTGGCTGGCAATTACCATCACCAGCGACAGCACCAGTAATATGGTTGCCAGCGCGTTAACTTCCGGCGATACGCCGACTTTGACCATCGAATAAATTTTTAACGGCAGAATTTCATAGCTTGGTCCGGTGACGAACGAAGAAACTACTACATCGTCCATCGACAGGGTAAAGCTTAACACCCAGCCCGCCGCTACCGCTGGCATTGCCAGTGGCAGAATGATTTTTCGCAGAATGGTAAATTCGCTGGCACCGAGATCTTTCGCCGCTTCCAGCATTCGCACGTCAAAACCTTTCAGGCGCGAATACACCGTCACCACCACAAACGGCAGGCAGAAGGTGATATGCGAGAACAGCAGCGACCAGAAGCCAAGCTGAATACCCAGCAGCATAAACAGCACCAGCAGAGAAATCGCCATCACAATATCTGGCGACATCATCACCACAAACAGCATTCCGCTAACGAACGGCTTACCGCGAAAGCGATAACGGTACAGCGCAACTGCAGTCAGTGAACCGATAAGCGTAGCAAACGTCGCTGAAAACACCGCCATCGTCAATGAATGCTGAGCTGCCTGCAACAGACTGTCGTTGTTCATCAGCAGGCTATACCATTTAGTGGTAAAACCCTGCCAGTTGATGCCAAAGCGCGAGCTGTTGAACGAGTTCACAATCAAAATAATGATTGGAATATACAGGTACGCGTAGATAGCGGTCATAAAACCGCCGCGAAGCAGTCGACCGATCATTCGAGTTCCACCTTCTTATTCAGCAAGCGAGAAGCGCGCCAGTAAACCAGCAACATCAGGCCCATTACGATAGTCAGCGTAATGCTGGTGGCTGCACCAAACGGCCAGTCACGAATATTGAGGAACTGTACTTTGATGACGTTACCGATCAGCAGGTTTTTCGCACCGCCCATCAGGTCGGACACATAGAACAGGCCCATCGCTGGCAGCATCACCAACAAGCATCCGGCAATAATCCCCGGCATCGTCAGTGGGATAATGATGCGGATAAAGGTCTGCAACTTGCTGGCACCGAGATCGCGCGCCGCCTCCAGCAACGGCTTATCCAGTTTTTCGATACTCGAGTACAGCGGCATCACCATAAACGGCAGCAGAATGTAAACCAGACCGATAATCACCGCACTGGGTGTGAACATGATGCGAATTGGTGTATCGATAACGCCCAGCCAGAGCAAAAACTCGTTGAGATAGCCTTTGGTGCTGAGGAAAATTTTCAGCCCGTAGATACGAATCAATGAGTTGGTCCAGAACGGAACAATCAGCAGAAACAGCAGCAGCGGACGCACCTTGTGTGGCAGCTTCGCCAGAAACCAGGCAAAAGGATAGCCCAGCACCAGGCAGGCGAGGGTGGCGATCAGCGCCATATTCAGCGAGTGCAATAGCACTTCAAAATAGAGCGGATCGAGCAGACGCGTGTAGTTATCCAGCGTAAAGACCATTTTGACGAAACTGGCGTCGTCGCGGGTCAAAAAGCTGGTGCCAATGATCATCAGGTTGGGCAGAAAGACAAACAACACAAGCCAACCGACAATAGTGACAATCACTACATTCTGGAACTTACTTGTGTTCTTCATCAGCCAGTACGACCTCCCAGCTTTCTACCCAATTAATGGCCATTTTTTGGTCGAGAGAGTGGTCAAAGTCAGGATCGTCTTCATTGAAGAATTCGCTGACCATCACCATCTTGCCATTTTCCAGTTCAACAACCGACTCCAGCGTCATGCCTTTGTAGTTACGCTCGCGAACGTAACCAATCAGCCCTTCAGCGTGGTTGTCGTCGTTAATCTCTTCAACACGTAAGTCTTCCGGGCGCAGCAGAACATGCAGTTTTTGCCCCGGTTCAACGGCGAAGTTAACGTAGATATTACATTCGCGGCCTTCAACGTTGGCGCGTACGCGCTGCTCGTCGAGACGTTCGATGACAGTGGCGTTAAACATATTGATTTCGCCAATAAACCCAGCAACAAACAGGTTTTTCGGCTCTTCATAGATTTCACGCGGCGTGCCGTCTTGCTCAATGCGACCATCGCGCATCACCACAATCCTGTCCGACATGGTGAGTGCTTCTTCCTGGTCGTGAGTCACGAAGACGAATGTAATGCCAAGCTTACGCTGTAACGCTTTCAGCTCGTTCTGCATTTGCTTGCGCAGTTTGTAATCCAGCGCTGAGAGCGACTCATCCAGCAACAACAGACGAGGCTTGTTAACCACCGCGCGGGCAATGGCGACGCGTTGCTGTTGACCACCAGAGAGCTGATGCGGTTTGCGTTGAGCGAAGGTTTCCAGCTGCACCATCCGCAGGGCTTCCATCACGCGGGGCGTAATTTCAGCAGCGGGGGTTTTTTGCATGCGCAACCCAAAGGCCACATTTTCGAACACGGTCATGTGGGGGAAAAGTGCGTAGCTTTGGAAAACAGTATTCACATAGCGGTTTTCCGCCGGAACGTGGGTGATGTCCTCGTTATCCAGCATGATGCGTCCGGAATCAACAGTTTCCAGACCTGCAATCAGGCGAAGAACGGTTGTTTTACCGCAGCCAGAAGGGCCAAGCAGCGTGAGGAACTCGCCATTGTTGATAGTCAGATCCAGCTGGGGAATGACCTCTTTACCATCAAAGCATTTGCGAATTCCCGCCAATTGCACCAGCGGTGAAAGCGAACTCGGTTGTTTATTCAATTTTTTACTCTGTCCCATGTAAACGCAACGGATGGCTTACCGATGCGGGGTTTGTGGTTAACCACCTTGGTGACTCTTAATGAGGGCGGTAATTCTACGGCAAACCGCTTGAATCGCCAATCTTTGTTGTGAATTACTGGCTTAGCTTTATATTCATTAAGGTAATGCTGATAAATATTCCCGCTTGCAGGGGTAAAAGTGACCTGACGCAATATTTGTCTTTTCTTGCTTCTTAATAATGTTGTCACAAAAAGTGAGGGTGACTACATGGATAAACTACTTGAGCGATTTTTGAACTACGTGTCTCTGGATACCCAATCAAAAGCAGGGGTGAGACAGGTTCCCAGCACGGAAGGCCAATGGAAGTTATTGCATCTGCTGAAAGAGCAACTCGAAGAGATGGGGCTTATCAATGTGACCTTAAGTGAGAAGGGCACTTTGATGGCGACGTTACCGGCTAACGTCCCTGGCGATATCCCGGCGATTGGCTTTATTTCTCATGTGGATACCTCACCGGATTGCAGCGGCAAAAATGTGAATCCGCAAATTGTTGAAAACTATCGCGGTGGCGATATTGCGCTGGGTATCGGCGATGAAGTTTTATCACCGGTTATGTTCCCGGTGCTGCATCAGCTACTGGGTCAGACGCTGATTACCACCGATGGTAAAACCTTGTTAGGTGCCGATGACAAAGCAGGTATTGCAGAAATCATGACCGCGCTGGCGGTATTGCAACAGAAAAACATTCCGCATGGTGATATTCGCGTCGCCTTTACCCCGGATGAAGAAGTGGGCAAAGGGGCGAAACATTTTGATGTTGACGCCTTCGATGCCCGCTGGGCTTACACCGTTGATGGTGGTGGCGTAGGCGAACTGGAGTTTGAAAACTTCAACGCCGCGTCGGTCAATATCAAAATTGTCGGTAACAATGTTCACCCGGGCACGGCGAAAGGAGTGATGGTAAATGCGCTGTCGCTGGCGGCACGTATTCATGCGGAAGTTCCGGCGGATGAAAGCCCGGAAATGACAGAAGGCTATGAAGGTTTCTATCACCTGGCGAGCATGAAAGGCACCGTTGAACGGGCCGAAATGCACTACATCATCCGTGATTTCGACCGTAAACAGTTTGAAGCGCGTAAACGTAAAATGATGGAGATCGCCAAAAAAGTGGGCAAAGGGTTACATCCTGATTGCTACATTGAATTGGTGATTGAAGACAGTTACTACAATATGCGCGAGAAAGTGGTTGAGCATCCGCATATTCTCGATATCGCCCAGCAGGCGATGCGTGACTGCGATATTGAACCGGAACTGAAACCGATCCGCGGCGGTACCGACGGCGCGCAGTTGTCGTTTATGGGATTACCGTGCCCGAACCTGTTCACTGGCGGTTACAACTATCATGGTAAGCATGAGTTTGTGACTCTGGAAGGTATGGAAAAAGCGGTGCAGGTGATCGTCCGTATTGCCGAGTTGACGGCGCAACGGAAGTAAGCGAAAAGGGATGCGGCATGTGATGCCGCATCCGGCTTAACTTCAAACTTACCCTTCGAAGAACCAATACCCGCTATTGACTAGTGCCGCAAGCATCGCGAGAAATGACGGATCTTCCAGCGCATCACCAAAATTCTCCGCGGTCAGCGCAATGTTGCTGGCGAGCGCATCCAGTGCCGGACGGTGTGGGGAATCGATCTTCTCACCATTGGCATACACGTCGTCGCCAATGCGCAATACGCGCAGACCACCCAGACGCACCAGCACTTCACCTTGTTTCAGCGCATCGTAGATTTCATCCGGCTGATAAGGCGGCTCTGGCGGCGCGATATCCAGTTCATGGCGTGACTGGGATATAAACTCCCCAAACCATTGCTTAAAGTGTTCCGGCTGGTTGATCAATTCGAGCATCATCTCACGCAGTTTATCCATCTCTTGCGGCAGAACATCCGCAGGATGAGCGCGAGGTGGAACATCAGGATCGCTGTAGTAGTTGCCGCCCAGTTCACGTTGCAGCACATAATCGGCAAATCCGCTAATCAGTTCCCGCGTATTTGGCGCGCGAAAACCCACGGAATAGTTCATCGCATTTTCCAGCGCGTAGCCTTCATGCGGGAATCCTGGCGGAATATAAAGAATATCACCAGGCTCCAGCTCTTCATCGATGATGGCTTCGAACGGATCGACCTGTAACAGATCCGGATGTGGGCAGTGCTGTTTCATTTGCAGCTTTTCGCCCACTCGCCAGCGACGACGTCCGGTACCCTGAATGATAAACACGTCGTACTGATCGAGATGCGGGCCGACGCCGCCGCCAGGTACAGAAAAAGAGATCATCAGGTCATCAATACGCCAGTCCGGCAGTTCACGGAACGGTCGCATCAGCGCGGCGGTCGGCTCATGCCAGTGGTTCACTGCTTGCACTAACAATGACCAGTTAGTTTCACCGAGATGATCGTAGCTTTCGAATGGACCGTGGCTGACCTGCCATTTGCCATCCTGATGACTGACCAGTCGACTGTCGACTTCGCTTTCCATCGCCAGACCCGCCAACTCGTCTGGAGAGATTGGGTCAATAAAATTATTAAAGCCGCGTTTTAACACCACCGGGCGTTTCTGCCAGTGACGTTCAAGAAAATCGGGCCAGTTAAGAGTGAGTTGGTATTCCATGTTAAGCATCCACAGGCTGGTATCTGCAACCGATTATAACGGATGCTTAACGTAATGCGTGAAGTATGGACATATTTTATCAATTAGTGTTTTTTGCCGTTTCATAATGTTTCAGATTGTTCACTATGTTTTTGATTATAAACAGATTTGTGATTTTCCTTGTTCCAGCTTGTTTCACGTTGTAGCCCTTTGTGCAACGATCGGTGTAGTTAATGGTGTAGTTAATTGTGATGACCGGAATCAAAATTATGAGCAGAGCACTTAACAAACTGAGCGATACACAGCTGAGGAAAATCAACGGCACACCCGCCCAAAAAACAGCCTTTCTTAATGACGGTGGAAACCTGAGCGTCAGGCATTCAACCAGCGGCCTTTTAACATGGTATTTCACCTACAGGGCCGGAACGGGAAGGGGAGCACGACCGGAACGGATTAAGCTGGGAAATTATCCTGATCTGAGTCTGAAAGCTGCCAGGGAAAAAGCGGCACAGTGTCGCGCTTGGCTTGCTGAGGGGAAAAATCCACGTCATGAGATGAATTACACCGTACAGAAAGCGTTAAAGCCCGTAACGGTTGGCGATGCGCTTACCTACTGGCTTGAGTCTTACGTAAAGGAAAACCGCGTGGATTATGCCGCCCTGAAAAAGCGCCTTAATAATCACGTAATACAGCACATTGGTGCTATGCCGCTGGATAAATGCGAGCTACGGCACTGGCTGGCCTGTTTTGACCAGGTGGCAAAGCGAACGCCTGTTACTGCCGGATTCTTGCTACAGACGTGCAAACAGGCGCTTAAGTTCTGCCGGAGGCGGCGCTATGCAATCAGCAACGTTCTTGATGATATGAGTGTGGCGGACGTTGGGAAAAAACCGGATATAAGCGAGCGTGTCTTAAGCACCAAAGAACTTGGCGAATTATTGCAGGCACTGGACAAAAAAATATTTTCCCCTTACTACGTCGCACTAATCCGCCTCCTGATTGTTTTCGGATGCCGGACGGTAGAACTGAGGTTATCGGAGATCAGCGAGTGGGATTTTACCGAAATGCTCTGGACCGTGCCGAAAGAACACAGCAAAACGAAGGTGGCAATATTCCGGCCCATACCGGAAGCAATACTGCCGTTCGTCACGCAGCTGGTGGAGCAGAACAGGCACACGGGCTTATTGCTGGGGGAAGTGAAACAGGAAACAAGCGTGTCGCAGTACGGTAGATTAGCGCACAGGAGGCTAAAACACCCTCACTGGTCACTGCATGACATCCGGCGCACCTTTACAACGATGCTGAACGATTTAGGCGTGGATCCTCACGTCGTGGAGCAGCTTACAGGTCATCAGATGCCAGGGATGCAACGAGTCTATAACCATTCCCGTTATCTGGATGCGAAACGTGACGCGCTGGATATGTGGACGGAGCGGTTAGGGATACTGGCGGGAACACATGAAAACGTAACCACATTGCCAATAGCCAGAGAAATATAATTTTTTTTGCGATTTTTCAGGATGCGGACAACGTGAAACAACGAGACACAACGACGAACAACAAGGAACAAAATGGAACAACGGGTTAAAAATCAGCCATCGTAATAACCATTTGATTTTTATAGGTGTACTGTTTTTTTATACACTGGCGAATCACTCTTAAAAATATGTAAAAAAGGCGTAAAAGTAAAATTTTATGCCTTTGCATCATAATGAATTAAAAGAGTTTTTATTCTCATTCCCCCTGCTTCTGTAAAACGACCGCCGCCAGTGTTTGCCATTCCACAAACACCCTGACACAATCCGACACAACCCAACCCAATAATCCACCCAATGACTCTTTAAGAAACAACAAAGGGGGAATTGTGTTAAGCACAGATCGCTTTATACGTGAAAAAGAATGTCAGCAACTTACAGGCCTGAGCCGCTCATGTCGGTACCGCCTGGAAAAAGCCGGACAATTCCCATCACGGCGTAAGCTGGGCGGTCGTTCCGTTGGCTGGTCTTTATCCGAAGTTCTGGCATGGAAGGACAGCTGCGAGGCAGTTCACTAATCAGGCTGGCGGCACACAGCCGCCACCCATCCACTAATACAGAGATCTAACCATGAATACTGGATATTCTCCCGAACAAGGGCGGGGCTTCGTTCGTCCTGAAAAACAGAATCTGCAAAATTTTGCCGAAAGTATTCCGGTTATTTCCGGCCTTACTGGCGGGAGTGAAACCAATATTGTTAACGCCAGAGCGTTGCAGATGTTTGATGATAAAAAGGGAGTAAATTTAACTTACACCCCTGACGGCAATCAGAATATGAGCATTATCTCTGAGTCAGGTTTCTACAAACTAATAAAAACAAAAAGCGCCCCGTTGCCGGAGCGCCTTTGTGAACAATTAACCTACTGCGCAAAAAATGAATCTGAGCAGTGGGATTATATCAACCATGTGGAGAAGCGCCACAATTGCCGAATAACGGGCAAAACAAAGGCCACCCGCTACGGTGGCCCCTCGACACAAGCTACACGTTATCCCCAACGCATGAGCATTGCCAACAATGCCACATTTGCGGCTGGTGGGCAATGCAATCAGTCTGGTTCAGTTCGTTGCCATACCTGCAATGAGCGCTTTTCCCTGTACTCTTTAAGGAATTGCTCAAGGGCAAAAGCACATGGCGCGAATCTTTCTGATTCATGCTCTATCTTTCTGCGCCGTCTTTTCCGTGCCGGTGATAATGTTTTGGTCAATTCTTTATCGGTCATTGTGTTGTCCTGCATAGCAATGCGCCGTAATACCTTACACCACGGCGCTGATGGTGATTACTCTGGTTCTTTGGCCTTGCGGCGCTGGCGATATTCAACTTCTCGTTTTAATGCCGCAGTAACAAATTGCCCCGTACTTTCGCCAGGCATTTTTACCGCCTCAACATTGTTCATAACTTCATGCGGAACCCTTGCCGCAACGGTTTGTGATTTTGCGTTTACTGCTTTTGTCGCCATGTGGTGTACCCCTCATAAAAAACAAATGCAGTATGCAGGAAAAAAAATAAGTGTTCAACACTTGACGTGTTTAACACCTGGGTTTAAATTGGTGTTCAACACCTTGTTGGCGCAAGGTGCAGAAACGACGAAACCCGGCAGTGCGCTAACACTAACCGGGCTTCTAACCACCAACGATAGCGAAAGTATCGAGGTAGCTATGCGAAATCATACCACACACCCGCAAGGGCGGGACTCGCACAACCTGAATAAATACATCTGGCGTTTTATCGCCCTGAGCACGGCACAACCGCGCGTGATTACCATTGAGGCCACCAGCGAACAGGAAGCACGCCAGCAATCTCCGGCTGGCTGCGTGATGGTATTCGCTGCCCGTATTCGTCAGGAGGTGTGCCATGTGCAATAACATCCGTCCGGACGCAGCCGCCGAAGCCATCATAACGCTAATGCACGCGCTGATTGATATTTCTGTTATCGCAGACATGGCGCATAAGCACGCCACCAGTGAAACAGAATATGCCGGGGCTTTCGTTCCTCATTCGCTGGCGGTTATGCAACTTAGTGCGGATATGGCGCTGAATGAGGCCAAAGCCATCCTGATTGCTGATTGTGAAAATGGGGGGGGTTATGCGTGATGATCGTTTTAATTCCCTGAAACAGGAATTTTCCGGCGTTCCTGATGATGCGGCTGATGCGCTTTCGTCAATGCCAGAACTTATTAGAGCGGCTTTTTTCTTACTTTCCACGAGAGAATATAAATCAACGGGGCTTGATGTACTGAATATCGCCGCCGATTATGCGGAATATGTGGCAGAGGCGCGTTACAGAAGAAAATTTCCTGAGGATGTAAGCCATGCGTGATATTTACCACGAAACAATAGACCGCGCATTTCTTGCACTTTCTCACAGTGAAAACATGCTGGAAATATTGCGCATATGGCTTGAAACACTTGGCGACAATGAACGCGACAAACAAAAAATCAAGAATTGCCACGGCATTAATAACGCTTCTTGAGCCTGTAATAATGGAACTGCAAGAAATAGATCTATTGCACGACAGATATAAAGAACAGCACACCGGAGAATAAAAATAATGAAACTTAAATATTCTGGCTTAACTGCCAGTGGCAACACTCACCCTAAATTTACGCGCGGTGATATTTACCGCGACCAGTACGGCGGCACGGTAATGATTAAGGGCGTGGAAGAACGGCGTGTAACCTACCGCCGTGAAGGCTACGAATATGATTGCGTGATGCCTGTTTATCAGTTCCGGCGTGATTTTTCTCTGGTACAGACCGCGCCGCATAACGTGCCCACCAGCAACGCCAGGGCACGGGCAAACATCCAGAAGCTGAAAACCATGATTAACGGATTCAGGGGCAAGAAATGAAAAGCGCACCGAACTTAAAAAAACAGCCTTACGACAAGATGACCGAAGTCATTATTTTTGCGGGTAGTGATGCCTGGGCACATGCGAAACAGTGGCAGGAACAGGACGGGCGACTGGCTGGCGATAATGTGCCTCCCGTTGTGCTGGCTGATGATCAACTGGATGAACTGGCAGACCTGAGAATCATCGACGAGGGGCGCTATTGTGTCCGGCTGTACAAGGCAGGCCACATCAGGCCATCAAATATTAATGCCATTGCGCACAAGCTGGCGGCGGCGGGTGTAACTGATGCGAATTATTACCCCGAAGGGATGCACAGCCATATGCGGGAGAACTGGCGCGAATACCTGGAACGGGTGCGCGGGAAAGAGCCGGCGGAAGAAAAAAACCACCAGCGAAAAACCACGCTACCGATGAGCGTTGGATCTACCGGATACGACACGCAACTGGATTACGTGGTTAAGGGGATTATTCCGGCGGTATCGCTATGCAGCATATACGGAGCTAGCGGGTCCTATAAATCATTCCTTGCCGGATCGTGGGCGTGCCATGTTGCCACTGGTCGCCAGTGGGGAGGCCGCAGGGTTGCACATGGTGCGGTTCTCTATGTGGTTGGTGAAGGCGGTATAGGTGTTCCGCGTCGTGTAAAAGCCTGGGAGGTTGTGCACGATGAGCAGGTGAAAAATCTGTATCTGGTAAACCGCCCCATCTTTCCGGCTGCCCCGCTTGATGTTGATGAAATGGTTATCGCTGCCCGTCAGGTGGAGCGGGAAACGGGTAAACCTGTACGCATGATTATTCTGGATACGCTGGCGCGTTGCTTTGGTGGGAATGATGAAAATGATTCCCGTGATATGGGGGCGTTTATCCGTGGTTGTGACGAACTGAAACGACGCACAGGGGCCACGGTGCTGGTGGTTCACCATTCCGGCAAGGATGAGACGAAAGGCGCGCGCGGTTCCAGTGCATTTCGTGCTTCGCTGGATGCTGAATACCGGATACGCAGGGAGGACGCAGGAAGCGAAGCGCTGGTTATCTCATGCACCAAAATGAAGGACGCGGAGGAACTCAAAGAAGCCGCATATGACTTACGCGTGGTGGAGCTTTTTACCGACGCTGACGGTGAATTAATCACGTCGCTGGTGGTGGTGGATGATCCGCGCCCTCCTGTTGAACTGGAGCGCATCGAGGAGGCAGGGAACAAGACGGAAAACCATACCGCGCTATGGGGGTGCATCCGTTCACGCACACAGAACGGCGACAAGTGCACGATCCCGCTGTTACGTGATGACATGAAAAAGCTGGGGTATGAAATGAAAAACTTCCGGCGCTGGCTGTACAAGCTGGAAAAAGATGGGGTTATTCGTATCGATGGGGATGATGTAGCGCCGCTATAAAAGTGAGGAGCAAAAGCGAGGGGGATAGAAAGAGGGCCAAAATTAGCCCGCTCTCCCTCACTTTTCGACCTGTATACATCCTCAAAAGTGAGGGGTAAAAAAATACTTATGAAACACACACATAGAAAAACCGAAAATCCCAACTGCGACGAAGTGAGACGCTTGAAAAAGTGAGGCGAAAAAGTGAGAGGTTGCGAGAAATGACCCAAAAACGCAGAGACAGAACAGAGCCAAAATATAAAGCGTTAGACATGACTGAGCACACCTTAAAGGTGGCAATCAGAACGATAGACCGCCACACGCGGGAAGGATACGCGAAGGAACATCCCGACCTGATAAGCGCATTCATGACCACGGCGGCGGCAAACTTTGCCACGCTGACAGAACGGGAGATTGCCGAAGCGGAACAGGTAACAACCATCAACGTTAAAACCGGAGAGGTGGAATCATGACAGCACAGATAGCAGCTTACGGGCGGCTGGTGGACGACCCGCAGGTAAAACAGACCAGCAAGGGCACACCAATGACGCTGGCACGTATGGCGGTCCCCCTTCCGTGCAGCCAGGCAGATGACGGAACGGCGACGATGTGGTTATCCGTCCTGGCATTTGGCAGACAGGCCGAAGCACTGGAAAGGCACCGCAAGGGTGAACTCCTGAGCGTGGCGGGTAACATGCAGATCAGCCAGTGGACTGGGCAGAACGGAGAAACGCGGCAGGGCTGGCAGGTTATCGCAGACAGTGTAATCAGTGCGCGAACGGCGCGACTGGGCGGCAAAAAAGGTCAACAGGGCCAGGCTACTGACGCGCTGAACAGGGCAAAACAACAGGCGGGGAATGATGATCCGTACGGGGATAACATACCGTTTTAAGCGACGAGTGACAGAAGCCGGAGCAATCCGGCTTTTTTACGGGTCCTCCTGGCGGGGTGGGCCTGAACACGGGGCGGGAGGCGCGGAAAAAAGCGCATTTTTGTGATTTTATCGTCATCATCATCATGAGCGTAATTTATTGTTTTTAATTGTTTTGATGCAAAAAAGATGATGGTTATGGTTAATTTTTGTTCGACATCTTTGCAGGCAGATAAAAAAGCCCGATAAGGTCAGAGGTGGCTTATCGGGCTTTTGCATATGAGGCTTTTTGGTGCACTGACACACATGATCGGGATAATCATTTCATAATTTGCAACACAACTCAATATCATTGCACAAAATGCAATCATGATTATAATCAGAGCTGGATGAACATCCAGTTATGATTTTTTAAGTCGAAGAGGAATTTCTTACTATGGCTGAAGAGAAAAAAGGCGGTGTTTCGGTGTACATAAGCCCCGAAATCGTGGAGGTGCTCAAGCAGCGCCACAAAAAAAACTATGAGGCTGGCGTGGCGGCTGGACTGGATCCGCTGATGACGCCGGAGCCGTCGATAGGTTCACTTGTACGCTCTTATTTACTTGCGGCGCTTGGGATGCATAAAAATTATGGGGGGTGAATAATGGCAGGCAAAGCAACGGCACTTAACACTCACCAGCTTTTTGCGTACCTGAATCGCGGGGATATTGCGGAATTTAAATTTAGTCCGCTGTTTACCACGCTGTTTTTCCCGAAAGTAGCGACATTCAACACCCAAAACATCATGCTGGATAACCTGGACACCGAAGAAGTCACTATGTCAGCGTTTTGCTCGCCTATGGTTGGTAGCCAGGTACAGCGCGATAAAGGGTACGAAACCAGCACGATTAAACCTGGCTACATGAAGCCAAAGCACGAAATCGATCCAACAAAAACCATCATGCGCATGGCTGGAGAAGATCCGGCACAGCTTAACGACCCAACCTATCGCCGTATGCGCCTGATTACTGGCAACATGCGCCGCCAGGTAAACGCTATTAAAGCGCGTGTTGAATGGCTGGCGGTAAATGCGGTAACGACCGGAAAAAACATCATTGAGGGCGAAGGCATAGAACGCTATGAAATCGACTGGAAGATGCCGGAAAACAACATCATAGAGCAGGCCAAAGGCCGTAAATGGTCCGAGCAGGACAAAGAAACCCACGATCCAATCTATGATATCGAGCTTTATGCGGATCAGAGCAATTGCCCCGCAAACGTCATGATTATGGGCGCTGAGGTATGGCGCACGTTACGCAGCTTTAAAAAATTCCGCGAACTGTACGATCTTTCCCGTGGTTCAGAATCCGCCGCAGAACTGGCCTGTAAAAACCTGGGCGAAGTGGTGAGCTTTAAAGGCTATCTGGGCGATATTGCCCTTATCGTCTATTCCGGAAAATACGCCGACAGCGACGGCACCGAAAAACATTTCCTTGAGCCTGATTTGCTGGTCTTGGGCAACACCAACAATAAAGGGCTGGTTGCTTATGGTGCGATTATGGATCAGGAAGCGGTAAGAACGGGCGCAACGCAAAACATGTACTACCCGAAAAACTGGATTGAGGACGGCGATCCGGCGATTGAGTACGTGCAGACGCACAGCGCACCGCAGCCGGTGCCGGCAGACATTCGCAAATTTGTTACCGTCAAAATTGGTTAACGGGGGATTCTATGAACACTCCATACATTGAGTTATTTGCAGGCAGTCAGCAGGTATCCACGACGCTGGTACATTTTGCCGCTGATGCTGGCGTCATTCAGGAATTTACCCCGCTGATGCTGGCGGACAATGGCGAGTTTAAGCCGTGGGATGGTCAGGCGTCCGGAAAGGCTGTTTATCTGACTTCGTACCCCGTGGACACGTCAAAGCAGAAATCAGCACAGTGCTACAAGACGGGGATCTTTAATATCGCCGCCGTGAACTGGCCCGAGAGCGTCGACACCGATGCGAAAAAATGCGCCGCCTTTGCGGGTTCTGGCGTATCCGTTCAGCCGCTGGCCCGATAAGCAGGGGGAACGATGGCAACGAATGAAAGCATCATGACGCTACCGCTGGCGAGTAAATTTAAAGCCGAAGCGCGGGCAATGGCTGACAGAGGTTTATCAACCTACGAGGCCGTATATCAACTCAACAAACTGGAAGAGCAGGACAAGCCGCGCGCTGATGCGATTATGGCGCTTCATGAGCATAACGACTATCAGCCGCTGTTACGTGCAATGGCAAACGTGCCTTGTATCGATGTTGGTACGGCTAAAAGCATCCTTAGCATGACCATAGAGCAGGAACGCCAGAAGGTTGCGCCGGAGCTTACCGCAGCCTTTGAAAACTTTATGGACATGCACAGCCCGCAAGCCGTTTCAGCTGGCATGGCATACGACGGCAGAAACCCGGGCGATGATGGCGACATCGAGCGCATACTGAAAACCATCTGAGACAAGGCCGGAGAAATCCGGCTTTTTTTACGGGTCCTTTCCGGCATATGGACCCGTTACGGGGCGGCGACCTCGCGGGTTTTCGCTATTTATGACGTTTTTCCGTGAAGGTGACACCACCACCACTTGATTAATATTTAACCATGCAGTTAAGGTAACATTATGATTGATAAAGCTTGTTTTGTAAGTCAGCAGGAAATAGCTGAACATTTCAAGGTTAACAGAACCACTATTCGCGCATGGACCAAACAGGGGATGCCGTATCTTAATGCGGATCGCGGAAAGTCTGGCGGTTATCACATCGGGCATACATTGCTTTGGTCTTCAGGTAAAAGCCGTCTTGAGGCCATCAGATATCACGTAGAAACCAGTGCGCTGGAAAAAATTATGTTTGCCAGGCTGCTTTCATCTGAGCGTGACGAGTACTCCAGTGAAGAAACAGAACATAGATTTGATGAAGGTTTACAGATTTACGGCTACTCACCGGAAGAAGTGAGCAAAGCGCGAAATAAAATGGCCGGCTTTCTGGCTGGGTGGCGTCATGCCGTAAGCGTTCGCCGTGCCAGCATGGAACAATCAGTCGTTACAGAACAGCAAAGTTAAAAATCACTTTCTGTTACGCCATCAAATACGCAATACAACAACCACGTATTTTTTTAAAACTATTTGATTCAATTAGCATTTTTTTATTTTTAGCATCAAAAAAACACTATCAGGTTGTTGTATTGCTCTTTATTTTTACTTAGTTATCAAATGGATATGACAAACAATTAAACAACAACCTCCCTCTAAAAAAGCTCATAAATAGCGAAAAACCGCGAGGTCGCCGCCCCGTAACGGGCCATAATTCCAGGAAGGACCCGACGACACCAGACTATCAGAACGATGGGGGCACAATGACAGAAGCCGAAATACTGCGATTAATCCGCCGCGTTGCCGGAATCAGCCAGCAGGCCGACGAACAGACCACGCAGCCGGACAGCGTGACCGCCGAAAATTATGTTCGTGTGGTTGCTGAGGTGATTCGCCGTAATGGTATCCAGCTTAATGATGTGGATATGCGCAACATACGGATCCGCGTTCTTGAAATGCTGGCCTACAATCGCCGCGTGGCACTGTATCGGGAAACGGAGAAAATTACGTACCACTGGAAGAAGCCGGAGCGGTTGCGGCGGTAACTGGTTGATATTTTCGAAATTCGCCAGCGGCGAACATCGGGGAAACCAGCCTAACCCGTTGATATTTTCGGGAACCTCAAATTGAAGAGGTCGGAAACATAACCCGTCATATTCTGGATGCTGATAATTACCACGCAGCCCATTAAGGCCTAACCCGTTGATTCTTCCACAATCCCCCATTGGGGGAGGCTGGGCGGCCTGCTGTGGGCTTTTCCACCATTGGTGGAAAGGCGCACATCTGGATCATCATTACGGTGATCAAGGGTATGTAAAACCCACCAGCCTGATTGACATTTAACCGGAAAAAAGCCAGGTAGCCCCGTTATGGGGATCCCCATATCGACATTAACGCCCCTCATGAATTGGCGCGCTTCCCCCTGGAAAGATGACCCGCCTGTATATTTCTTGTGTCTATTTGTTCCACGTTGTTTCATACAGTGCAACGATCGGTGTAGTTAATGGTGTAGTCAATTTGCGATTTTTAGCACTTTTTGCAGTGCAAATCATTTAATTAAATCAATGGCTTGCCTTGATGTAGTGATAAAAGGACATATTTATTCATCTTTCGGCGCAGAATGCTGGCGACCAAAAATCACCTCCATCCGCGCACCGCCCAGCATGCTCTCTCCGGCGACGATTTTACCCTCATATTGCTCGGTGATTTCGCGGGCTACCGCCAGCCCTACACCTTGCCCAGGGCGTAAAGTATCAACCCGTTGACCACGGTCGAAAATGACCTCTCGCTTGCTTAATGGAATACCGGGGCCATCATCCTCGACCACAATATAGAGATGCTCGTCTGTTTGCCTTGCAGAAATTTCGACAAACTCGAGGCAATATTTACAGGCATTATCCAGCACGTTGCCCATCACCTCGACAAAATCGTTCTGCTCACCGACAAAGCTGATCTCTGGCGAAATATCGAGAGAGATATTGACCCCTTTGCGTTGATACACTTTGTTCAGCGCCGAGGTGAGATTGTCCAGCAGTGGGGCGACCGGATGCAGCTCGCGGCTGAGCAATGTCCCGCCGCGCATACTGGCACGATGCAGGTAGTAGCCAATTTGCTGTGAAATGCGGCTGATTTGCTCCAGCATTACCGGTTCAGCATCACTGACGCTCATCTTCTCACTACGCAGAGAACGCAGCGTACTTTGCAGCACCGCCAGTGGCGTTTTCAGACTATGGGTCAGGTCGGTGAGCGTCGTACGATATTTGTCGTAACGTTCGCGTTCACTTTTTAACAATCGGTTCAGGTTTCGTACCAGACTGGTCAGTTCTCGCGTTGTGGCTGGATTGAGCAATTCGCGGTTATGTTCTTCCAGTTCGCGGACTTCTTTTGCCAGGGCTTCGATGGGGCGTAAACTCCACCAGGCGGCGACCCACAGCAGCGGGATCACTAACAGCAGATTGGCTGAGAGCACATAGATAAACCAGCTCCAGACCATATAGGAACTTTTTAGCTCCACCGGAATGGTATCCACCACCACAATGGTCAACTTTGGCATCCGCGATGTTGCCGGGTAGACGTTTACCGCCACCGAGTGGGTCATCTCCGCGTCGTCATCATCTTCCCGCACTTCCTGCAACTGTTGCTGTATCGAATGATCTCCACTCAGCAAGAGGCTGGTATCGTTAACATCCGCTTCAATTTCATGAAAACCATTCGATTTCAGCCAGTCAGGCTGGATCATCTTCATCAGCCAGGGCACGTCACGTTGCGCCCATAAAAGCTGCCCGTTCTCATCATAAATTAGCGTCATAGTGGGGCTTTGCTTGTCGATATTTTCGGGTAACTCGACATGCAACTTATTGTTTTCCCACTTCGCAAGGGTATAGAACAGATTGCTCTCGCCACGTAACAGCCGAAACGTGGTTTTATCGAAACTGACGCTATAACCGATCAGCGCAACCATTCCGTAGGCAAGCGAAAGCACCAATACTACTGCTGCCGTTGCTAACAGAAAACGTACCCGCAGCGAGAGCGGGAAAAAAAGACGCAGTAATTTTTTCATCAGCGCAATTCGAACAGATAGCCCTGGCCGCGAACGGTGGTAATCACTTCTTGCGGATATTGTGCCTGTATTTTTTTGCGCAGACGTCCCATCAGTACATCTATGGTATGACTTTCCCGCAGCTCCGCATCCGGGTAGAGTTGTAGCATTAACGAATCTTTGCTGACCACTTTGCCATTATTGCGTATCAACGTTTCCATGATGGTGTATTCGAACGCGGTCAGTTTGATCACTTCGTCATTAATAGATAATTCACGGCGGGAGAGATCAACCTGAAACGGGGGTAGCGAAATGACCTGTGAAGCCAGACCGCTATTACGCCGCATTAATGCCTGCATTCGCGCCATCACCTCTTCAATATGAAACGGTTTAGTCACGTAATCATCAGCACCGGCACTTAATACTTCGACTTTGTCCTGCCAGCTTTCACGGGCGGTTAATACCAGAATCGGCAGTGAAACATCATTGCTACGCCAGCGGCGTATCAGTGACAGACCGTCCTCGTCAGGCAAACCGAGATCGACAATCGCAATATCCGGTAAATGTTCATTGAGATAATAATCGGCTTCTTTGGCATCTTCTGCGTCATCGACCTGATGACCAGCATCCTGAATCTGAACTTTAAGATGGTGACGTAACAACGCATTGTCTTCAACAACCAGTACGCGCATTTTTTATTTCTCCCTGTCTTAATTATTAAAATAGTGTAACGCGATTATGTGGTTATGGGGGTAAACATTAAATAAACCAGCGGGGAGGGGAGGTAAAGTGAAAAAAGAAAAAGTGGATAATCTTAATAAGCAGGCCGGACAGCATCGCCATCCGGCACTGTTTTGACGCTTATTTCAGCTCATCAACCATGGTGATGGCGCGACCAATGTAGTTAGCCGGCGTCATTGCTTTCAGGCGGGCTTTCTCTTCTTCTGGCAACGCCAGACCGTCGATAAACTGCTTCATGCCTTCGGCGTCAACGCGCTTACCGCGAGTCAGCTCTTTCAGCTTCTCGTACGGTTTTTCGATGCCATAGCGACGCATAACTGTCTGGATTGGTTCTGCCAGCACTTCCCAGTTGTGATCCAGCTCATCCAGCAGATGGTCACGGTTTACTTCCAGTTTGCTCACGCCTTTCAGGGTGGATTGATATGCAATCAGCGCATAACCGATACCCACGCCGAGGTTACGCAGCACGGTGGAGTCGGTCAGGTCACGCTGCCAGCGGGAAACCGGCAGTTTGCTTGCCAGATGCTGCAATACCGCGTTGGAAAGGCCCAGATTCCCTTCGGAGTTTTCGAAGTCGATCGGGTTAACTTTATGCGGCATGGTGGAAGAACCAATCTCACCAGCAATGGTTTTCTGTTTGAAGTGGTTAAGGGCGATATAACCCCAGACGTCACGGTCAAAGTCGATCAGAATGGTGTTGAAGCGCGCAACGCAATCAAACAGCTCGGCAATGTAGTCGTGCGGTTCGATCTGGGTGGTGTACGGGTTCCACTGAATACCCAGCGAGGTGACGAACTCTTCGCTGAACTGATGCCAGTCAACTTCCGGGTAAGCGGCGATGTGGGCGTTATAGTTACCGACCGCGCCGTTGATTTTGCCGAGGATCTCCACCTGGTTAAGCTGGCGGTACTGACGTTCCATGCGGTAGGCAACGTTTGCCATCTCTTTACCGATGGTTGACGGCGTGGCTGGCTGACCGTGGGTACGAGACAGCAGCGGGATATCGCGGTACTGAACGGCGAGATCTTTAATGCCATCAATCAGTTGACGCCAGTACGGCAGGATCACTTCATCACGCGCGGTTTTCAGCATCAACGCGTGGGAGAGGTTATTGATATCTTCCGAAGTACAGGCAAAGTGGATGAATTCAGAAACCGCGTGCAGTTCCGGGATCTCCGCCACTTTTTCTTTCAGGAAATACTCAACCGCTTTAACGTCGTGGTTAGTGGTACGCTCGATGGTTTTGATGCGTGCTGCATCTTCTTCGCTGAAACTGGCGACAATTGCATCAAGGTAACCGATTGCGTCGGCAGCAAAAGCAGGAACTTCCTTGATCGCTGCGTGCGCGGCCAGTTTTTGCAGCCAACGTACTTCAACTTGTACACGGAATTTCAGCAAACCATATTCGCTGAAAATCCCGCGCAGCGCGCTGACTTTATCGCCGTAGCGTCCATCGACAGGGGAAACGGCGGTCAGTGAGGATAATTCCATAGATCACAACTCCGGGGTTAAATGAGCAAGAATTTGTTTTGCCTGAGTGGTCAGGCGATTACGAGAAAACATCAGTTGCAGACGTCCGCCGCCAACCTGGTGCCAGAGCACGGCGGCGCGAATGCCTGCCAGCAGGGTTGCGCGAACTTTCGCCTGCACTTGTGGGCTTTGCAGTACAGCAGGGGAACCGGTTACCTGAATGCGTGGGCCAAGCGGGCTAATCACATCAACATAGATAGCAGCCATCGCGCTCATCAGCGTTTCGGACTGTAAATCGAAGTGTTCGAGCTGACGTTGCAGGCCGTTGATCCGGTTGCCCAGAGTGTCGAGCGCACCTTTCGCTGAGGAGAGTTTGCGCTCAAGCACCATCAGGCTGAGTGTGTAGCGGGTTAACTCAGCGTTTAAGCCCTGGCGACTGCTGGCATTGAGCACGCTGAGCAAGGTTTCCAGCCCGACGCGCAGGTTGGCTTCGCTACCGCCAAAAACCGCCAGCGTCGAGCTGGGGTTCATATCGATAATGCTGTTGAGTGAGACGTGTAGCGCATCGGCATCACAATGCCCCTGGTGAGCGAGTTGTTGCACCAGGCGTGCCGACTGACAAATACCGGCCAGGGCGAGGGTGATGTCATAGTAATTCTTTGCCACGTTCACTGCTTCCTTGTTTTAAGTAAAGAAAATAATCAGGCCGGCAGCGGCAGACGCTGCTCAATAATACCGCCACCGAGGCACACTTCACCGTTATAGAAGACGGCAGACTGGCCCGGCGTCACGGCGGCAACCGGCTCATCGAAAATCACTTCAATGCGATCATCGTCCAGCGCCTTGACGGTGCAGGGGATATCGGTCTGGCGATAGCGGGTTTTTACCGTGCAACGCATAGTGCCGGTGAATGGTTCGCGATCGACCCAGTGCAGCTGCTGGGCAATCAGACCGACAGACATCAGACGCGGGTGTTCATGGCCCTGCGCAACAATCAGAATGTTGTTTTCGACGTCTTTATCGACCACATACCACGGTTCTTCGGTGCCTTCTTTGGTGCCACCGATACCCAGACCTTTACGCTGACCGAGGGTGTGATACATCAGCCCCTGGTGCTCACCAATTTCATCGCCATCGACGGTAATGATTTTGCCCGGTTGCGCCGGGAGATAACGGCCCAGGAACTCGCGGAATTTACGTTCGCCAATGAAGCAAATGCCGGTAGAGTCTTTTTTCTTCGCGGTGACCAGACCAAGATCTTCAGCAATCTTACGCACCTGCGGTTTTTCCAGTTCGCCGACCGGGAACAGGCTTTGCGCAATCTGCTCATGGCTAAGCGTATAAAGGAAGTAGCTCTGGTCTTTATTGCTGTCCAGACCACGCAGCAGGCGGCTCTTGCCATCGACATCTGCCCGACGTACGTAATGACCGGTAGCGATATAATCGGCACCTAAATCTTCAGCGGCAAATTCGAGGAAGGCTTTAAATTTGATCTCTTTGTTGCACAGAATATCCGGATTCGGCGTGCGACCGGCTTTATATTCGGCAAGGAACAGTTCGAAGACGTTGTCCCAGTACTCGGCAGCAAAGTTAACGGTGTGCAGTTCAATGCCGAGCTTGTCGCAGACAGCCTGGGCATCAGCCAGATCCGCTGCCGCTGTGCAATATTCCTCACCGTCGTCTTCTTCCCAGTTCTTCATAAACAGACCTTCGACCTGATATCCCTGTTGTTGCAACAGCCAGGCAGAAACGGAGGAATCGACACCGCCGGACATGCCGACGATTACTTTTTTTGCGGTTTCAGACATTGGATCACTCACGACATTGAACTTCAAGGCGGCGTATTCTATCACGCAGCCTTTTAGATGACACCCTTTGTAAAAGGCCAGTTAAAATCGCCAATCATCTCCAGCGGATAGCGTTGCCTGCTTTGATAACAACGAATACTTTCCGCCACCAGCGGCGAACGCAGATTTGACGCCTGTAAAATTTCTTCGGCGCTAACCCAACGGCAGCAGTCGATATCGCTGTCATGAGGCTGGGTCGGGCATATTTGCTCAAGCTCAATAGCAAACAGGAAACGCAAAAACGGCGTTTTATCTGGCGCAATCCACTGATGCATACGAATAAAGTGTTGCGGTTGCGCGCTGATGCCGGTTTCTTCCCACAGCTCACGGGCGGCGGCTTCCACTAAGGTTTCATCGGCTTCCAGATGCCCGGCAGGTTGGTTCCATAACGCTTTACCATTAATCGTCTCTTCAACGACTAAAAATTTGCCTTCTGCGTGCACCACGCAAGCAACGGTAACGTGCGGTTTAAACATTTTGCGTCCTTAATCTGTCGCTTCTCGCCATTCGCCGTTGGCAAGATTATCCAAAGAGTAATCACCCATCGCATAGCGAATCAGTCGCAGCGTGGGGAAACCAACATGGGCGGTCATGCGGCGCACCTGGCGATTACGTCCTTCATATAAGGTGATCTTCAGCCAGCTGGTGGGAATACTTTTGCGTTCACGAATTGGTGGATTCCGCGGCCATAACCACGCGGGTTCGTCAACCAGCTCTACGCCTGCGGGCAGGGTAGGGCCATCATTTAAGGTTACGCCATTGCGCAAGGCTTCAAGTGCGTCTTGTGTGGGAATACCTTCCACCTGCACATAATAGATTTTTCCGGTGCGTTTACCCGGCTGGGTTAAACGCGCCTGCAACGCGCCGTTATTGGTCAGCACCAGTAACCCTTCGCTATCGCGGTCAAGACGACCTGCTGCATAAACGCCCTGAACCGGGATGAATTCTTTTAATGTTTTGCGTCCGGCTTCATCGGTGAACTGCGGAAGAACATCGTAGGGTTTATTGAACAGGATCACGCGCGTGGGCTGATTTTCAGGTTTACGCTTAGTGGAGTGTTGCGAGTTTAGTCGACTAACCTGTTTTTTTCTAAAAGAAGATTTAGAATCGCTAAAGTATTTCATGGTAAATTCCAAATAGAGCTATACGCAGAGGGTAGCACAGTGTCGGATTGCATTGGACTTTTAAGGTACTCGTTAGAGGTTCAGGGTTCAGGCTCTTCAGCGCGGTTTCATCAATACCTGGGTTAGTGAGCAGCGGTTGTGTGGCTGCATGGTGATAAATATGGCCCAATGAACACATTTTACATTGATGAATTGAATAAATACTGGTATGAAAAATAGTGTTTCTGTATTACTGATGGGTGACAGCACTTCACTGTTCAAGTTCAGGATGATGCTTTACCACTACCATCATCAGCAGTAATAAGAGGGGCATCGCAGCCTTCTTTTTTATTCTACTGATACAGCCATTTTCCCGCTTCTGCTGATTCTGCAAACATCCGTACAGTTAACGGTAAACGTGTTGTTTCTACCTCTTCCCGCTTGAGCTTGAACCATCGTTGAAGCAATGGTGCAGACTCCCATGGAAGGTACAAAGACCAGTCCAGATTATCCAGGTTAATCCCAAACCTCTCTTTGTATTTCCGTATAGCGTCCTCTAAATCATCTCGTGGATAGTCGAACAAATCAGAGTCCAGTTCTAACGGAATTTCCTTCCCGTGGTCATCCTGATAACCTGGAATCTCATCACGGAACAGTGCTAAAACTTCGTCTGTGATTGTTGTCGCCATTAGAAGGAAGTCCACTTAATACGGTCTTGAGGTTTGGCAATCAGATTGTATTTTTCCTGGGTACGAGTCGAAACCCTGTAAAGACTCATCGACAGTGAAGCCCAACCAATCCACGGGACCCAACGAGCGATAATTGCAGCAAGCTTATTAGATTTCTGCATCCTTACACCCACTGGTGTATGAACAGAAATACCAAAAGGCATGCGTGCATCTCTCATCAGTATACGCGCATACTTTGAGACAACACTTGTTCCCAGGGTTGCCCCTTGCGGCTTCGCTCTTGTACCCAGCCACGGTTGACCAGATAAGATTGCTGCACCTGATACCGAATCAATCCCCAATTCCTTACAGAATTCTTCAAGGAATATGACGTTGAGTAGTTCTATTTTGGACAGGTTCGGGTGTCCTCTGTAGAAATATGTTCCATTGCGTTCTTCGGTAGTATCCATTTGTCAACACTCCATTGTTATATAGTGTTTCTGTTACTTGAAGTTGATTTCTTCGGTTGCAGCAGATGCAGAACCAGTAAAGGCAACGAGTTTCACAGCTATCAGTGCAAAGCGTTTCATGTGAACCTCAAAAAGGGGGGATGCCATAATTTACTCGTTGCTTGTCGCTTCAACCATGACTTTTGATAATTTTCCCAATAGTGCTCAAAGTGAGATAGTCGCTGAGTCGAGTAATGTCAAATTTTGACCAAATAGCATCCTGTTAGTTATCTCTGGTGGTTTTTTTTATTGCTTAAAAACTGGTGTAACTTATTGATATTTAATGCCTTATTTGAAGGTCTGAAAAATACTGTCTTTGGTCTAAAAGAAGTTTTTTGCATGGTATTTTCAGAGATTATGAATTGCCGCATTATAGCCTAATAACGCGCATCTTTCATGACGGCAAACAATAGGGTAGTATTGACAAGCCAATTACAAATCATTAACAAAAAATTGCTCTAATGCATCCGTATCGCAGGACGCAAACGCATATGCAACGTGGTGGCAGACGAGCAAACCAGTAGCGCTCGAAGGAGAGGTGAATGGAAAGTAAAGTAGTTGTTCCGGCACAAGGCAAGAAGATCACCCTGCAAAACGGCAAACTCAACGTTCCTGAAAATCCGATTATCCCTTACATTGAAGGTGATGGAATCGGTGTAGATGTAACCCCAGCCATGCTGAAAGTGGTCGACGCTGCAGTCGAGAAAGCCTATAAAGGCGAGCGTAAAATCTCCTGGATGGAAATTTACACCGGTGAAAAATCCACACAGGTTTATGGTCAGGATGTCTGGCTGCCTGCTGAAACCCTTGATCTGATTCGTGAATATCGCGTTGCCATTAAAGGCCCTCTGACCACTCCGGTTGGTGGCGGTATTCGTTCTCTGAACGTTGCCCTGCGCCAGGAACTGGATCTCTACATCTGCCTGCGTCCGGTACGTTACTATCAGGGCACCCCAAGCCCGGTTAAACATCCTGAACTGACCGATATGGTTATCTTCCGTGAAAACTCGGAAGACATTTATGCGGGTATCGAATGGAAAGCTGACTCTGCCGACGCCGAGAAAGTGATTAAATTCCTGCGTGAAGAGATGGGCGTGAAGAAAATTCGCTTCCCGGAACATTGCGGTATCGGTATTAAGCCGTGTTCGGAAGAAGGCACCAAACGTCTGGTTCGTGCAGCGATCGAATACGCAATTGCTAACGATCGTGACTCTGTGACCCTGGTGCACAAAGGCAACATCATGAAGTTCACCGAAGGCGCGTTTAAAGACTGGGGCTACCAGCTGGCGCGTGAAGAGTTTGGCGGTGAACTGATCGACGGCGGCCCGTGGATGAAAGTTAAAAACCCGAATACCGGCAAAGAGATCGTCATTAAAGACGTGATTGCTGACGCATTCCTGCAACAGATCCTGCTGCGTCCGGCTGAATATGATGTTATCGCCTGTATGAACCTGAACGGTGACTACATTTCTGACGCTCTGGCTGCACAGGTCGGCGGTATCGGTATCGCCCCAGGCGCAAACATCGGTGACGAATGCGCCCTGTTTGAAGCCACCCACGGTACTGCGCCGAAATATGCCGGTCAGGACAAAGTAAACCCAGGCTCTATTATTCTCTCCGCTGAGATGATGCTGCGCCATATGGGCTGGACTGAAGCCGCAGACCTGATTGTTAAAGGTATGGAAGGCGCAATCAACGCCAAGACTGTAACCTATGACTTCGAGCGTCTGATGGATGGCGCTAAACTGCTGAAATGTTCAGAGTTTGGTGATGCGATCATCAAGAACATGTAATCTCTACATGTGTTAAATATTGAAACGGGCGTGTTATACGCCCGTTGTTTTATTTATGTGGATATTATTAATAGCATGTCGAGAATATTTATATGAAGACCATTACTTGAGTCCATATGGGCATGTTTTTATAATACAACTATTATGTAAACATTTATTTGTTATTTCGCTTTCTCCTGGAGGACACTCTTGACTGCTTTTGAGTAAACTCCATAAATCCTTGTTGAATGGTGTGATGTTATAAATAGTAATAGGGTATTCTTTATCCTTAAAGATAATACCAGACTTAACCGGTGTAAATATACTTCCAGGAGTGAGAAATATAGTAGGTTGATACCAGATGATCATTTTCATATCACCCCATATGGCTGAAAAAGATATACCGCATGTAGGTTGAATTACCGTGTCAATTACTATCCACTTCATTTGTTATGTCTTATCCCACGGTATTTAATATGGTTCATTAGGATGTTTATTTCTTGATTTTGCATATGAGTATATTACCCCCTCAAAAAAACAAATTAATTAAAAATTAAAACCATTGTTTATATAAAACAAAATTTAAAGCAAGAAATCTCAATAGATATTAAACAAAATGAGATTTAGTGAAAACATTAAATTATTCACTTCGTTTTAGATTTGTTTAGCTAAAATGTTATACATTCAAATGACTGAACATCCTGTAATTAAAACATAGCCTTTATACTACTTTGTGCCAATTTGCTAAACATTATGGTTGGCCTTTTTATATAACGATAATGACGAATATAAGCATGACATGAGAATAAGGTTTCAATTTTTTAGTTATATAGGAATGGTTTAACCCATTCCTGGCTAAAATACATATAACCGGATGATGACTAAACCAAAACACATGTGCGTTAAGTATTGAAACGGGCGTATGGCACGCCCGTTGTTTTTGTGCACAGAAAACCCCCAGCTAGGCTGGGGGTTCCGGAAAGCTTTCAGCTTTAAGCCAGTTATTAAAACCCC
>OKVI01000230.1_pt1 | contig 57197 bp, 37 predicted proteins | sample 1607001 | NCBI WGS metagenome assembly OKVI01 (sample SAMN03281018, study PRJEB24777) | human gut metagenome | isolation source: fecal sample PR128 from 1 month old male Malay infant, vaginal delivered...
AGTTTCCGACGTTCACACTTATCGGTTCGTTGAATCTGATTTTTAAAGAACTTCGCTGACCTCGATCAGCGCAGAAGGAAGAGTTTATCTGAACTTTCTCTTCTTGTCAAGAACATTTCAGCGATTCGATTGAATGCATCTCAATGTCTCTTGATTTTCTGCCTCTCGTTCGAAGCAGGTTGCGAACTATATAGGGTTCATTTCGTCTTGTCAAGGGCAAAAAATCCGCGGTCTCATGGAACGCGGATTTCTGCGCTTTAGCTGCGGATCAGGCCGGCGGCCTCCAGCTCCCTGCGGCGGCTCTCTTTGAGGACATTCACCCAAATCCGCTTTTGGCCGTCCTCATTGGCTTCCAAGTAGACGCCCTGAAGTTCAGGGGCGAATCCCGGGAACCGATTGACGCCGACAGCCAGCGCTTCGAAATACGCCTTTACCGCACCGCCCCAGATTTCACCCGGAACACAGCAGATGACACCCGGCGGATACGGCAGCGCGCCTTCCAAGGCGATGCGCCCTTCAGCTTCAGCGAGCGGAATGTACTCGGCATTGCCGCGCATAAATTCAAAGTTCGCCTGCTGAGCAGACATGACAGCCTTGGGAAAATGCTCCCGGCGAAACATTGCTTTCTGCAGATCCTTGATATTGAATTCGCGGGAGAAATCGTGCATTTCCTGACAAAGCTCGCGAATGCGGTAACCCTCGTAGCGCTCTTCCCAGTCGCGGTAAACCTGCGGAATCACCTCCTTCATCGGCGCATTAGCGTCAAGCAGACGCTCAAACCGGGCAATCTGCGTTGTCAAGGACGAGATCTTGGCTGTCGTCTGCGACGGCGTCAACAGGAAGAGAATCGAGTTCAGGTCACACTTCTCGGGCACAACGCCGTGCGCACGAAGGTAGTTGGCCAGAATCGTCGCGGGCACGCCGAAGTCCTCGTACTCGCCGGTTTCGGTATCAATGCCCGGCGTCGTTAAGAGAAATTTGCACGGATCCACAAAGTACTGGTTGGAACCATATCCTTCAAAGGCATGCCATTTCGCCCCCGGTTCGAATTTAAAGAACCTCAGGTCGCGTGCGATTTCCTCGGTGGGATAGCTCTCCCACGGACGGCCGATCACGACCGGCGGCACAAAAGGCTGAATGTAGCGGCAGGTGCGTTTGAGCTGCTTGCGCGCCTCAATGCCGATCTTCACGCATTCGGCCCAAATGCGGCGTCCCGAGACGCCCGAATGCATCTTGGCATTGATGTCAATCGAGGCAAAAAGCGGATAGAAGGGAGAGGTAGACGCATGAAGCATAAAGGCGTTGTTCACCTGCTTATGCGTCACATACCGTGCCTGCCCTTTCACATGGGCATCCTTTTTGTGAATCTGCGAGGTCTGTGAAAAACCCGCCTGCTGCTTATGCACGGACTGCGTGACGAAAATGCCCGGATCGTCAGGTCCGAGCTCAAGGAGCAGCGGCGAGCAGTCCTTCATCATCGGAATGAACTGCTCGTAACCGACCCAGGCAGAGTCAAAGAGAATGTAGTCGCACAAGCCTCCAATGCGGTCCACCACCTGACGGGCGTTATAGATGGTGCCGTCATAGGTGCCAAGCTGAATCACAGCGCAGCGGAAGGGTCTCGGCGCATCTGCCTTTTCCGGCGCAATCTCAGCCACGCGGCGGCGCAGCTCCGCTTCGTCAAAGCACGCATCATCAATGCCGCCGATAAACCCATACGGATTGCGCGACGTTTCCAGATACACCGGACGCGCACCGGCAAGCACCAGCGCCCCCTGATGACAGGATTTGTGGTTGTTGCGGTCAAAGAGCACCAAATCACCTGGGGTGAGGAGCGAAGAAAGCACCACTTTGTTCGAAGTAGACGTACCGTTGAGCACAAAGTACGTCTTGTCTGCATTGAACACCTTGGCTGCATGCTTTTCGGCCTCAGCCGCGGCCCCCTCATGAATCAGCAGGTCCCCCATGTCCACGTCCGCATTGCACAGATCGGCACGGAAGATGGTTTCACCGAAAAAGTTGGTGAATTCACGACCGGCCGGATGACGGCGGAAGAACGCGCCGCCTTGGTGCCCCGGGCAGTCGAACTGCTCGTTGGCTGTGCTGACGTAGCGGCGAAGACTGCGAAAGAACGGCGGCAGAATCTTTTCCTCATAACTCGTCGCCGCATCCACAAGCTGTCGGACGAAGTAGGCCTCTTCGACCGGATCGTCGTTGACGACGCCCATGCAGCGTCCGATCAGCTCGTCGGGCACGTAGCGGCCTCGTTCGACAAAAATGAAAATAGGAATGCCGAAGCCGTAAGCCTCAATGCGGTCGAGTTCGCCCACTTCGGCGTCCTCTACTGACATGAGCACCACGCTCGTCTCTGTCATTTCTGCTTCGGAAAGCTTCACGACGACCCGATCCTTCGGGAAGTTTTGGAAGGACACGTTGTTGCTCACGGCAATGGCAAGCTTCTGCATGACGAAAGATCCTGAAATGAAATGGCGGCGGCCAATGAGATGCCGGCGCGCGTATCTTAACGGGAGAAGATGCGGATTTTGAAGCACTGCAGACAGTTCGAGCAGCCTGCAGCATAAAAAGGCTGAAGCCGCGCAAGGCGATGCGGCCTCCCGCGGCTTCATTCATTTAAGCATACCGGCCGCTCAAGATGTCGGCCGGCAGGCACTCACCTGATCAGCCGACCCACTGGCGGGCGTTGCGGAACATGCGCATCCACCCGGAGGCTTCCGACCATTGAGCCGGATGCCACGAGAGCTGAACAGCACGGTGGCTGCGTTCCGGATGAGGCATCATGATCGTAAAGCGCCCGTCATCGGTCGTGAACGCCGTGAGGCCGCCCTCGGAACCATTCGGGTTCTGCGGATAGTAGACCGCGGGCTTTCCATTGCCGTCAACAAATCGGGCAGCGGCGTGCGAGAGCACCTCGTCTTCGGACTTGAGGAATTCGACGCGTCCCTCGCCGTGACTATTGACGATCGGCATCACCGAACCGGCCATTCCGGCGAAAAGAATCGAAGGGGACTCGAGAATTTCAACCGAAACGAGGCGTGCTTCAAACTGTTCAGAACGATTGCGCAGGAACTGCGGCCAGTGGGAAGCCCCCGGGATGAGCGAACGCAGACGGCTCATCATCTGGCAGCCGTTGCAGACGCCAAGACCAAACGTGTCGCCGCGCTCAAAGAAGGTGCGGAACATGGCCGAAAGACGATCATTGTTGAGAATCGTCGCCGCCCAGCCGCCGCCGGCGCCGAGAACGTCGCCGTAAGAGAACCCGCCGCAGGCTGCCAGCCCCTTGAAACCCGAAAGATCCAGACGTCCCGAGAGGAGATCGGTCATATGAACATCCCAGGGTTCGAATCCGGCACGCAGGAAGGCCGCAGCCATTTCGTTCTGTGAGTTCACGCCTTCTTCACGCAGGATGGCAATCTTCGGACGAACGCCGGACGCAATGAAGGGCGCTGCAATGTCTTCATCGACATTGAACGTCGTCTTGGCAATGAGATTCGTCGCGCGCTCGGCAGAGATGCCTTCAAACTCTTCATCTGCGCAGGCCGGATTGTCGCGGCCGCGGGCAATGAGATGCGAAGCTTCGCTCCAGGCGGACTGGAGCTTCTCGCGCGGGAAGACCGCAAGCGTCTCACCGTTGGCGCAGACTTCAAGCGCGTCGCTCTTGATAAATTCACCCACGAAATGGCAGCAGTCGGCAAGACCGGCCGCACGCATTTCAGCAACCACTTCCTTCACGCGGTCGCTCGGAACCTGAATCAAGGCACCGAGCTCTTCGTTAAAGAGCGTATTGAGAACCGTTGCGCCGTGAGCCTCAAGGAGAGAGTCGAGCGTGAGGCGGATGCCGATGCGGGAAGCAAACTGCATTTCCGCCGCCGCAGCAAAGAGACCGCCGTCAGCACGATCGTGGTAGCTCATCACGCAGCCCGAAAGCTCGAGCTTGCGCAGCGACGTGACAAAGCGGCCGAGCAGCGTCGGATCTTCGCAGTCGGGCGCCGTATCGCCGAAGCGCTGCGTCGTCTGAGCGAGGATCGAGCCGCCCATGCGGTTTTGGCCCAGGCCCAAATCCACCAAAACCAGCATGCTGTCTTCAAGAACAGGCGTCTTTTTGATTTCAGGGGTGAGCGTCAGCATCGCATTCGTCACCGGCGCGGCTGCCGAAACGATGAGCGACACCGGAGAGGTGACCGTCTTCTTTTCGCCGGCATCTGTCCAGCTCGTGCGCATGGAGAGCGAATCCTTGCCGACCGGAATCGAAATGCCCAAGCCGATGCAGAATTCACTGGCGGCCTTCACGGCGTCAAAGAGACGCGCATCTTCACCGGGGGCGCCGCAGGCGGCCATCCAGTTAGCCGAAAGCTTCACGCGGGCGAGTTCGATATCGGCCGCGGCAATGTTCGTGACTGCTTCACCAATCGCCATGCGGCTCGCGGCAGCGGAATTGATCACAGCCAAGGGCGTACGTTCGCCGACGGCCATAGCTTCACCGCGATGAGTCGTAAACCCAAGCGTCGTAACGGCACAGTCGGCTACCGGAACCTGCCAGGGGCCGACCATCTGGTCGCGCGCGGTCAGGCCGCCCACCGAGCGGTCGCCGATCGTGATGAGGAAGGACTTCGAACCCACCGTCGGATGGCGCATCACATCGTACGCCGCAGCCTCGAGCTCAATGCCTTCTTCGGCAAAGGCCGTGAGCACCTTGTCTTCGTGCTTGACGTTGCGGTGCATACGGGGAGCCTTGCCGAGGAGAACCTCCATCGGCATATTCACGGCGTCGTCTTCGCCGGGGCGCTCCACCTTGAGGTCGCTCTTTTCCGTAATGTGACCGATCACCGCATAGGGGCAGCGTTCACGGCGGCAGAAGGCGTCAAACTTGTCGAGTCCGGCGGGATCGAGCGCAATTACATAGCGTTCCTGTGATTCGTTGCACCAGATTTCCAAGGGCGACATGCCGGTTTCTTCAACCGGAACCTTCGAGAGGTCAAACTGCGCGCCCTTGCCCGAGAGATCGGCGAGCTCAGGCATTGCGTTGGAAAGGCCGCCAGCGCCGACGTCATGGATAGCCAGGATCGGGTTGGCTTCGCCCATCGACCAGCAGCGGTCGATCACTTCCTGAGCACGACGTTCCATTTCCGGATTGCCGCGCTGCACGCTGTCAAAGTCGAGTGCTTCGGAATTGGCGCCCGTATTCATCGAGCTTGCTGCGCCGCCGCCCAAACCGATGCGCATGCCCGGGCCGCCGAGGACGATCAGCAGGCTGCCCGCCGGAGGCGTCAGCTTCTTCGTCTGATCATCGCGGATGTTGCCGATGCCGCCCGCGAGCATGATGGGCTTGTGGTAGCCGTAACGCACGCCGCCCACATTGGCTTCAAAAGTACGGAAGTAGCCGAGCAGATTCGGACGGCCGAATTCGTTGTTGAATGCCGCGCCCCCCAAGGGACCTTCAGTCATGATGGAAAGCGGCGTAGCGATGCGGCCGGGCGCGCCGTAGGGCTGCGCGTTTTCGACGCCCGCAGAGCAGTCGGAATCGTCTTCCCACTTGTGCGGGGCTTCGCTCAGACGGAGCGCCGAAGTCGTAAAGCCCGTGAGACCCGCTTTCGGATGTGCGCCGCGGCCAGTCGCGCCTTCATCTCGAATTTCGCCGCCCGAGCCGGTAGACGCACCGGGGAACGGAGAAATGGCGGTCGGATGGTTATGCGTTTCAACCTTAAAGACCGTATGCGTACGCTCGGTCTTCATTTCAAAGGTAGAGCCGAAAGGATCCGCATCGCTCGGGCGAGGATAGAGGCGCTCAACGTCACGGCCTTCAAAGATAGCCGCGTTGTCGGCATAGGCCGTAATGGTGAACTGCGGAGCAGCCTTGTGCGTTGCACGGATCATGCCGAAAAGCGTTTCAGCCTTCTTTTCTCCGTCAATCGTCCATTCGGCGTTGAAGATCTTGTGACGGCAGTGTTCCGAATTAGCCTGCGCAAACATCATCAGTTCAACGTCAGTCGGATCACGCTGAAGTTTTTCGAAGGCGTCTGCCAAGTAGGCGATTTCATCGTCGGAAAGCGCAAGACCCATGTCCGCATTGGCTTCTTCAAGCGCCTTACGGCCCTGAGCCAAAAGCGGCACCGTTTCCATCGGACGACCCTGCAGATCTACAAAGAGGTTCTGAACAGGAAAATCCGGCGGCACCGCGGATTCCGTCATGCGGTCGTGAAGCAGCGCGGCAAGTGCACGCTTCTCATCTTCCGAAAGCACCGTGCCCGCTTTCATCTGCACGGAAAAGAGCGTGCCGCGTTCAACGCGGAGCACGCCGGCGACGCCGCAGTTGCCGACGATATCCGTTGCCTTCGAAGCCCAGGGCGAAATCGTGCCGAGGCGGGGAACGACCAGCACGTCAAACGTATTTTCAAGAACCTTGGACGGCGTGGGACCGTAGTTGAGAAGTGCCTGCAGGCGGTCAACCGATGCCGCATCAAGCTCCTTCTCAGCATGCACAAAATGAATGAAGCGGCTCGATACCGCTTCAACGGCGCTGTTGACCTTCTCGAGAGCGCGAAGCAGCCGCTCCTCACGAAAATCCGAAAGTGCGCGAGGCCCTTCGAGGTTGAAGACGATGCCGGCAATGGACGCCATGACTCAGTTCCTATTTGAAGAGAGGGATCAACTTTTTTACCCGCTGACTCGGCCGCATACAGATGGCCGAACGAGCATTTTGCGCGGAATTATAAAGGTGCGGCAGGGCGCACATAAGCCAAACGGCGCCGAAAACAAAAGATTCCGCTGTTATGATCCGCAGCATCGATGCGGAACCACAACGCCAGCGGGATATCGAGCCTGCGCCTGAAGCGGGCAATCCGCCGTTTTTCACGCCGAGGCCTTCATCATGATCAGGCCGACAACAATGAAGCCGGCTGCAGTCACCCGCATGAGTGAGAGTGATTCGCCGAACATAACGACGCCCGCCGCAAACGCACCGACAGCGCCGATCCCCGTCCAGACGACATATGCTGTGCCGAGCGGCAGCGTCCTCATGGCAAGCGCAAGGAGCGCGACTGAGCCAATCATCGCGAGCACAGTGATAAGGGACGGAATCAGCAGCGTGAAACCATTTGAAGCCTTCATGGCAACGGCCCAAAGCGTTTCAAGAATGCCTGCCGCAATTAAGTAAATCCAGGCCACAGAGGCCTCCTTCCTGAAAAAGAATGAAGCTCCGGGCCGTCCCGGGCAAGAGTTCCCAGACTGCCCCTTATTGCGGCGCAGCCGGATCGAGGTCGTCCTCGATAAGTTGAGGACCCATTCTCGCACGTGAAGCGCTCTGCGGAGCCCTTAAAACTTCGGGCGGCCGCCCGAAAAAGGCGGCCGCCCGAATACTGACGGCTCTATCAGATTTCAAATCAGCCCATTATTCACGCCAGAGCGGCGCAGCCTCCGACTGCTTGTCGCGAAGCCACTTGTCAACCGCCGCTGCGCACTCACGCCCTTCAGCCAGAGCGTTGACGACAAGCGACTGACCGAACCGGCCGTCGCCCGCCGCGAAGATGCCTTCGGCAGCCGTGCGCCATGCTTCAGAACCGTCTACCGGCGCTGCAATGGAGCCGCGTTTATCGGTAGCCAGTCCCAACGCCTTCACAATGGCATGCGAAGGATGCGCGTAGCCCATCGCAATCAGCACAACGTCAGCCTTGACCTCGCTTTCGGTGCCTTCGATCGGCGTGATTTTGCGTCCGGGTCCCCATTTGACCTGTACGGTCTTCACGGACTCCACGGCATTCTTGCCTTCAAAGCTCACCGTATTGGTGGCAAAAAGCCGCGTGCACCCTTCTTCCTGAGAAGTAGAAGTCCGCTTGATATGGCGCCAGTCCGGCCACTCACGCATCAGATCGGCCTTGAGCGGCAGTTCGGCGTGATAGTCGAGCTGCGTCACGGAGGCAGCCCCCAGTCGGTTGGCCGTGCCGATGCAGTCGCTTGCCGTCTCGCCGCCGCCGATCACCACAACATGCTTGCCGCGAACCTGCACCGGATTGACGCCGCCGCCGGAATTCACACGATTCTGTGCAATCAGGAAGTCAAGCGCGAAGTGAATCCCGGAGAGCTCGCGCCCGGGGAGTTTCAAATCGCGCGGCACTTCAGCACCCAAAGCCAACACGACGGCGTCGTACTTGGCCTGAAGCGCTGCAATGGAAATGGTCGATTCCGCATCATCATGAACCCCCGGCTCAAGCGTTTCTCCGTCGGTCCCCGTGACGCGGGTGGAGAGCACGAAACGCACCCCCTCGCGCACAAGCTGATCGAGTCGGCGGTCAACCACCTTCTTGCCGAGCTTGAAGTCAGGAATGCCGTAGCGCAAAAGACCGCCCGGCTTATCCATCTTTTCGTAAACGGTAACCGCATGCCCCATCCGAGCAAGCTGCTGTGCCGCGGCCAGGCCTGCTGGGCCAGAGCCCACCACAGCCACGCAGCAGCCCGTTGAGGCAGCAGCCGGCTGCGGCGTCACATAACCTCGGCTAAAGGCCACCTCGGCAATTTTCTTTTCGATCGCCTTGATCGAAACTGCATCGCGGTGAAGACCAAGCGTGCAGCCTTCCTCGCAGGGTGCGGGGCAGATGCGTCCGGTAATCTCCGGGAAGCTGTTGGTGGAATCGAGCACCCGCCAAGCCGATTCCCAGTCGCCGTCCGAGACGTACTGCTGGGTATCGGGCATGGTGTTGTGCAGCGGGCACTGGTGCTGACAGAAAGGGATCCCGCAGTCCATGCAGCGGGACGCCTGTTCACGCCCTTCAGTATCGGAATAAATCGCAATGAATTCGTTGAAGTGCTTAATTCGCTCCTCAACAGGTTCATGGCGCGGTTCCAAACGGGTGAATTTGAGAAAGCCTCCATCGAGTCCCATTTCAGTTCTCCTCCTTCTTGAGGCTCGCAAGAGCATGCTTGTATTCGAGCGGGAACACCTTCGTAAACCGGCCGCGCGCTGCCGGCCAGTCGGCGAGCATCTCACGCGCCGTCGGACTGCCGGTGAGTTCAGCATGGCGTTCAACGAGGCGCTTTAAGAGCACTTCATCCTTCTGACCGTAATGGAGCGGCTCGTCGGAGCCCTGTTCGGCAGCAGGAAGCACATGCGTAAGCTCAAAGGCACCGTCACTCATTTTTTCGGCCAGCTCATCGTTGGGATCCCAGACATAAGCGATGCCGCCCGACATGCCGGCCGCGAAGTTTCGGCCGGTTCGTCCGAGAATGACTGCCGTGCCGCCCGTCATGTATTCGCAGCCGTGGTCGCCGCACCCTTCTGCAACCGTCGATGCCCCGGAATTGCGCACAGCAAAGCGTTCGCCGACGACGCCGGAAATGAATGCCTCGCCGGACGTAGCGCCGTAAAGACAAGCATTGCCGGCAATGACGTTCTCGTTCGGGCGGCCGTCAAACGACGGGCTCTTTTTCACAGCGATCGAGCCGCCGGAGAGCCCCTTGCCGACGTAGTCGTTGGCGCCGCCCGTCAGACGAAGCGAAACGCCTTTGCCAAGGAAAGCGCCGAAGCTCTGACCCGCCGTCCCCACAAGCTCAAAGAGCGCGAAGTCGTCGGGCAGTTCCCCTTGAGCTTCCTGCGCGGCAATGCCCGAAAGCATCGTGCCGACGGCGCGGTCGGTATTGCCGACGCGGGTCTGCACCCGCATCGGGCGCTTAGCCTTCAGCGCTTCAGAAAGTTCGGCAGCATAGCGAAGGTCAAAGGCCTTCTCGAGCTCATGATCCTGCGGCTCCGTCGAGAGCAGCGGGAAGCCCTTTGGATTGGGGAGCTTATAGAGGATCTTTTCGAGCGAGAGCTTCGAGGCCTTCAGGCCGTCGAGTCCCGAGCGCTTGCGAAGGTATTCCACATGACCAATCAGATCATCAAATTTCGCCACGCCGAGCTGCGCCATGATTTCGCGCACTTCCCGAGCGACAAAATGGAAGTAATTCTCCACATGTTCCGGGCGTCCCACGAACTGCCGGCGAAGCGCCGGATCCTGAGTCGCAATGCCGGCCGGGCAGGTGTTCTTCTGACACTTGCGCATCATCAGGCACCCCATTGCCACGAGCGGCGTCGTTCCGAAGCCGAACTCATCAGCGCCGAGCATGGCGCCGATCACAACGTCTCGGCCGGTCTTGATCTGCCCGTCCACCTGCAGCCGAACACGGCCGCGGAGATTATTCATGACGAGCGTCTGCTCCACTTCTGCGAGCCCGATTTCCCACGCGCTGCCGGCGTGCTTAATGGAGGTCGCCGGAGCCGCGCCGGTGCCGCCGTCATGTCCGGAAACCACAATGTGGTCCGCCTTGCACTTGGCTACGCCGGCAGCCACCGTGCCGATGCCGGCCTGAGAAACCAGCTTGACGCCGATGCCGGCATGCGGATTGGCGTACTTGAGGTCGAGAATGAGCTGAGCCAAATCCTCGATCGAGTAGATGTCGTGGTGAGGCGGCGGCGAAACCAGCCCGACGCCCGGCAGCGAATGGCGGAGCATGCCGATATATTTCGACACTTTCTTGCCCGGGAGCTGCCCGCCTTCACCGGGCTTCGCACCCTGGGCCATTTTGATCTGGATAAGGTCGCCGTGAGCAAGGTAGTCCGTCGTGACGCCGAAACGCCCTGAAGCAACCTGCCGAACGCGTGAGCGCAGGCTGTCGCCCGGGTGCAGGGGATAATCCACTTCGACATCGCCGCCGAGAATCGCCTTGAGCGACGTTTCTGTCGTCACCGGGGCATTGCGCCGAACGTCTTCACCGCCTTCGCCGGAGTTGCTCGCGCCTTTCATACGGTTCATCGCCACCGCCATCGTCACGTGAGCTTCGGTGGAAATGGCGCCGACAGACATCGCAGCCGTGGAGAAGCGGCGAATGATTGACGCTTCGCTTTCCACAGACTCGAGCGGTATGGCCTTGCCCGGCACGAACTCAAAGAGTCCGCGAATGGTGAGAAGATCCCGGGCCTGATTGTTGATGAGCCCGGCATAGGTCTGGTACTCCGCCCAGCTGCCTTCACGCACGGCGCGCTGCAGATGCACGACCGCGTCGGGCGTCCAGAGATGGTGCTCGCCCCCCTGACGATACATGTACTGACCGCCCGCAGCGAGCGGAATCACCTTGCGCTCGATGGCTTCAAAAGCGCGCTTATGAACGGTTACGGCTTCTCCGGCGACATCAAAGAGATCGAGCCCCTCCACCGGACTGGGCGTATTGGTGAAGTACTGATCGATGAAGCTCTTTTTGAGGCCCACGGCCTCGAAGATCTGTGCGCCGATGTAAGACATGTAGGTCGAAATGCCCATGCGCGCCATGATCTTATTGAGACCCTTCATGATGGCGTGCAGATAGTTGTTGACATACTTTGCGCGCTCTTCCTCGTTCTTGGCGAGCGACTCCACCACCGCAAGCGCGAGATAGGGATGCACCGCTTCAGCGCCATAGCCGCCGAGTACGGCAAAGTCATGAACGGATCGAGCTGACCCGGTTTCGACCACGAGCCCAGTACTCGTACGGAGCCCTTCTTCCACGAGACACTGGTGCACGGCCGAAGTGGCGAGGAGCGCCGGAATGGCCACGCGTTCACGCGAAACTTTCCTGTCCGTGAGAATCAGAATGTTGATGCCGCTGCGGACCGCATCGACCGCTGCGGCGCGAATGCTTGCCAGGCGCGCTTCAATTGCTTCGCGTCCCCACGCAAGCGGATAGGTAATGTCGATCTCTTTGGAGTGGAACTTCCCGTCGGTAAAGTCCGCGATGGCACGAATACGCTCCATCTGGGCGCCGGTGAGCACGGGCTGCTCCACTTCGAGACGGACGGGCGGGTTCACGGCCATGATGTTCAGGAGGTCCGGACGGGGACCAATGAACGACACGAGTGACGTCACCATCGCTTCTCGGATCGGATCGATCGGCGGATTGGTCACCTGAGCAAAAAGCTGGCGGAAATAGTCGTAGAGCATCTGCGGACGCTCGGACAGGCAGGCAAGCGGCGCATCGTTGCCCATGGACATCACCGGATCCTGACCTTGATAGGCCATGGACTTGAGGATGCGTTCCACGTCCTCACGGCTGAAGCCAAAGACGCGCATGAGTTCATTGCGTCCGAGCAAAAGCGGAGCGGAGGCAGGCGTCTGCGGAATATCGTCGAGACGGATGCGGATCTTGTCGATCCATTCGCGATAGGGATGCTGCGCAGCGAGCGAACCCTTCACCTCATCATTGCCGATAATGCGGCCCTGCTCCAGGTCGAGCAAGAGAATCTTGCCCGGCTCCAGACGCCAGCGGCGGCGGATGCGGCTTTCGTCGATCACCGCGGCGCCCGACTCTGACGCGAGGATCACCAAATCGTCTTTCGTCTCCAGATATCGCGCCGGACGCAGACCGTTGCGGTCGAGAATCGCGCCTATTTGACGGCCGTTGGTGAAAGCGACCGCTGCCGGTCCGTCCCAGGGTTCCATCATGGCAGCGTTGTATTCATAAAGCGCCCGCAGCCGAGGATTCATGGTCTTGTTCTTTTCCCAGGCTTCCGGGATCAGCATCAAGGCGGCCTGGGCAAGCGAGTAGCCCGCCATGGTCAAAAGCTCGAACGCATTGTCAAAGGATGCCGAGTCGCTTTGACCTTGGAAAATGAGCGGCCAGAGCTTTTTGAGATCGTCGCCGAGGACCGGCGACGAAATGTGCTTTTCGCGCGCGAGAATCCAGTTGAAGTTGCCGCGCAGCGTATTGATTTCACCGTTGTGAGCGATGTAGCGGAAGGGATGAGCGAGCTGCCACTGCGGGAAAGTGTTGGTTGAAAAGCGCTGGTGAATCATCGCCAGAGCGGAAATGCAGCGTGCATCCTGCAGGTCGCGGTAGTAGATGCCGACCTGTGTGGCCAAGAGCTGACCCTTATAGACCACGGTGCGCGCCGAGCACGAACAGATATAGAACTCTTTGCAGTGCTTGAGATGCAGATTCGCAATGGCAATGGAGGAGCGCTTGCGGATGATGTAGAGCTTGCGCTCGAGCGCGTCGGTCACCAGCACATCCGGGCTGTGGCCGATGAACACCTGGCGAATGACCGGCTCTTTTTCGCGAACGACGGGCGACATGGGCATGGAACGGTCAATCGGCACGTCACGCCAGCCGAGAATCATTTGGCCTTCGGCCGCAACAGCGCGTTCAATTTCCTCTTCGCAGGCATGACGTGAAGCCGCCTCCTGCGGAAGAAAAACCATGCCGACGCCATATTCGCCGGCGGGCGGGAGCTTCACGCCCTGATTCATCATATCGTCGCGATAGAGCTGATCGGGTATCTGAATCAAGATGCCCGCACCGTCGCCCTGCAGGGGATCAGCGCCTACAGCGCCGCGGTGCCGCAGATTCTTCAGTACGTCGAGCGCCTGACTCACGATGCTGTGGCTCTTTTGGCCCTTGATGTGCGCAATGAAGCCGACGCCGCAGGCGTCGTGCTCAAATTCGCTTCGGTACAAGCCGCAGGAATTCGTCATGTTTCATCTTCCTCGGGATGCGGCCGTCTAAATCGACCGCCCCGCGTCGTGCTGCGCCTTCAAAGAGAGCGGCGTTTTCCGAGGACGCCTTTGAGAGCCGAAAGCTTTTAGAGCCAGAGGTCCCTCAACTGCTTCCCGAAGGGCAGACGGTTTGTCGTAGAGATCGCGGTCGCGCTCAGCGGGGAGGTCGGCGGCCGTGTCTCGGGGTTCTTACCGAAGAATGCTCGAGTTGACGAAGCGTAAGCGTCTTGCAGGCGCGTGGATTGGAGAGTTCGATTTGATCCATCACAAATAATACGAAATCGGGAGTTGTGCTTTTGAGTGGTTTACCTTACCTCCTCAGGCATTTTCCTCATCCCAAAAGTCGGTATCCGCAGGGCGGATGAACGACTGCTTTAAAGGTCTTTTTCACTTCGCGCCGGCGGATCATTCGAGGACGGCGAGAGAAACGAATCAAGCGAAAAAAACTCCCCAACGACCGTGTCGCCAGGGAGCCTTTTGAGAATCCTTTCAGCCCTGAGCTGCCGCCGCAGCGGTTTGCTTGGGGCAGAGAAAGGTTCTCGAGAAGCCGGATGAAGCGCAGCTTCTATTAGCAGACTTCGCGGATCCAGCCTTCAGGCGCTTCAATTTCGCCGTCCTGAATGCCGGTCAGCGTCTTACGCAGACGACCGCTGATTTCGCCCATCTTATCCATGCCGGAAGGCAGAACGATGTCGCCTTCATGCGTATGAATGAGGCCGACAGGGGCGATGACGGCAGCCGTGCCGCAGAGGCAGCATTCCTTCATGTCCTTGACTTCGTCGAAACGCACCTTGCGCTCAATCACGTTCAGACCGAGGTAGTGTTCGGCAACATAAACGAGCGAGCGGCGGGTGATGGACGGCAGAATCGACGTGCTCTTCGGAACGATCAGGTTGTCGTCCTTATCGACGAAGAGAACATTGGCGCCGCCGGCCTCTTCAACGTAAGTACGCGTCTGCGGATCCAGGTAGAGGTTTTCAGCATAGCCGGCGCGATGCGCATCCATCGTCGGGTGCAGGCTCATGGCGTAGTTAAGGCCGGCCTTGATGTCGCCGGTGCCGTGCGGAGCCGCACGGTCCCAATCCGACACCACGAGCTTCTGGGGCTTCACTGCGCCCTTATAGTAGGCGCCCACAGGCATTACAAAAATGCGGAAAAGGAAGGACGGCGCCGGTGCCACACCAATCTGCGGGCCGGAGCCGATCATGAACGGACGGATGTAGAGCGAGCAGCCCGTGCCGTAAGGCGGCACCCAAGCGGCATTCGCGCGGACGGTTTCGAGCACGGCCTCAACGAACTTTTCCTTCGGATAGCTCGGCATTTCCAGACGGGCGGCCGTGTTGTACATGCGTTCGGCGTTCATATCCGGACGGAAGGTGACGATCTTGCCCTGCTTTGTCGTATAAGCCTTCAGACCTTCGAAACAGCTCTGGGAATAATGGAAGACGCAGGCGGACTCCAGCAGCGAGATGTGCTTGTCAGTGATGAGCTTGCCGCCTTCCCAAGCGCCGTTTTCCCACTCATCCTGATAACGGTAGTCCGTCGGGGTATAGGCAAATCCGAGCTTTGCCCAGTCGATGTTCTTTTTTTCCATTTTGGCTTCATCCGAAGAGTAAATACGCTCCGCCGTCCGTCTGTGGGTCGGCCGCCGACGCTCGGGCGGAGAAAAAAGTCGTTCTGCTTGACGAGCCTCCTGCAGGTGAGAAGGCCGTTTGAAGCATGTCAAAAATCCTATCACCCGAGTTCGGGCCGTCTAACGAGGCTTTTAGGGCTTTTCCACTAGCCGATTGAGCTTAAAGCGAATCGAAGCCATTTTTTGCGCATTCCGCCCTTTTCCTCAATAATGTTTCCTTGTTTTTCAATGCAATTTGATTGTTCTATATCTTTTTTTGCATCAACTGAATCGAATTAGCAAAGCGGTTTCCAAAGAGACGCAGCTCAGGCATACCAACCTTTGTCCGCTGCCGCGAGCCTCATCGGACTGACCAAAATACGAAAGACCGCAGCGGAGTTATCCTCCGTGCGGTCTTTCTTCATTTCTTGCCTTCAAAGAGGCTGCTTAGGATTTGTCAGCAGGTTTGGGTGTTTCAGCCTCTGCCTTCACTTGAGGCGCCGCCGGCTCCGGCAAACCGACCTCAGGGACGGTGTCTGAAGCAGCATTCGCTGATGCGGCCTCGGCAGACTGAGCAGCTTCCGCTGGTTTTGCCGGTTCCGTCGGCTGATCCGTTGCTGCAGGCTTTGAGCGCTTAAAAACACCTTTGAGCTTATTCAATCCGGAGAGGCGCGAAAAACTCCACTTAGCTGATTTTTGAGCGGCTGCTTCCTGCGCATCTGCCTCGGCAGCATCTTCAGCAGCCGCGCCTTCCATCTCATCCGTCATGCCTACCCCCGGGCCGGCTTCAGCTCGTGCCTGTGCTTCACTCTGTCGGGCTGCCTCTGCGGCCGCAGCCTCAACATCTCCCTTGCAAACCGGATTGCCGAGCGTGATATCTGCGCGCATAGCAGCGGCCGTCTGAGCGGAAATCAAGCGCGCAGAAGCCTCAACGGTCGAAAGAAAAGTCACCTTCTCCATCTTCACTTCAGGCCAAATGCCGCGAGAAGTAGCGGCCACCACAATGGGCAGATTGGGCGAAACGCGTCGAGCAGCCTCGGCAATGCGCAGTGACTCCGCACCCGATTCGAGCAGCACCAGCAGCTTGGCGTTATGCAAATGCGCGTGAATCCAAGTCTCCTCAGTACTCGGATCTCCCAAAACGACAGAGATCTTGCGATCGTCGAGCGCCTTGGCATTGGCTTCATCAGAACTCACTGCCACGACCGGAATACCGCTTTCTTCGAGGGACACCGCAAGGCGATCCAGAAGCGGTCCGGAACCAGCCACGACAGCCTGTCCCTGAAGCTTTTCGGCCTCCGTATCAGCAGGAAGGGATTCATAAGGCGCGTGGCGCATTGCTGCGCGTCTCGCCCAAGCAAATCGAGAGGTCAGCCAGCGGCTGATGTGCGGCTCTGCCCAGAAAAGTCCTGGATTCAGCGCGATTGAAAGAATGGCGCCGGCCACAACGAGATTAACCGTCGACATATCCGCCAAGCCAAGCTCTACCGCCTGACCGATCAAAATGAAGGAGAATTCGCCGATCTGCGCCAGCGCTACCGCCGCAATCATGGCGGTATGGAGCGGATAACGCATGAAATAAACGAGACCGAATGCACCAATCGATTTGCCGAAGAGAATAATCAGCAGAACGGTTAAAACCTCAAGCGGGGACTCGAGCAGGATATGCCAGTCAAAGAGCATGCCGACGCCGACAAAGAAGAGTACGGAGAAGGCGTCCTGCAGCGGCAGCGATTCCGTCGCCGCACGATGCGCAAAGCGGCTTTCACGCATCACCATGCCGGCAAAGAAGGCCCCCAGCGCAAAACTCACATGGAAGATTTCCGATGCGCCGTAGGCGACGCCGACCGCTGCGGCCAGTACAAAGAGCGTGAAGAGTTCGCGCGACCCCGTACGGGCAACCTGCCCCATGGCCCAAGGCAGCACTCGGCGGCCGACGACGAGCATGACGACCACAAAAAGCGCGGCGTTGAAAAGCGTCTGACCGATCATCCAGAGAATGTCGGCATTGGCCAGACGCGTCGAGGCCCCGGGCGTCCCCGGCATCATCAGATTGGCAAAGGGCGGCAGCAGCACGAGGATGAGCACGGTGGCAATATCTTCGACCACCAGCCAGCCCACCGCAATGCGTCCGTCGGGACTCGTCAGTTTGCCGCGCACGTCAAGTGCCTTTAGGAGCACTACAGTCGAAGCGCACGAAAGCGATACGCCAAGCACGATGGCTTCCGCCCAGTGCCGATCAAAGAACCAATGCGCAAAGCACGCTCCGAGCGCAGTAGCGATCGTCATCTGCAAAACTGCGCCCGGCACAGCAACACTTTTGACAGACCAAAGATCTTTGAGCGAAAAGTGAAGGCCAACGCCGAACATCAGCAGCATCACACCGATTTCCGAGAGCTGCGAGGCGAGCGCAGCGTCCGCAACGACGCCGGGCGTGTACTTGCCCGCCGCAATGCCCGCGAGCAGATAACCCACGAGAGCCGGCGATCGGAAGACACGTTCGGCTATAAAACCGAAGACAAGCGCAAGTGAAAAAGCGATAACCAGCGTCGAAATCAAAGGCAGCGAATGGTCCATTAGCGGCTCGATGGGGATGGAGTTGGCGATCTGCGGCTGCAGGTGACGAATTTGGAAGTATACCTTTGACGCTTAAGCTATTTCGTGTATGCATCCGCCAATAAAGCAAAGAATAGAAATCTGTTGCTTAAGTTCCTCGGGAAACCTCTCCAACACCCATATTGCCCTAGCCCGAAGCGTCATAAAAACGTAAAATCCCGTCTCGAACATCATTACCAGCCTGCGCATCGCTTGTCCCTTCTGGATTCCGTGCATTGCGCCCGCAGCAATATGACCGAATCGACGGAAGATCAACTGCAGTCCGAGCCCGGGGGGTCCCCGGCTCAAGCATCGCAAAAAGTTCAAACTAAGCCCGTCGGCGCGGCAGGCATCGGCACTCCCGCAGCTGCTGTGGCAGCTGCGCGTTCCGGCATCCGCCAGTCGCCCTGCACGGCATCACCGACTCAGCGGCCGCAAATTCAAATTGTTGCCGTTATTCCGGTATATGACCAGCCGGCCAAGCTCGAATCCGTCGTGCAGTCGCTTCGACAGCTTGCGCTTCCTGTCATTGTCGTTGATGACGGCTCACACGAACCCACCAAGAGTCTCTGCGATCGTCTCGCCGCCCCTCAGGTGAAGGTGATCCATCAGCCCTTCAACCAGGGCAAAGGCGCTGCCGTCATTGTCGGTTTTAAAGCCGCCGTCCGCATGGGCTTCACGCATGTGCTGCAGATTGATGCCGACGGGCAGCTCGATTTCGGCGCGGTGCCGAATTTGATCCGCCTCGCGCAGAAATTCCCGCACGCTCTGATCTGCGGCACGCCGCAGTTTGACGCCTCTGCGCCGCCCGCCCGCAAGTGGGGCCGACGGGTAACCAACTTCTGGTGTTCCGTCAACAGTCTTTCCATGTCCTTTGGGGATGCAATGTGCGGCTTGCGAATCTATCCTCTGGACTCTGCGCTCGCCATCTGCGAAAACGCCCGCATCGGACGCCGCATGGAGTTTGATCCGGAAATTTTGGTGCGCCTCCTTTGGGCTGGCGTGCGGGTGAAAAATGTTCCCGTTGCCGTCACCTACCCCAAAGACGGTGTCAGTCACTATGCACCGTTTAAGGACACCATGCGCATCAGCTGGATGCACAGCCGGCTCTTCCTGCAAATGGCTACGCGCATGCCGATCATCTTGTGGTCGCGTATCTTCGGCTGGACGGCTGAATGCGAGTGTCCGTCGGGTTCAAGAAAGTCCTGCTGCTCCATGCCTAAAGGCAAAACGGTCCCGCAGTCCAAAGCGCCGAAAACCGCTCAGCCGGCAGCTGCACCCGTGAAGCCTCAGGCCAAAGCTGCCCCTAAACGTCCGCCCATGACGCCCGAAGAAAATGAACGGGCACGGCGCGCCTTTCATGCCGCAACGGTTGCCAAACGAAACGCGGATCGTGCATTGGCCCAAATCGAGCAGGAAGCGGTTGACCGACCGGGATCCTCGGACCGCTCAATCTAAATTCTGGATGTCTCGAATCACTCCCTCGAGGGCGGCAGACCTCTCCAATGACGAAGAAAAGCACCGGCAGCCTCTTCATTCCAGCAAGCTGCCGGAATGGCCGACTTTGACCGAACGCACCAGCGTACTCGGCATCCGCATCCTGCTTTTCATTCACCGCCATTGCGGCGCTCTGCCCTTCAGAATAGTTTTGCGGATGGTGAATGCCGTCTACTGGTTCTCCTCTCCCCGTCTGAGGGCAGTCGTCTGCGACTATCAGCAGCGAGTCGACCGAGCAGCTCCCTTTCTCCTCAAGGATTTCGGCACATCGGCCCCATCCGCCCGTTCCGGATTGGCCCAGCTGGAGCGGTTTTCGCTGGCTATTCTTGAAAAATTCTGTGCGCTTTCGGGGGAAGACCATTTGGCAGCGCTCGATGTGAGCGGAGACGAGCCCTTTCGCAAAGATGCGCCTAAAGCGGGATGCGTCATTCTCACGTCGCACACGGGGTGTCAGGAACTCCTCTCTCAGGCATCGCCCGCCTACAGCAGCCACCCCATTGTGATCCTGCAGCATACCGGGCATGCCAGACGGTTTAATGAGCTCCTCGAACGTGCCGGCGCACGGCCGCCGCAAGTCGAACTCTTTGAAATCGGCTCTGCGCTCTCGCCCGCGCTCGTCATGGAGCTCGCGGACCGTGCTTCCCAAGGCGCTTATATTGTTTTGGCAGGCGACCGAACGCCGATGGGATCCGAGGCTTCCCAAGCCGTCCCTTTCTTTGGCAGCCCTGCCCGCTTTCCTACGGGCGGCGCACTGCTCGCCGACCTGCTTGGCCTGCCGCTTCGCATGATGGTCTGCACGCGCCCGAAGGCAAAAGAACGACGCTACCGCGTCAAGTTCTTTGAGCTCGCCGCTGCCGGCCGCATTCCGCGCAAAGCTCGCGCAGAGCACCTCCAAAACATGGCGGCCCGCTATGCCATGCATCTTGAAGAGGAACTTAAGTCCTCCCCGCTCGACTGGGCCAACTATTATGATTTCTGGGAGAGTCTCTCTTGAAAGCAGCCGCTCACTTTATCCGAATAGCCTCTGGAGCCGTTATTCCTGCCGTTCTTGCGATTGGCTTGGGCGGATACGTTCATGCCGCGAAGGGCGCAGATATTTCACCGGCCACGCAGACACTGCAAGACGGGGCGCTTTCTGCCGACGTACGAGCGCTCCTCGCCCCCTTGGCTGCCAAGCGTGTTGAAGGAACCTTTGAAGAACGCCGCTCCGTGCCGGGCTTTCCCAAACCCATGCTGAGCCGAGGACATTTCACGCTCGAGGGTGAGAGCCTCGTGTGGCAGACGCAAACACCCTTTGCCTCACTCATGAAGGTCACGCCCGAAGGCGTATTTCTGGAAGCCGCCGGCGAGAAGCAGGCACTCACTGCCGCTGAAATTCCTGCAGTCGGCCGAATCTGCACGCTGCTGACGAGCGTAATGGGCGGCCGATTCGATGCACTCTCCGACCTTTTTGCGGTCAGCGCCGCTCAGTCAGAAGGACGAGTTCACATTTCAGCCGATCCCAAATCACCCGAACTCGCCCAGGTGGTCAAGCACATCCAAGCCGAAGCGGGCAGCTATTTGGAAAAACTCACCATGACGGGACCTCAGGGAGACGAAACCGTCGTGCTCTTTTCCAATGTGACCGTTGAACGCTGAGCGCACGAAGCCGATCCGGCGCGGCCTCAGGATTCAATGGGCCCGAGATCCGAAGGCAGCCGCAGATCACCTCTCGGCGAGAGTGCCACAGATCCGATCTTAGGGCCGTCGGGCATACTGCTTCGCTTAAACTGCTGCGCATAGAACCGACGGAAGAAAGTTGCCGCGGTTTTGCTGAGCAAAGCTTTGTCAATCTCCGGAAAGGCAATCGCCGCAAGCGTTTCAATTTTGGCTCTGGCAAAGCCAGACTTCATCACGTGATAGAGGAAGAAGTCGTGAAGCGCATAGGGGCCGAGCGCAGCCTCAGTGGACTGAATGCGTCCGGCGGCATCGGGCGGCAGCAGTTCCGGACTAATCTCCGTTGCGAGCACGCCGGCCAGCACCTCTTCAAGCTCAGGATGCATCTCGCCGAAAACGCGCACCAAATACTGCACAAGCGTCTTCGGCACGCCGGCGTTGACCGCGTACATGGACATATGGTCGCCGTTGAATGTGGCCCAGCCCAGAGCGAGCTCGCTCATATCGGACGTTCCCAGCACAAGACCGCCGACAGCATTGGCGACATCCATGAGAATCTGCGTGCGTTCCCGCGCCTGAGCATTTTCAAAAACCACGTCATAGCGATCTTCCGGATGCCCAATATCGGCAAAGTGCTGCCGACAAGCCGGACGAATATCGATCGTGCGGAATTCAATGCCAAGCCCCCGCATCAGTGCCTCTGCACTGGCACGCGTTCCCGAAGAAGTACCAAAGCCCGGCATGGAGATGCCGAGGATGTCCGAACGCGGACGTCCGAGCTCATCCATAGCCGCAGCCGCAACGAGGAGCGCCAGCGTACTGTCGAGACCGCCGGAAACCCCGATCACAACGCGGGCAATCCCCGTCTTGCGCAATCGCTCCGTCAGCCCCGCGCACTGCATGCGCAAAATTTCCCTGGCGCGCTCTCGTCGGCGATCAGCATTTTTAGGAATAAAGGGGGTCGGATCCACCTTGGCGGGCCACAGTGCCGAGCGTGCCGAGGGCGTTGGCGCCGCATGAATGCGGCGGCAGGGCTTTGCCTCAACACCCTGCGCAAATGAACGAAAGCGAATGCGTTCGAGCTCAATGCGCTCCAGATCGATATCGGCCGAAATCATGCCGGTCTGCCAAATGGATTCCGCCGCGATGCGCCCGCCGGCGGCCGCGAGCATGTGTCCGGAGAAAACCAAATCCGTTGTCGACTCACCCTCGCCCGAAGATGCATAAACGTATGCGCACATGGACCGTGCAGACTGCAGACGCACGAGTTCGCGGCGAAACTTCGCCTTGCCTGCTATTTCATTAGAGGCGGAAAGATTAACGATAACGTTGGCTCCCGCAGCTGCCGCTGCTGCCGCAGGCGGCTGAGCAACCCAAAGATCTTCACAAATTTCTGCGGCGATCGCTAAACCCGATGCTGATTCGATGATCAGATCTGTGCCGAAAGGAACCGTGTCGCCCAAGAGTTCCGCGGTGCTGCTCACCGCCTCAGAAGCGGGCGAAAACCAGCGCGCTTCATAAAATTCCTGATAGTTAGGCAGATGACTCTTGGGAACAATGCCTAAAACCCGGCCGTTTTGCAGGAAAACGGCGCAGTTAAAAAGCCGGCCATCCGCACGAATCGGCGCTCCAAGGACAACGATGAGTCCCTCGGATTCAGGCCGCTTCAGATGATCTTTAATGCATTCGAGCGCCGTCAGAACACCTTCGAGAAGCGGCGCCCGCAAGAAGAGGTCTGCTGCCGTATACCCCGAGAGCACCAGTTCGGGCAAAACCAGCACATCCGCTTTGAGGGCTTCAGCCTGATCGATGACCGAGCAGATTTCCGCTGCGTTTTTCATCGGTTCTCCAGGATGCACCCGAGGCGAACCGGCCGCAGCTTTAATGAACCCTGTGGCGTTCTCACCGATCTTCATAACCATTCCTTCTCGTATACATCCTGCCGCGGAGCGATCTTTCCGACGACCTCACAGCGCATTCTAATAATGCCTTAACGCTCCAACCGGAAAGCCCGCAGCTTAAGCTCCCGACGAACCGTGATACTGCACAAAAAACCACCCTCACTGCGGGATTGGCATTTGGCATGAACTTGCTAAACTCAACCGCAGCTGCGCAGTTCAAACACTGCAGCTGCCCACATCAAAATCCACACAAGCGGAGATATTTAAAGAGCATGTGCACCACCATCGTTTTCGGCGAAAAGGCTTCCGCCGACGGCTCATTCATCGTCGCCCGCAGCGCCGACAGCTCCTCGCTTAAAGCCCAGCACTTCGTCATTCATCCTGCCCGCCAGGGTCAGACCGGTTTTTACAGCTGCAAAGCGCACGGCGGCGTGAATGACTTCACCTACCCGCTTCCGGAGAATTCCCTGCGCTATACGACGATTCCCAACTGGAAGACGCAGCTTCACGGTGCCTGCGGCTTCAACGAAGCCGGCATGGGACTCACCGGCACGGAATCGATCTTCGCCTCTGAAGCCGCACTTGCCGTTGATCCGTACGTCAAGGAAACGGGCATTACCGAGGACGACATCGCCGACGTACTGCTCTGCCGCTGCCGCACCGCACGCGAAGGCGCTGCAGAACTTGGCCGCATCATTGAAGCGCAGGGGTGCGGTGAAGGTTTCGGCGTAGCGTTCGTTGACGAAACCGAGGTTTGGTACCTTGAAACCGGTTCCGGCCACCATTGGCTTGCGCAGCGTATCCCAGCCGACACCTATTTTGCCTCCGGCAATCAGGGACGCTTCCAAACTTATGACCCGGCCTCCGACGACCAGATGGCCTCGAAGAACCTGGTTGAATTTGCTGTCGAAAAGGGACTCTACAACCCCGAAACCGACGGTGAATTCAATTTTTCCAAGGCCTATACGCGTGACGACGACCGCGACCGTACTTATAACGACCCGCGTGTCTGGGTCATGCAGAAGCGTCTCAACCCGTCGCTTGAACAGAACCCTGACGCCGGCCGCAGCTTCCCCGTGTTCCTCACGCCCGAGCGCAAGGGAACCATTGAGGATGCCAAGGCGCTGATGCGCGACCATTTCGCCGGCACCGAGCATGACCCGTATGGTCACGGCCTGCGCGGCGATGAACCGTGGCGTCCGATCAGCGTTTTCCGCACGTATGAAGCTCACGTCATGCAGGTGCGTCCGTGGCTTCCGAAGGAAATCGGCCAAGTCATCTATGTCGCCCTCGGCATGGCTGATCTTTCGGTCTTCATTCCCTTCTATGCTGGTCTCACACAAGTTCCGGCATCATGGAGCAAGGGGACCGATCAGTGCGATACGGAATCGGCCTACTGGAAGTTCCGCCGCCTGCAGACGCTCGCCATGACGGACTACCCGAAGCTTGCGCCGATCGTGCATGAAGCCTTTGCGGCCTTCGAAGCTGAAACATCTGCTGCCCAGCAGCGTATGGAAGAAGAGTATCTTGCCCTTAAGGCTACGAGTGAAGCGGCTGCCCGCAGTCACCTTGACGCCTTCAATCTGAAGGTCATTGCTGAAGCCGAAGCCCTCGCCGAGAAGCTTCTCTGCCGACTCTTCACGATCCGCACGGCCGATATTGAGGCGCTTGTTCCTGCAAAGAACCGCAAGAACAAGGATTAACAGCAGTTTTGTTTTCCCTGCCGGCAGACGTTGTTTGTCGGCAGGACTTTAGAGCCGCGAAAGCGGCTCTTTTTGATGGCTTGAATCAAAGAATCGCAAGCGAAATCCAGATGGGCAGCGTCACTATTGCTGCTAATGTCTGCAGGGATGTTGCGGCAGCAACAGCCGGCGCGTTGCCGTGCATAGCGGCCGTCATCACATAGCACGACTGTGCTGTCGGCAGAGCCGCAAAAAGAATGACGACTCCCGCCGCTGCCGGCGGCAGTCCGCAGGCGACCGTCACTCCCCAAGCGACAAGCGGCAAAAGCATCAGTCTTTGCACGGCGCCGGTGAGAATAAGTCCCCAGCTGCCGCGCAGCGCTGCAAAGCGCAGACCGGCACCGATGCAAAGCAGCCCCATAGCCAGCGAAGCATTGCCAAGTCCCTTTAAGAAGTGATGGATGGTTGCGGGTACTGTGATGCCGAGAAGATTGCAGCAGAGTCCAAGAACCGTCGCGATAATGAGCGGATTTTGGACAACCGCTTTGCCCGTAACAACCATGAGGCTGGGCTTAGAGCCGTTTGTCTGCTCACCCAAGGCTGCATCACGTTTGGCCACAGCACCAGCGAGCGCACTCACCGCAATGGTGTTTGAAATCGGCACCCAAAAAGCGATCAAAAGTGCCAGAAGTGCAAAACCCTGATCACCAAAAAGCTTCAGAGCAAGGGCAAAACCAATATAAGTGTTGAAGCGAAAGCCGCATTGAAAGAGTGATGCATGGGTGACCGGATCAGCCTTCACCAAATAGCGAATGCACCAAGACGCGCAGACGCCGATCAGCATCGCCCCGATGCCTGCGGCCAGGAACCCAGCAGATTCTCCGAGCGAAAGGCTGGACCCAGAGATCGAGGTGAAAAGCAGCGGCGGGAAAAGCACGTAGAAAACAAGCCGTTCGGCCTGTTTCCAGAAATCTTCTGAATATTCGAACTTCAGCCGCAGCAGCAATCCCAGCAGAATGATCGAAAAATCAGGTGCGATGAGCGCAACGCTGTCCATGATGTTAGGCAGTTAAATAAAGACGTAATACTCTATTCTCACTACAGCGGCAAAGCCGTGCCATGCGGAGATACGAGAGTCCTCGAAAAGGAATACCATTCCGGTCGAAATCGGTTTTGGAAGTCGATAATAAGAAACCCGATTGCGGCTTATGCCAGCCGCACAACGAATCTGCATTTTTGCCATGATCTGTAATCTTTGCCCTCGCCGCTGCGGCGCGGACCGTTCGACCCTCCAAGGTCTGAAGCGCAGCATCTGCCGCGCCACTGATGACGTTGAGATCGCACTGGTCAGTCTCCACGCTTGGGAAGAACCGATCCTTGAGAGCGGAAACGGTGCCGGCACCGTTTTCTTTTCACACTGCAATTTACGGTGCTGCTTTTGTCAAAACTATGAAATCAGTGCTGGGGGCAAAGGCATCAAGGTCACCACAGCCAGACTCACCGATATTTTTCTTGAAGAAGCTGAACGCGGAGCATCATGCATTGAGCTGGTGACACCCGGTCATTACACCCGCCAAATTCGTGAAGCGCTTCTCTCTGCCAAAGCTCAGGGCTTAAAACTTCCAGTTGTATATAACTCCAACGCTTATGAGCTCCCTGAGACACTCAGGATGCTCGATGGCTTGGTGGATATCTTTCTGCCGGATCTCAAGTATTTCGACAGTCGACTGGGTGAAAAATATTCTGGCGTTCCGAAATATTTCGAATATGCCTCCGAAGCTATCCGTACGATGTTCGCGATGACGGGTCCTGCCAGGATTGGCGATGACGGTCTCTTAAAACGAGGCATGATCATCCGTCATCTGGTTCTTCCCTGGCAATGGAGAGACAGCTGCCGCTGTCTGGATTGGATTCATGACACTTTCGGCGATGATGTTTTCGTTTCTGTCATGAACCAATACATGCCGATCTATAAAGCATGCCGGCATCCGGAGATTAATCGTCCACTGACAACACTTGAATATCAGAAAGTTATTCGTCACGCGGATGAGATCGGCATCACCAAGGGCTTCATGCAAGTGGGAAAAACGGCAGAAGCGAAATTCATCCCAAACTTCAATGGCGACCATGTTCTGGCTGACGCACTTGACAGCTGTCCAGAGCAAGATAAAAGCGCATAGGAAACGCAAGGCTCGACGATGGCAGGAAGACGCCGTATCGACGAATGATTTCATTCGTGAGGGACGATGACCTGAAGCGGAGTTAATGATTCATTAATTCACAAGCGACTTGTTGAGGTCATCAAGTTCGTCGAAGATTTCTTTAAATGCTTCACTATACTTTTTCTTGAGATCGTCACTGTAAACTTATGCTGAACTCAATGCGACAGTAGGTTTGCCGCGAACGCTTTTTACCACTGGCTGACCATTTGATTGGCTCACATTGGCGATCAGATCTGTCAAGTTCCGGCGGTGTGTTTCTTCAAGTAAAAGCCAACCGCTATTGACGGCAAAGTTCTCAGCGGATGGTGGGTTTTTATGCCATTAGAGAGTGAGTCAATCGATAACTGTCTCCTGCGTCTCTGATGAGATATCCGTGGTGCACGATGCAGTCAATCCTAACCATAAGCACTACGCGCTCATCGCAAAAGACCTTGCTTCACTCCGCCGCGGGCATGTTGGTCATCAAAATGACACTGCAGCACTCGTAGCAATCGGCGATAGATAATGTTAAATAAGCTCCCTTGACAGCGGAGTAATCGTTGGCAAGTCCTCTGAGAGCACTTGCCAACGTACGCTACTGGTAGCGGAAAACAATGTACTCGTCTTTGATATCCGTATCGGTGATAAGGACATTGCCGAAAAAGTATGAATCGCCCTGACCTGAATTGCGGGACGTACGAATTACACCAGAACCGGAAACCTCTTTTACCTTTTTTGCGATCAGTCGCTTCAAAGCTGCTTCTTCCCCAATGTCCTCGGTGTATTGACCGTCAATGTACCCAATGACTGTGAATGGCTTGGATGGTGCGCCCTTGATCCATATCTCAACCCCATTAGCGATATCGCACGCACCGCCAGAGCCTTTGAGAACTTGCTCGTCTCCTACGAATGGGTGATATTCAATCGTAGCGGAGCAACTTGAGAGGAACGCGACAAGAAACCATGTCAAAAGTGATCGTTTCAAACCAATCTCCCTCCGAATAATGCCGGCCATGCAAGCAATGCTGACGAAGTGTCCCTTTTCATAGAGCCAGTAGAAAACGGAACAACCGAATTTCTCATGACAGAGAATAAAGCAGAAACACAAAGTACCTGAGATTTCTACGACCGTTTTCTGTCCTATCAGTATACCCTGAGTGTTTAATCGCTCCGGCGTTGCCTTCTGTGAAGCGTAAAAAATGTTGCGAGAGAGGCCCATCAATCGACAGGCATAAGCGCCGCTAAGGCCTTTCTTGTGAGCTCCAACTGCCGCTACAATTCTTTTTTAAGCTCGTCTTTACAGCTTTCGAAGACTATTTCGAGAATAGATTCCGCACAGATCAGGTGACCTCGTGCGTCCTGCCTCTCTTTGAGGAGTGCCTTCCGTTCTACAAGCGTTAAGAGACGACCGGCAGGAACGTTGGAGAGTTTTCGATGGACATTTTGATGTTCCCAACTCTACCTCCAGGAGACTGGCTCCGGGAGGTTCTAATCTGATGCAAGGTCACTCCGTTTTTTCTTCCTAATTTATTATTTTGTCTCACTTTCTCTTTGACCTTATCATGGTCTATAGTTATTGAATATAACAATATCATCATTGCCAAAACCATGATTTTTTCTCTACGTATGCTGATGAGCGCACTTATGTCTACAACCATCGCAAGCGTTGGTATCTGAAAAAGAAACGGTCTCGCATTGAGAAATGTTGCCATGTCGAATTTGGACCCGTAACCTATGCAGGTTCATCTCGGACGAAAAATTCTCACGAACAACCCGAATACGCGGCAAGTTTTGATTTTACGATAATAATCAGTTCATTGAATAGGAGCCACTCGAGCAATCAGAATAAGGACAACGAACCGTTTTTCCAACAATTCTTTAACAAAGCCTTCATGTAGCTGCGTTATCTAAAATCCAATAAACCGACCGGTCGAAATGCCAGGAAAACAAAAGAGATCCCGAAAAATCCGAGATCTCTTTACCCTGCTGAGTTTGCCCTTACCCCCGGGAGTTTTCCGTGACAAAGTGCACCCTCGGGAGTTTGGGTCTCTTTATCACTTTGTCCAATGTCGAGCGTAATCGCATCTCGCCTGACTGGGAATAAAGACTATTTATTCAACACCAACCTCAGAGTCTCCGGCCTTTCGACCTGCATCATACGCCTGAATAATGGCTTTGATGTCATCAGCATAAGCGTAAAGGTCAGTGACTTTTTCAAGCGTCACAGCCGACTCGTCTCGTTTGATACCTAAGAAATCAACTTTCAGGATATCCTTTTTGAAAAGGAGCCGAACTATCGTTTTATTGCGGTTGTCGTCGAGCAAAATCGCACAGTAAGACTTGTTGTCTCGAATAGCGATACGAGTTGGATCAGTAACTTGTGCAGCAATAGCCTGCACGATCTGGAAGCCCATAAGTTCATCAGCCGTGGTCTCTACGGCATCATCATCAGACACCATCTCCTCAGCCGCCTGAGCTTCTTCTAACTTGGCTTTTTCGCTGTCTTCGTCCTCGGCTGCCTTCTTCAGACGAGCAGAAATACGGTCTTCAACGAACTGCTTAAACGCTTCCTTAAGCAAAGGTGTCAGTTTTTCTTTGACTGACTGAGTGATCGTCCCTCCCCAGACCTTCTTCGCAAAGAAGCGAACGAAGTCTTCCTCGGGCGCGTCCATCTGCTTAGCAAGAAGAGCTTTGAATTGTCCCGTGTATTTAAGTTGTTCAGCCACGCGGACCGCGCGCTCATCATCAAACTTATCTTTGCGAAGCTCTTGAAGCTTGGGCAAGAGGTCGATAGACGGATTTTCAACGTCAAACTCCATATACGGAGAGTTATCCATAACGTTGTCTACTTCTAAATCCGTATAGAACCTATATTGATGTCCATTTGTCAGAATACCGATCTTGGCGGTCTTGACGAATGGGAAATAGCGCTTGAGCTGATCTGCATGTGCTTCGCAAAGAGGCTCTGAGTAGGCTTTCGCTTCGATCAGGATGATCGGATGATCATCTTTCAAAAGGGCATAATCCACGCGCTGGTCTTTTTTGACGCCGGCTTCTGCTTGAAACTCCGGAACTACTTCAGCCGGGTTGAAAATATCGTAGCCAAGGAGTCGGATGAACGGAAGGATCAGAGCGGTTTTGGTGGCCTCTTCGGTGGTCAGTTTTTCAGCCAAATCGCGACTACGCGAGCCGAGAACCTTGACCTCATCAATGAATTCCATGACGATAGTTCCTGTTTGACGTTGGACAATTAGAAGATTGTCTACCTTCGCACCGCACTGCGTCAATAATTAACCCAAGTCGGATTGAAACCGGATTTGCACCTCGTACCCTCCCACACCAACAGATGTACCGTTTGACATCCAGTGATTTCTATAGTTAAAGCAGTGAATTCAGTAATCAAGCCTTTATCAAATGGCTGTACAGTCCCTTTCGTCGAAAGCTATTACTAGGGAATACACTGAGCACATACTGAGCGTTGGAGTTCCACCTTGGTCCTCACCCATTTAAGGGGGATTTCTACACTTGCCCGCTCGACAGCCCTCTGCACCTCAACTCTCGTCAGCCGAATCAACGCATCACCTTTCCTTGTTGCAACTAAGGAGAAGCAGTGAAAAATGCAAACCGTCAGCAAGTTCTAAAAAACGGCTCTTACTGCGTTCCCAAGCATCAAAAGGTGAAGAAAGCAACAGAAAGACAGTTTCTGAAAGATCTGGAGATCCCGCAGTGCCCCTCGAAAGAGAGGCTCTCTGAGGCACGATGTAATACACATGAAACTCTCAGACTACCGATTTCACTCACTCCTCCTGATACCTAACCCAGAGGGCGGCTGGACTATTTTCACAAGAGGCACTACCGAGGCGGATAAGGGAACCCCAAACAACGGCAGGGCATTGGCTCCTTTCTTCGATTTAGCAGAGTCATCGCTTCGTTTGCATCATCACCGGCTAGCTGAATCCTGTCAGCGTGTTCTGTACGTGCCGCCGACGATTGCCATGAATGAGATGCTCCGTAACGTGTCGTTTGAGGCAGACACCTCCTATACCGATCTGACGCGTACTCTTGGCATTAATCCTAAGTCTGTAGCTTAGACCTTGACTCTTCAGCGGCGAGCAACAAGCTTTTATGCTCTGGTGCGAGCTTTTTTCAAGTTGGCTCCATTAGAGTGCTGCCCTCAGGGCTCGATTTCTAGCACCTCCCGAGGGGGTCTGCTTGGGTGGCTTTTGTGGCCATGTCAGCGGCGTTTAGCACTGCCAACACAGCAAAGGTCCAATCCGCACCAACAGAAAGGGCCTTATCTTTTCTAGGAAGGTAGGCAATGTGTACTCAAAAACCCTCTCTAATCTACGTAGGAGATAGCAGCAGGCTCGGGGAAAATAGTGGTTCCGTAACGGTTCCGTAGCGTCGTTTTTCTGGGTTGGTTGTGCGGTTTCGTTTGTCTTCGAAGCTAAATAAAGACTAACTGCAAGACGCATGATGCAATAAAAAAGCCTGAAGCAGTAGGGACTTCAGGCTAATCGTAGGCATTTGTTTGTATTCGCACGACAACGTTTCTTACCGTGCGTGGCGGAAGGAGAGAGATTCGAACTCTCGGGAGTTATTAGCTCCGCCGGTTTTCAAGACCGGTGCATTAAACCGCTCTGCCATCCTTCCTGAATTCAACTTCGCGGTGAATCGAGCGTTGAATTCTACATATCCTCTGTCAGAACCGCAAATCTTATTGACTACTTCGCGGCATTGACCTCATGAGCATCCTCAACTTCATCTGACTTAGCTGCAGTTGCGGGCTCCCCAACCACCTCGAAATCTCCCATGCGGCGCAGACGTTCTGAACGACGCTCCATCAACGTATTGAGCGGAAGTTTCAGGAGCGCCCGCAGTTCGTCGATTAAAACCTGACGCAGACTCGTAGCCATCAATTTCGGATCGCGATGAGCGCCGCCCAACGGCTCGGAAATGACACGGTCAACCAGTCCGAATTGGCTTAAACGATCTGCTGTCAGCGCGAGCGCTTCAGCCGCGCGCGGCGCCTGTGCAGCATCCTTCCAGAGAATGGAAGCACAGCCTTCCGGAGAAATCACCGAATAGGTGGCGTACTGCAGCATCATCACCATGTCCGCGACAGCCAGTGCCAGCGCACCGCCGGAGCCGCCTTCACCGATGATGCAGGTCAGCACCGGAACCTTCAGTCCGGCCATTTCAAAAAGATTGCGGCCAATGGCTTCAGACTGCCCGCGCTGCTCGGCGTCGATGCCTGGGTAGGCACCCGGAGTATCAACGAAGGTTACGACCGGGAGATCAAACTTCTCGGCAAGCTTCATGAGCCGCAGAGCCTTGCGGTAGCCCTCGGGCTTAGCCATGCCGAAATTGCGGCGGCTGCGCTCTTTGAGCGTGCGGCCTTTTTGGTTGCCGATCACCACAACGTTGATGTCGGCCAGACGTGCCAGACCGCCGACGATCGCTTCATCATCGGCAAAAGCGCGGTCTCCGTGGAGTTCATGGAAGTCCGTAAAGATCGCATCGATATAGTCGAGCGTGTAAGGGCGCTGAGGATGGCGAGCCACAAGCGAGCACTGCCAGGGAGTCAGCTCAGCGTAGATCTTCTTGACAAGCTCGTCTTCCTTGGCTTGAAGCGAAGCGATTTCACTTGCTACGGAAACCGCATGCCCCGCTTCGCTTTCATCAAGCTCACGAAGGTCGTCGATCTTCTTTTCAAGCGCTTCAATATCATGCTCAAATTCGAGAAAAACCTTCTTGGCCATCCCACTCTTCTCCGTCATCTTTGTTGGGTTTGTATCTCAGCGGCGCAGGCTTTAAATGCGGCGCCAGGTCGTTCCTGCAGCCCCGTCCTGGAGCTCGATGCCCTCTGCGAGGAGCGACTTGCGGATTTCATCCGCACGCGCAAAATTCTTCGCCTTCTTTGCTTGAGCACGCTCTTCAATGAGACCCTCAATACGGGAAGCGTCGTCAGAGGCTTCAGCGCCGCCCTGAAGGAACTTCTCCGGGTCCATGCCGAGAATATTGAGAATGCGGCCGAGGCCGAGGAGCTGCCGAACAAGTTCAGGCGACCCCGTGCGGTTGATTTCAGTAGCGAGCTCAAAGAGCACGGATACGGCCAAGGCCGTATTGAAATCGTCGTCCATTGCAGCCTTGAAGCGCGCTGCGAAGGGTTCATTCCAATCCAGCGCAGCTCGGTCAGCAGCGCGCCCCTTGAGCGCCGTATAAAGGCGAACGAGCGCCTTATGCGCCTCTTCAATGAGAACGGACGAGAACGTAATGGGGCTGCGGTATTGACTGCGAAGCAGGAAGAAACGAAGCACTTCAGCGCCGCACCCTTCACCGTAGGCGGCATTGGTTTCCTTGAGCGCATCCCGGATCGTCCAGAAGTTGCCGAGCGACTTGCTCATCTTTTCTTCTTTGCCGTCGGCCGAACGCACGCGCAGCGGCCCCGAATGCATCCAAGTGCGCGCGAACTGATGGCCCGTCGCCGCTTCGCTTTGGGCAATTTCGTTCTCGTGATGCGGGAACACCAGATCCGGGCCGCCGCCGTGGATATCAATGGTTTCGCCAAGGAGATCCATCGCCATGGCTGAGCATTCGATATGCCATCCCGGGCGCCCGCACCCCCATTTGGAATCCCACTGCGGTTCACCAGGCTTTGCACTCTTCCAGAGCACAAAGTCGAGCGGATCATGCTTGCCTTCGCGCTCCTGCACCCGAGCGCCGGACTGCAGATCGTCAATGGACTTACCGGAAAGTCTTCCGTAATTGGGAAACTTGCGGACGGCATAGTCAACATCACCGTCAGCAGCGTGGTAAGCAAAACCCTTTTCCTCGAGCTTGCCGATCAGATTGAGCATCTGCGGGATGTACTGAGTTGCACGCGGCTCGAATGTCGGCGCAAGGCAACCCAGTGCCAGCATGTCTTCCTGCATGGCGCGGGCAAATTCATCGGTAAGCTCATCGGTCGTGACGCCGCGTTCCGCCGCGCGGCGGATGATCTTATCGTCAACGTCGGTGATGTTGCGCACAAAAGTGACTTTGTAACCCGACGCCTCAAGCCAGCGGCGCACAACGTCAAAAGCAACGAAGGTTCGGCCGTGGCCGATATGGCAGTAGTCATAGACCGTCACGCCGCAGACATACATACGTACGCGGCCGGGTTCAAGAGACTCGAAAGGGCGCTGCTCGCGCGTGAGGGTCGAATAAATCGAAAGCATGGTGCTCGAACGAAAAAATCACGAGACCCTCAGCGCCGTCCCATATCTCGATACAAGTCCTAAAAGACCAAGAGAGATGTGGATGTGCTGAGAGCCGCTAAAATCAACAGTTGACTAATCTTCGAGAGTATAGCGGCTGCCTTGGGCTCTCTAACCTCTGGAAAAGACCGCTTCAGGCCGATGCGCCCCGCAAGTGCGTATCAGCCGAACGATCGAAGACGCTGCATTGAGGAGCTCCCAAGCTCCCTGATTTGCTGCGCAAACATTTTTATTCAAGCGATCTGCGATGCCCATTTTCCGTCTCCGCCGCCCGCTGCGCGGTTACATTTTCTCCGCGCTTATCTGCTCCGCCCTTGCGGCAGGTCTCACCTCCGCTTCCGGCTCCGCGATGGCCGCTTCTGAAATGCAGGAACTCGCCGCAACGCTGCACTCTGCGGATTTCTCTCCCCGCGTTGATCAGCTTCTCAAGGCCGGACACCCTGCACAAGCGCTTGAACTTGCCGACCTTGGCCTGGAAAAAAATCCCCGCAGCGCCCAGCTTCGCTTCAGCCGAACCGTCGCGCTGGAACGGCTCGGCCGCACGGAGGAAGCCGCCAAAGCCCTTCGTTCGCTCATTGCCGAATATCCCGAAATTCCGGAGCCTTACAACAACCTGGCGGTGATTGAAGCCGGCATGGGCAGTCTTGAAGAGGCCGTGAAGCTCCTTGACCGCGCGCTCCTCCTCAATCCCAACTTTGCAACGGCTCAGAAAAACCGCGGCGACGTGTACCTCGCGCTCGCGCTTGAGAGCTACGAAGCTGCCGCACCGAGCCTCTCCTCCAACACCGAACTGCAGCAGCGCCTGAAGACGCTGCGCCGTCTCACTGCACACTGACAATGCATTGAGTGCATTCGTCATTCACCCCGCTTCGAGGATTCCAATGAGGATCCGCCGTTTTCCCTTTTGACATTTCCCAATCAACATGAAGAATCGTTTCCGCATCCTGCTGCCGCTTGCTTCTTTTGCTGCCGCCCTGACTTCGCTCCCTGCCGCTGCCGCCGGCAAAGAAGAGCTTGTTGAAATCGACACCACTCTGGGCAATATCGTTGTGCGCCTCGCGCCCGACCGCGCCCCCATCACGGTCAAGAACTTCCTCACTTATGTGCGCGAAGGCTTTTACAAAGACACCATCTTTCATCGAGTGATTCCGGGATTCATGATTCAGGGGGGCGGCTTTACCGAGCAGCTTCGTGAGAAGCCCACCCATGATCCCATTCCGCTCGAAGCCCGCGGCGGCATGAAAAACGAACGCTATACGATCGCCATGGCCCGCACGAGCTATCCGCACTCGGCTACGTCTCAGTTCTACATCAACGTTGCTGACAATGACTTCCTCAACGCTGATCAGGCAAGCGACGGCAACGGCTACTGTGTTTTCGGCACGGTCGTCAAAGGCGCCGACGTCGTTGACAAGATTGCCGCTGTGCGCACAACCACTCGCCGCGGCATGAACGATGTACCCGTTGACGTCGTTAAGATCCTTGACGTCAAAGTGCTGCCTTAATTCCTGCAGCGCTTCGCTCAGCATCCATGGGCTGTGCGAAAATGCTGGATTTACCTTAAGCAGTCATGCTGATGCATCCCGACTCGGAGCGTTAGCCCGACTGCATATGAATGTTTAATTGGAACAACAAATCTCATGATCCGCTTCACCACAAATCTCGGCGTCATTGATATTGAACTCGACCCGGAACACGCTCCCATTACCTGCGCCAACTTTGAAAACTATGTGAAGTCGGGCTTTTACAACGGCACGATCTTCCACCGCGTTATCCGCGGCTTCATGATTCAGGGCGGCGGCTTTGAAAAAGGCATGAAGCAGAAGCCCACCAATGCCCCGATCGAAAACGAAGCGGCCAACGGTCTGAAAAACAACAAGTACACGATCGCCATGGCTCGTACGCAGGATCCGCACTCTGCAACGGCTCAGTTCTTCATCAACGTGGCCAACAATGACTTCCTCAACCACACTGCTCCCACTCCGCAGGGCTGGGGCTATGCCGTCTTCGGCAAGGTTGTGGCCGGACAGGATGTGGTCGACCAGATCGCCAAGGTCCGTACGGGCATGGTCTCCTTCTACGGCGACGTTCCTGTTGAAGATGTTGTGATCGAAAAGGCCGAGATCATCTAAAGAGCGGCGAATGCACGGTCGGACGACATCTCGCTCCGGCCGGCTCCCGCCTCCCGCATACGCACGAGAACCGTCATGGACACCCAGAATCAGCTTCCTCCGCCCGCACTAGCCGGACTTACCGAGATCGCTCCGCTAACGAACCCGATCATCATTTCCGACCTTCATCTTGCACCTACGAAGCCCAAAACCATCATGGCCTTCGTACGCTTCATGAAGACCATTGCGCCGCGCTACCCGGAGCTCGTTATCCTGGGCGATCTTTTTGACTACTGGATCGGCGACGACGCACATCCTGAAGCACAGCCTGTGATCGCGCTGCTTAAGCTCCACGCCGCTACCGGCCGACGCGTCATTGTGATGCCCGGCAACCGTGACGTTATGCTGGGCGCCGCATTTGCCCGCGCCGCGGGCGCCGAATTGATCCGCGACCCTATCGTCGCTGATATTTGCGGCCGCAAAACTCTGCTCGCGCACGGCGACCAGTGGTGCCTGCGCGATGTGGCTTATCAAAAGTTCCGCGCTCTCACTCACGATCCTCGCTGGCAGGCCATGATGCTCATGAAGTCTGTTGAGGAACGACTGGCCATTGCCAAACAGGCCCGAGCGCAGTCCGAGTCCGAAAAGGGCGAAAAGAGCATGGCTGACATGGATGTTGTCGAATCTGCCGTTGCCGAAGCCGTCAAAGCCGCAGGCGTTGATCTGGTCATTCACGGCCACACCCATAAGCCTGCCGCGCACATGCAGAACGGCTATGAACGCTGGGTGATTCCCGACTGGGAGCTCGACGGCCCGGACGGCACCGCCAAGAGCGGCGCCATCACCTTCCTCGAGGGCGCCAGACCCCAGATTCAGATGCTCTAAAAACGTCTGCCGATTCATTTTGAATCACCTGCAGGACCGTTGACCTTTTGAGTCGGCGGTCTTTTCTTTTGCGTCAACAGTGAACCGCCGCCCCTTGCTTTTAAAGTTCTTCTCTAAGACAAATGCCTGAGGAATAAAGCATCAATTCGTTGAAAAATAGAACCTATTCTCTGCAGTAAATCCGTTTTGGAGATTTTGACAGATGGACGCAGCATCTCTTACACAGGCGCTCTACAACGCCTTTTGCACCAACAAGCCGCTTGACATGAAGGCCTGCTCGGGTGTTTTGAATGACTATGAAAGTGCTTATGCCGTTCAGCGCAAATTTGCCAAATTAAAGGGCGAACCGACTGGCGGCTACAAGATCTCGCTCACGAGCAAAACGACGCAGGATATGTTCGGCACCACCGAACCGCTCTTTGGCGAACAAACCAAGTCGCATATCTTTGCAGCGCCCTGCACGCTCGAACTTGACCACATGAACGAACCGCTCATTGAGGTTGAACTCTCAATGATCCCCAAGGTGGATCTGACGAGCAGCATGAGCGACGAAGAGCTTCTTGAAAACATCACCGTCGCCGGCGGCATTGAAGTTCCGGACGCCCGCTTTGAAGCTTGGTTCCCGACGCTCAACAAATACTTGGTGGTTGCCGACTGCGCCGTCGGCGGCTGCATCATTCACGGCACGCCCGTTGACGGCAAGACGCTCACAGTTGCCGGCCTCAATGCCATCCGCTGCGAACTCTTCAAGGACGGCAAACTCATCAAGGCAGGCAATTCGACGGAAGTGCTCGACAATCCGATCCATGCGCTCAAGTGGCTCGTCGCCGCGCTCGAAAAACGCGGCCGTCAGCTCAAAGCCGGTCAGGTCGTTTCGAGCGGCACCTTCTTTGTTCCGCCGCACCTTGAACGCGGCGAATATGTCGCCCGCTACACCGGCACGATTACGGAAGACGTGAAGCTGACCGTCAAATAATTCGCGCCTGAATTCGAAAAGAGCCTCCGCAAACTTGAATGTTTCCGGAGGCTCTTTCATTTGCGCTACAGGGAATATCCTGCGCCAAGCTTCACGCGTCAGACCCGGTCGGCGGCTTCACGAGCTTCGTTGCGGCACCGGCGCGCGAAGAGAAGCATTTCTCCCAAGAAAAGCGCCACGGCTGCCCAAATGATCAGGAAACCCACAAGCATGCCTTTTGAAAAAGGCTCGCCGAACGCAAAAACACCGATCAGAAAAACCATCGTCGGGCTGACATACTGAATAACAGCCGACGTGGAATAAGGGATCCGGCGCACGCCGGAAGCAAAAAAGAGGAGCGGCACAGCGGTAACTGGACCGGCAGCGACAAGCAGAATCTGCGTCGTCAGATCAGCCGAAATGAAGGCGAGCTCATGATCTGACCACAGAAACCATAACCATGCTGCAGCCGCCGGAGTGAGGAGCAGACTTTCAAGCACCATGCCCTCAAGACTGCCGAGCGGAGCGATCTTGCGGATAAGCCCGTAAAGCCCGAAGGTTACAGCAAGCATCAGCCCGAGCCAGGGGGCAACGCCTGTGGTCCAGGTTATCCAAAGCACCCCAACGCCCGCGAGCACAACGGCAGCCTGCTGAGGCCGGCGCAGCCGCTCGCGCAGAAATAAGCTCCCTAAAGCAATCGACACCAGCGGGTTGATAAAGTAGCCGAGCGAGGCCTCAATGGTGCGGCCGGAAACAATGGCATAAACGTAAATGCCCCAATTGGCGCCGATGATGAGCGCGGAGAGACAGAAGACACCGAGCACCTTCGGCGTCATGAGTGCGCCTTTAAGCCACGCCGTACGGCGCATAGCGACGACCACGATCGTGATGAATACAAGCGACCAGATGATGCGGTGGGCAAGAATTTCCAAGGCTCCGATGCCCTGTAAGGCATGGAAGTAAAACGGGAAAAGACCCCAGAGAAAATACGCGGCGAAGGTGGCTAAGATACCGAAAGGCATAGGTTTGTGCGCTTGAAATACAGAATGCGGCCGAGGGCGCAGAGGCTCTCGGCCGCATGACTTTCAGAGTTTATGAAAGCGCCGCCAGACGTTCAAGCACGGTTCCGGCGAGAACAGTAGCCGTGGCGGGAATCACTTCGTCGTTAAAGTCGAAGGTCGGGTGGTGCAGCGCGGCTTTATGGCTGTCATCGCGAATACCGGCGCGGATGATGCAGCCGGGCACCTTAAACGTATATTCAGCGAAATCCTCTCCGCCCATTGAGATGGGCATCTCTTCGGCATGCTCCGCGCCGAACTGATGCGTGATGAAGCTGCGAATGTGCTCGACGGCTTCGGGCGTATTGAAAAGCGACGGCACCAAACGATCGTAACGGAATTCGCCCGTGCAGTTCTCGGCTTCTGCCACGCGCTCCACCATGCGCGCCATCTCTGCTTCAATCTGATTGCGGACATCTTCATTGAAGGTGCGCACCGTACCCGAAAGCGTGACGGTTTCAGGGATGACGTTGGGGGTATGGAAGTTCCCGCCGTTCACCGACGAAATGGAGAGCACGGCCGTCTCAATGGGATTGACCTTGCGTGAAACGATTGTCTGCAGAGCGCCGATGAGCACGCCGGCAGTTGTAATGGGATCGACGCCGAGGTGCGGGCGAGCCGCATGAACACCCCGCCCCTTCACCGTGATATAGAAGAAGTCGGTTGAGGCCTGAGCGGGGCCCGCGCACAAACCGTACTGTCCCTTGGCGACCGTCGGTTCATCATGGGCACCGTAGATTTCCTGAATGCCCCAATGCTCAAAAACGCCGGACTGGACAACACGGAGCGCCCCGCGGCCGATTTCTTCAGCGGGCTGAAAAATGCCGACGACGCGGCCTTTGAAACTCGCGCGCTTTTCGTGCAGATAGCGCAGCGCCCCCAAAAGCCAGGCAGCGTGACCGTCGTGACCGCAGGCGTGGCAGCGCATTTCTGTCTGACTTTTCCATGGATTTGCCGAATTGTCAGGCATCGGAAGCGCATCAATGTCGGCGCGCAGCGCCACTGTTGCTCCAGGCGCCGCTCCATTGATGACAACCACTACGCCGCCCTTGACCTCATCGGGATCCACATGTTCAAGTCCCCAGCCTTTGAGGGTTTTGACGATCAGATCAACCGTACGAGGCGTCTCGAAACCGAGTTCCGGATGAGCATGAATGTCACGGCGCAGAGCGGCAAGCTCGTCCGCCCACTGAACCAATTCAGGAAATGCCTTGTCGGCAAGAATGGGCTGCATGGATGTATCTCCAATTTATATTTGTATTCCTTGCGGTGCACCCGAAGACTTGCATGCCTCTCAAGGCTCTGTCGACAGGGTTCTCCGACTGCACGGCATTGGAGCATTATGCCGCCGACTTCTGAAGAGCTGACCTCAACAAATTCCCTATGCGGCAGTCCTCCAGCACATGAATTGAGCATGAATGCAGTCATTGCTGCCGCCCAGTCGGCTGGTTCGAGAGGCCTGCAAACGGCCTAACATCAGGCGACGCCCCAATCATGACGAAAGTGCATCAATTCAGTGCGATGTGCACAATTTTGCAACGTCCCGATCCGATTCAAGGCGTCTTGTCGTAAACCCTGAGTACTTTGCCTTACCCCACGTCGAACAAATCAATAATCGAGTGAATCTGCCGATCGTTGTGCGTACTGAAAAAGCCGCCGACAAAACGAGGCGCTATGGTACGAACTCAACAATGCACACTGCGTCCGGCGGTATTGCGCTGACCGAATGCAAGGGTTTTCTGCATGACGCGGCAAGAGTTCGTGGCATGTGCTTTGCTTTAAGCCCATAAAGAGTGATCGGCGCAGAACATCTCTGCCCCGACGGGCAGTTCGGATGTCCAAAGCCCGCAAGGGATCAACACGGCCGCAACGCATTCTTTCCGCTTGAGCCAACCAATTTACAAGAACAATGATGGAAGCTAAAGAAACAAACATCACGCCGCAGGCAGAGCTCCCCATATTGGAGGTTGAACACCTCCGCGTGCAGTTCACTTCGGACTCGGGCACTACCACGGCAGTAGTCGATGAATCCTTCTCCATCCGCCCCGGCGAGACCCTTGCGCTGGTAGGCGAATCGGGATCCGGCAAGTCCGTTACCTCCCTCTCTGTAATGCGTCTTGTCGAACACGGCGGCGGCAAGATCGTCAACGGCTCCATCAAACTGCGCTGCCGCGACGGCCGCGTGGTTGACCTGCGTCATGCCAATAAGTCTGAACTGCAGCATCTGCGCGGCTCTGAAGTGGCCATGATCTTCCAGGAGCCGATGACCTCCCTGAACCCGGTGTTCACGGTCGGTGCGCAGATTGCCGAAAGTCTGATCCTGCACCGCGGCATGGATGAAAAGGAAGCGCTCAAGGAAGCCGTTCATCTGCTCGAACTCGTGCGCATTCCCGATGCTGAACGCATCTCTTTAAGGTTCCCGCACCAACTCTCGGGCGGCATGCGTCAGCGCGTCATGATTGCCATGGCGCTTGCCTGCAAGCCGCAGCTCTTGATTGCAGACGAACCGACAACGGCGCTTGACGTTACGGTTCAGGCACAGATTCTTGCCCTAATTTCCGAACTTCAGAAAGAAATCGGGATGGCGGTGCTCTTCATCACGCACGACATGGGCGTAGTGGCGCAGATCGCCGACCGCGTCGCTGTCATGCGCTACGGTGAAATTGTGGAGTCCGGCACTGCTCAAGCCATCTTTGCGCATCCGCAGCACCCCTATACGCAGGCGCTGCTCTCCGCCGTACCCCGTCTGGGTGCCTTGAAAGACATTGAACATCCGTGCTTCTTCCGGCTGATTGATCCGGACAACGGCAAAGTCATCGAACCGCCCTCGGACAAACTCCCGCCGCCGGGAGAAAAAATTCTTGAAGTTAAGAATCTGGTGAAGACCTTCCCCGTCCGCACCGATTTCTGGGGGCGCCCCACCTACGTCGTACGCGCCTGCGACCATGTGAGCTTTGATCTGCGCGCAGGCGAAACGCTCTCGATCGTGGGCGAATCGGGCTGCGGCAAGTCAACCACTGGCCGCGCCGTTCTGCGGCTGCTCGATGTCGACAGCGGAGAAGTCCTCCACCGCGGCAAGTCGCTGCTGCGCATGACCCGGCACGAACTTCAGGAAGAGCGCCGCAATCTGCAGATGATCTTCCAGGATCCTTACGCCTCGCTTGATCCGCGACAGACCGTGGGCTACTCGATTGCCGAGCCGATGATGATCCATAACTACTGCTCCAAAAAGGAGATGTACGACCGCGTAGCGCTGCTCCTTAAACGCGTGGGACTCTCCCCGGATATGGCTAACCGCTACCCGCATGAATTCTCCGGCGGTCAGCGTCAGCGCATCTGTATTGCCCGTGCGCTTTCGCTCAAACCCCAGATCATCGTGGCCGATGAATGCGTTGCCGCGCTCGACGTCTCCATCCGTGCTCAGGTGGTGAACCTGATGATGGAACTGCAGGAGGAAATGGGACTTTCCTATATCTTCATCTCTCACGACATGGGCGTCGTTGAGCGCATCAGCCACCGCGTGGCCGTCATGTATCTCGGCCAGATCGTCGAAATGGGCTCGCGCCGCGCTGTCCTCGGCAATCCGCTCCATCCATATACGCAAAAGCTCCTCTCGGCCGTTCCGATTGCCGACCCGCAGGAGCGCAACCTTCTGAAGCTGCTCAATCTCTCAGACCTCCCGAGCCCGGTACGCAAAGTGGGTGATGATCCCGTCATCGAACCGCTCGTTGAAGTTGAACCCGGACACTTCGTGGCCAAGCATGTCGTGGGCACGATGGAAGGTCATAAATAAGAGCAAAGGGAAACAACATGCAGAAACGGCAAACCCTCACCAAACTGCTCCCTGCTGCGCTCATTTGCGCCGCCGTGCTCTCACCGGCCGGCGCAGCTGAAGCCAAAAATGAAATTACCGTCGCCGTAGCGAGCACCTTCACTACGATGGACCCGTGGAACGCGACGGACACGCTCTCTCAGGCCGTGGCAAAGTCCTTTTATGAAGGGCTCTTCAAGTTCGACCGAGAAATGAACGTTGTTCCGAGCCTTGCCGAATCGGCTGAATCGAGCCCCGACGGCATGCAGCATGTCGTGCACCTGCGCCGCGGCGTGAAGTTCCATGACGGCACGACATTCACGGCCGAAGCAGTCAAAGCCAATTTTGACCGCATCACAACGCCCGGCAGCACGCTCAAGCGCTTTTTCCTTTTTGAAAACGTCGCTTCACTCAAGGTGCTCGATCCTTACACGGTCCGCTTCACGCTCAAGCGTCCGAATTCGGCCTTCATCAACCGTCTTGCGCATCCGTCGGCTGTCATGATCTGCCCGAAGAGCCTCAGCGAAAAGGAAGTCAGCATTGCCTTCCATCCTTGCGGCACCGGGCCTTTTGTCATGAAGAACTACAACCCGAGCGACGTTTTGCGGGTGGAGAAGAACCCGAACTACTGGCGCGCGGGATACCCGAAGCTCGATGCCATCACCTGGCGTCCTGTAGTGGAAAACAGCACGCGCGTAGCCATGGCGCTCACGGGAGAAGCCGATTATGCGTTTCCGCTGCCTTCCGAGCAGGTCAAAATGGTGAAGGACAAAGGCACGCTCCGCGTCGACGTCACGCCTTCGATCATGCTTCGCTTTGTGGAAATGAATCTCACGAAGCCCGTCTTCAAGGATGTCCGCGTTCGTCAGGCGCTTAACTACGCCGTGAACAAAGAGGCGCTCGTCAAGGTGGCCTTTGCCGGATACGCCGACGTGGCCGAAGGCATTGCGCCGCTCTCGGTTGACTATGCCGTTAAGCTCGGTCCCTGGCCTTATGACCCGCAGAAGGCCAAGGCGCTTCTTAAAGAAGCGGGCTACCCGAACGGCTTTGAAGTGGAACTTTGGTCGGGCTACAACCATACGACGGCCTCCAAGATCATTCAGTTCCTGCAGCAGCAGCTCGCTCAGGTCGGCGTCAAAGTTCGCGTACGCACGCTTGAGGCCGGCGAACGCACGAGTTTTGTAGAGTCGACGCCCCAGCCCGAGCAGAGCCGTCATGAGCTTTATTACATTGGCTGGTCGAGCTCCACGGGCGAACTCGACTACGCGGTGCGCCCAGTCCTCGCAACGTCAAGCTTCCCGCCCCGCGGCTCCAACGAGTCCTACTATTCCAATCCCGCGGTTGATCAGGCGCTTTTCTATGCGCTCGGCACCACCGACCGCGAGAAGAAGTCAGCGATCTATGCGCAGATGCAGGAAACGATTTGGAAAGATGCACCGTGGATCTTCCTCGTGAGTGAACAAAACATCGCGGCAAGCTCCAAAGCGCTCCACGGTTTTTACATTCAGCCCGACTCGAGCTTTAACTTCGAGGAAGCCAGCTTAGAGCCGGCTTCTCTCATGAAGCCCTGAAGACGAGTTCAGGAACAAATCAACAACAAACAAGCAGGCAGAAAGTTCCATGCTGAGATATTTCATCAAGCGACTCCTCGGGATGATCCCCACGCTCATCATCGTGGCGGTCTGCGTCTTCTTCTTCATTCACCTGCTCCCGGGCGACCCGGCACGTTTGGCCGCCGGTCCGGAAGCTGACGAAGCGACGGTGGAGATGATCCGCCACAGTCTGGGTCTCGACCGCTCGATCCCTGAGCAGTTCGTGAACTTTGTGGTGGGCGCGTGTCAAGGCGACTTCGGCACCTCCATTCGTTCCCAGCGTCCGGTGATTCAGGAAATCGGCGAACGCTTTGGCCCGACGCTGTGGCTCACGCTTACCTCCATGGTTTGGTCGGTGATCTTCGGTCTGGTGATCGGCGTGATTTCCGCGGTCTACCGCAACAAGTGGCCTGACCGCATCGGCATGACGCTCGCCGTCTCCGGCATTTCGTTCCCGGCCTTTGCACTCGGCATCCTGCTCATGGAAATCTTTTCCGTTGAGCTCGGCTGGCTGCCGACGGTAGGCGCTTCGTCCTGGAAGCACTACATTCTCCCGTCGATCACGCTCGGCGCAGCGGTTGCCGCCGTGATGGCCCGCTTCACGCGTGCTTCCTTCGTGGAAGTGCTCCATGACGACTACATCCGCACCGCCCGCGCCAAGGGCGTGACGGAAACGAAGATCGTTGCCAAGCACGCGCTCCGCAATGCTTTGATTCCCGTGGTCACGATGATGGGTCTGCAGTTCGGCTTCCTGCTCGGCGGCTCCATCGTGGTGGAAAAGGTCTTTAACTGGCCCGGCATGGGGCGTCTGCTCGTCGACGCCGTCGACATGCGCGACTACCCTGTGATTCAGGCGAGCGTTCTGCTCTTTTCGCTTGAATTCATCGTCATTAACCTCGTGGTCGACGTGCTCTACGGATGGATCAATCCGTCGATCCGCTACAAGTAAAAGAAGAATCGGAGTGAATAAATGAGTACTGAAACTGCAGTGGATCCGCGCATTGCCAAGTCCAACGATGCGCTGCGCACCCCGATGGGCGAGTTCTGGCGCAAGTTTAAGAAGCAGCCGGTGGCGATGGCCGCTGCCGGATTCGTCTTCTTTTTGATCATCGTCGCCATTGTCGGCCCCATGATCACGCCGTTTGATCCGGAAAACTTCTTCGACTACGACCGTCTGAATGAAGGTCCTTCGGCCGTGCATTGGTTTGGCGTTGACGCCCTCGGGCGCGACATCTTCAGCCGCATCGTCGCCGGCACACGCATCTCGCTCGTCTGCGGCTTTTCGTCCGTTTTAGCCGGTGCTGTCATCGGCACGATTCTCGGCCTGATCGCCGGTTTCTATGAAGGATGGCCCGACCGCATCATCATGCGTATTTCGGACGTGCTCTTTGCTTTCCCGGGCATTCTGCTCGCGATCGGCATTGTGGCGATTCTCGGCGGCGGCATGCTCAACGTCGTCGCGGCCGTGGCGATTTTCTCGATTCCGGCCTTCGCCCGTCTGGTCCGCGCGAATGTGCTGAGCCTGAAAACCCAGACCTATGTTGAGGCGGCGCGAAGCCTGGGCATCAGCGACACGATGCTTCTGTTCCGCCATATTCTGCCCGGCACGATCTCGGTAATTCTGGTCTATCTCTCGATGCGTATCGGCACGTCAATCATCACCGCGGCATCGCTCTCCTTCCTGGGGCTCGGCGCTCAGCCGCCGATGCCTGAATGGGGCGCAATGCTTAACGAAGCCCGCGCTGACCTGCTCACCGCGCCGCACGCGGCGATCTTTCCCGTGATTGCGATCTTCCTCACGGTGCTTGCCTTCAACCTTTTGGGCGACGGTCTGCGCGATGCGCTTGACCCGAAGGTCGACACCAATCGTTAATCACCCTAACGCTGCGTGACAGCGATGAGCGGCGGACCTCTTTAGTGAAGTCCGCCGCTTTTTTTGCTCCCGGACGAAGCAGGAATACAAACAGCGTCACACTGCGGAACTACAATCATTACTGGTTGAAAGGCACCGTCTTACTTTGGAGGGTTTTATGACAACAAAAACAATTGAGCTGCCCGCTCCGCGCGAATTGAAGATGACGCTCACGGAGGCTCTGAAGGCACGCAAAACCATTCGCTCTTTCACGACAGAGCCCATTTCCGACGCAGATCTTTCAACGCTCCTTTGGTGCACGGCCGGCATTACACGTCCTGACGGAAAGCGGACCGTTCCCTCCTGTCTCGATCTGCGTACTGTCTCGGTCTGTGTTCTGCGCGCTGACGGCGCATGGCGCTGGAATGCGTCCAAGAATACGCTCGAGCTTCTGACCCCGGAAGACCTCCGCGCAGCGTCAACGATGGGACAGCACGCTTTTGTTGATACGGCCCCTGTAACACTCGTCTTTGTCGTTGAAGCGACGCCCCGCACGCAGATGGCTCGGCCGCACTGGGCTTATCTCGATGCCGGCACCATGGTCGAAGCCGCTTATCTGGCCGGCACCGCACTCGGTCTCGGCGGCGTTGCGCGCGGTTCGGTTGCAGGTCCCGAGCTCGGCAAACGCATGAAGCTGCCGGCCACCTATGAACCCGTTTTCTGCTTCACCTGCGGTCATCCGGCCTAAGCGCTTTGATCTCTGACTGAAGCGAGATGCTCAGCATTGCCGCGAGCATCTTCTTCGCGGCGTTCCCGTTCATTCATTCGCTTTTCTCCTTCGGCGAATCGACTCGAACGCCGACTTCCTCTCTTTATCAAAAAAAGTTTTCACGTTGACCGTACAGCACCGCGCCCAAAAAATCCTTGACGGACTTCTCAGTTTTTTGGAAGTCGGACGCGGTCGGCTTGCGCTCGGCTGCCTCATCGTCCTGCTTGCACTCTCTTCATGGGTGCTTTGCGACCGATTCACTCACCGCGCTTTTGATACAAGTCTCGCGTCGCTTATTCCAGCGGAATTAGCCCCGGAACTGCCCGAGGATATTGAAGACGCCCTGCGCGCCCGCCTGAGTCAGGATGAAGCCGGCAATGTCATCGTGCTCCTTCGCGTCAAGGGCGACACAGCAGCGGCGGCAGAAAAACTCAGGCAGCTCGCCGAGACCGCTCAAGCGGCAGTACGGAACGTACTGCTCGCATCACCCGCCCTATCAGAGCGCTCTCCAGAGCGTTTTGGGGCCGGTGCTGTCCCCAAAATTCCTCATGCCGCCGGCCGACTGCTTTCGGATGCCGACAGAAGTGCGCTCAGGAGTCTCATCGGCCTGCCGGAACCAAGCCGCAGCGAACGGCTGACAGAGCGAGCCGTCGGCTGCCTCACGAGCGCCGTGTCGCTCAGGATTCTCGGCTTTGCCAATGATCCGTTCTGCACCTATGACCATTGGCTCACCGAAGAACTTAAGCGCCTCCCTTGGCGCGCCTCTTCGAGCAACGGCCGCACGGAGCTCGAATTAAAGACTGTGCCGCCCGGAGAAACCGTCCGCGTGCTTTTTTTCACCGCGGACGAAAACCTGGCGGCAGCCGGGAAAGCTCATTTTGCGCAGACGCTCGAAGACGCTCAAAACGCCGCTCAGGATGCGGTGGGGCACGGAGCCTCCGTCCAGATCGAAGCGGCCGGCGTGCCGCTCTTTACCGATGCGATCGCTGCCCGCGCACAGCGCGAGCTCACCTTTATCGGCACCCTCTCGACCATCAGTGTCTTTGCATTGGCTTGGGCGCTTTTCGGCAGTCCCGTCGTGCTCTTGCTGATGGCCGGAACCATTCTCCTCGGCTTCACGCTTGCACTGGGCGCCGCCTTTGCCGTCTTCGGCACGCTCTCGCTCATTACCTTCGTTTTCGGCGCAACGCTGATCGGCGTATCGATTGACTATTCTTCGCATTGGTTTGCCCTCAAGACTGCCGGAGAATCCGCACAAGCGCGCCGCCGCCGCATGGCCGGCGCGCTCCTCTCGGCAGCGCTTTCCACTGCCGCCGCATACTGCACGCTTGCGCTGACGCCGCTGCCCGGTCTTCGGCAGATGGCCGTCCTCGCCGCCTGCGGCGTCGTGGGAACGCTCTTCACCGTCTTGACGGTGCTTCCTCGACTGGAGCGTTGGGTGCCTAAAGACCAGACGCGGCTGATGCGAATGCTGGCCCAAGCGCTCCCCCGGCTTCCCAGACTGGACGCCTCGGCACTCAGACGTCCTGCGGTTCTCTTCGGTCTCGCCATTTTTGCCGCAGCGCTTCTCTTTGGCCTCTCGCGCATGCATTTTGACGCGGGCATCAGAGACCTGCAGGGAGCGCCGCCCAAGCTCCTGGAGAGTCAGCTGGCAGTGTCCCGCGCCTTGGCGCTGCCGTCACCGGCTCAAGCTTTTGTCCTGCAGGGCCTGACATTGAGTGAAACGCTCGAACACGAAGAAGCGCTCTTGTCCTCCATGGAGGCCATACCTGAACTCAAGAGCCTCACGCCTTCCGGGCTTTCCATGCTGCTGCCCTCGGATGCCAAACAGGATGCTGACAGAGATCTCGTTGCCGCGGCAACGGCTGCCGCCGCCCCCCGGCTTCTTGAGCTGCTCGGAGCTTCGCCAAAAGGGCCTGACACCCAGCGAATTGCCTTGAATGATTTAGAAAGTACGCCGTGGCGTGAACTCACTCATCGCTTCGTGCTGGAGAACCAGCCCGGACGCGCCGTCACGGTACTGATGCTCGCCGGCGTTGAGCCCAAGCATCTTCCTTTCTTAACGAAGGCCGCTGAAGCTGTGCCGGGCGCTTATTTTGTAGACATCACCCGCGGCATGAGCGAGGGGCTCTCGCTTTACAGAGATCTCATTCTCATGGTGCTCGCCGCCGGCATCGTGCTCCTCTGGGCGCTTTTAACGTTTCGTTTCGGGCGTGAGAGCTGGCGCGCCGTACTGCCCTCGGCCCTAGGCATTCTTGCCGCACTGGCCGTCTTTGGCTGGACGGGAACGCCCGTCACCATTTTCACCGCGCTGGGTCTCGTTTTAGTTCTCGGCCTGGGCGTTGACTACGGCATCTTCCTCACAGGGAGCCCCAGCGACGGCCGCACCTCTGCCGCCGTCCTTTTTTCGGGCGTTACGACGCTCCTTTCTTTTGGACTGCTGGTATTTTCCGCTACGCCTGCACTCCGAGCTTTCGGCATTACCGTGCTGGTGGGTCAAAGCATTGTTTGGGCAGCCACGCCGCTCTTGCGTCCGGCCGCCGATAAGCGCTGAGGTCGTGCTTCTCTCTCGTATTTGCCGCCACAGCCTTTCCTAAGTCCGTTGTTCCGAAGATGAGAAAAAGCATCTGTCAGCGGTATCTCGCCCTTGGGGGCAAAGGGTCCGGGCAGCTGCGCGGATTCCATTGGTTCCATTGGATTGGGAGATCGGTATGCCGTATTCACGCCGAACATTTCTGCGGTCTGCTGCTTTTGTCACCGGCATCGCCGGGGTGCTGACGCTCTCGGGCTGCGTCGCGGCCCCGCACCGTGCACCCCCGCCGCCCCAGCGCTATAGTCCGCCGCCGAAGCACAGACCCGCCGCCCCCGTCATTCCTCCGCCTCGTCCTCAGCCGCCGCACCATCCTCGATGGCATCGATAAACGTGCAAAAGCCTGCCATGCGCTAACATTTGATATCGGACGGAAACCGCCGCCGAACCTTAACTTCTTCGGAGGCTTTCATGCCCGTCCGCTCACGCCGACTTTTCCTTACCGCGCTCTTCGCAGTTTCGCTGCTTTCGGGCTGTGCATTGAAAAAGGCCGCTGAAGGCAGCCAAACAGCTTCGCAGAAGACAGCCAAGCCGCTTCAGCGGAAACCCTCCGTAAACTCCGCCAAGGCCATTGAACGTCCGAAGCCTCAGAAGGCGGCGGCTGCAGCCAAGGAACGCTCTTTCGTACCTGTTTTTCTGCCGGCGATTGCTGATGCTCCGCAGCTCTCCCTCGACCAGCAGATTGTCATTCGCTTCAGCCCCAAAGCCGCCCAGCATGGCGCTCCGGCTGCGGTTCCGCCCCTTCGTGCGACAGTGCTCTCTGCTCCGGGCAGCGTCAATGCGGTTTTCTCCGCGCTCAGCATGACGGTCTGGCGCATCACCTGGGACGGCAGTACGATCACCGAAGCACGGAGTCCGCGTCTGGATGAACGCATCTCCGCCGAACGGCTTCTGCGTGACCTGACCTTCACTTTATGGCCGACACAAAGCATTGCGGCTGCCGTCCCCAGCGGCTTTGAGTTTTCGAGTCACCGTCAAGGTCCCACCGAAATCCGTGAACTCTCGTCCGAGGGCACAGCCCTTTTGCGCGCACACATCACCCAGATGGGCTCACGTTCGATGATTACCATCGAAAATGAACCGGAAGGCTATACGCTGCAGATTGAATCTTTGCTTTAAGTCGAGTCCGGCTTCTTTCACGGCCTGCCGCTCCGCTCAAATTCGGTTCATCATCCTTCGCAATGCCTCACTAAGCGCTTTCGTTTAGGGGGAAAACGTTATTGCAGTCAACATTTCTCAGGGAATGTTTCAGAACTGACGGTCTTCGCTCCCCAAGCGCCCCAAAACAAAGCGCATTGCCCGTAGAGTAGACAAACCCGCACAAAAAAGTGCGGACGGAATGACCCCAGCTAAGGTCATTTCTTCTTCAAACACTTCTTTGCAAGGGAAGCAGTTTTCGGACTTCAGCACTCCGGTGACTCCGTTCTTCCCGCCGCTGCACTATGAAGACATTTGTCAGCCTTTGGGCATTTAAGGAGTCAATGCGCTAAAAACGCATTGAATGAACGATATGAAATATCTCGTGAAAGTGAGCCAGTTTGTGAACAAGACCTTCGCCCTGTGGGTGATTATCTTCGGCATTCTCGGATTCATTTTCCCCGAGATTTTCAAGTTGGTCGGTCCTTATGTTCCGGTGCTCCTCGGTGTGGTGATGTTCGGCATGGGCCTCACGCTTTCGACGGCTGATTTCCGTGAGGTGGTCCGCCGTCCGAAAGAAGTACTGACAGGGGTCGTGGCACAGTTCACGATCATGCCGCTTTCGGCTTATGCGCTCTGCGTTCTGCTCAACCTTCCGGCAGATGTTGCGGTCGGCATGATGCTCCTGGGCTGCGCGCCCGGCGGCACCGCATCGAATGTGGTGACTTTCATCGCCCGCGGCGATGTGGCGCTTTCGGTGACGGTAACGTCCTGCACGACGCTGCTCGCGCCGATCGTAACGCCGGCCTTGATGTACGTTTTTGCCAATCAGTGGCTTGCCATCGATCCGGCTTCGATGTTCCTTTCGATCGTCCAGATGATCCTGCTCCCGATCGCCGCCGGCGTCGTCATCCATAAGCTCGCGGGAGATAAAAACGTTGAAAAGTGCGTGGCTGCGCTGCCGATCGTGTCCGTTGGCGCCATCGTGGTTATCGCCGCTGCTGTCGTTGCCGCAACCCGTGCCCAGCTCCTCAATGTCGGCCTCTTGATCTTCGCCGCGGTCGCCGTGCAGAACGCCGTCGGCATGCTGCTCGGCTGGTATGCAGCACGCTTCATGGGCATGTCGCTCTCCAAGCGCAAAACCCTTGCGTTTGAGGTTGGCATGCAGAACTCCGGCCTGGCTGTAGCGCTTGCCACCCTCCACTTCGCTGCCGCCCCTGCAACCGCCCTGCCGGCTGCCGTAGCCGCCCTTTGGCACAATGTGGCTAGCCCCGCCGTTGCCTCCTGGGTTCAGAAGTGGCGCGATGCCGGCGAAAAAGAATCCTTTTTCGATCGTATCGAACGCGAAGTTCAAGAATCCAAAACGGCCAAACGCTCTGCAGCTTAAGGCTTAAGACCTGTCGGCAGTCCCGCTCAAAAATGTTTTGAAGAATTCCAATCGGCTCACATTATTTCGTGAATTTGACAAAACACCGCACCGCCTGCCGACAGCGCTCCTCATAAAGGCAAGCCCGAACCTCTGCTGAAAGGTTCGGGCTTCTTTATGCCCTTCAGAAAGGCTTGGGCCGAAGGTTGTCTTTAGCTAATGAATGATCTCAGCAGCTTCTGCCTGAGCCGCCAGCAGCATATCTTCCACGCGTACGGGCCTTGCCAAATAAGCATCCTTGCCTTCTGCATGACGCATCCATTCATGCACGCTCTGAAGCGTTGAAGCATTAAAGGTGACAAAGTCGCCCTCCCGCTCCCAGTTCTCTGCGGTTTTGAGCTCCCGCAGAATACCGTCGAGCGTCACGCTCGAGGTTCGGATGACTTGAGCAATGTGGTTTTTACGGCCCGGTATGGGCACCCGAATCCGCAGTCCGCGGGGCCCCTCAGAAACCTCACCGTAAAAAAGCGACCAGGCAATGAGGAGCGCCTTGAAGCGGTCAATGGCCGGCAGCAGCGCCAAAATGGCAAAGCCGAACCGGTCAGAAAGATTGATGAGTTCCATCTGCGCGTAAAGCGCCAGATAAAAATCCTTGTCTGCCTGCATCAGAAAAGCGAGCGCTTCACTATGCGGTATTTCTCGCAGGCGCACGTGAGAGAGCGCCTGATAACGTCCGATAGCCGAACGATGCGTGAGCCAATTCAGGTTCCCTGCGGCATTGCGCATGGGAGTGGAAAGCGCCATTGCCCCTGCGCCGGACTGTCCGTCGACCGTTGCGACAATGCGTCCGGTCAGTCCCGCCTCCACCAGCATATAGCTGCGCACTTGGACATGGGGATAGAGCCAGTCGCCGGGATTAAGCTCCCGCACCTCGCCCATGTGATCAAAAGCCTTTCGTAAATAGGGATGAATCGGCGCGGTAATCCAGGGCATGACCGGCGCAGCCCGAGGCCCGCTCCAGTCAGGCCACTGCCCGGCAAAGCGGCAGCGGCTGAGAGCGTCAAACCATTCTTGAGAAAAACGTCGCATGCAGAGCTTTTGGATGAAAATTGGTCGGTGCAGCTGACGGAAGCTGCCGCCTTAAGCGGCCTCTCCGTCAGCGCTCTGAATGTCTGCGTCCATCTTTGCAGTTTCATGCCTTCAGAAGCTGCAAAAAACCAAGAGCGGCAGCAATGCAGCAGACATCTTGGGCGGAACCCGCCCCAGTGCATTTCACCCGATTGCTTTGACCGAGCTGATGAGCATCTCCCAAAACTGCGGCACGTTGAGCTTGAGCGCAGCAAAGGTGTGACAGCCTTCAGGTGCTTTGCGGCGAAAATCACAGACCGTCATGCCGGCCGTCAGGGCGCCTTTCGTTTCAACATTGATCGGGACAGGGACCACTTCCATAACCGTCGGATCAATGACGTAAGCCATCGCGCAGGGATCATGAAGCGGCGGAGCATCAAAGCCGCGCCATGCCTTGTAGTTTTCGGCAAAGGTCTCGAGCGTTTGGTACATGAAGTCGCCTGCCGGGGTGCCAATCGCTTTGAAAGCATCGCGCACAGACTTATCAGCGCGCGCCTGATACGTCAGGTCCAGCCCGACCATCACCACCTGCCAAGGTTCATTGAAAACAATATGTGCTGCTTCCGGATCGTTTTCAATGTTGAACTCCATCGCCGGGCCAACATTGCCTGTGTGGCAGGCGCCACCCATGAGAACCACCTGCTTGACGCGCTCAACGATCTTGGGCTCGAGCCGAGCGGCGAGAGCCACATTGGTGAGAGGCCCCGTGGCCACCAGTGTGACCGACTTTTCGGGCTCCCGCATGACAACGTCGACGATGAACTGAGCCGCCGGCCGCGGATCCGGATCGCGCTCAGGCTCTGCTACCGGAACCCCCAGTCCAGTTTCACCGTGAATCTCTGAGCAGACCTGCACCTGCGGACGCAGAAGCGGCCGTGCCGAGCCCCTGGCAATAGGAACATCCCCCATGCCTGCCATCTTGGCCACGAAAAAAGCGTTCTTCGTCACGCGCTCAATGGTCTGATTGCCCGCTACGGTCGTAATGCCGAGCACATGAATGCGGGGCGATCCGACTGCCAAAAAAATAGCAGCCGCGTCGTCAAGACCAGGATCGCAGTCAAGGAGGATATTTTCAACAGTCATTAGCGCAGATTCCCTTCGGTATCCCACAAGTCGGCCACCACCGCGTCGACAACCTCAAAATGCGGAATAGATTCCGCTGCTCCGGCGCGCGTCACAGAAAGCGCTGCCGCCGTCACGGCATATTTGATCCCGTCCTCCAAAATAGCGCGGCAGCGAGCCAGATCTTCGCCCTTTTCTTCCGCATTCCATGCGAGCGTCAGCGCACGGACAGCGTACCCCGTAAAGGTATCTCCGGCCGCAGTGGTATCGACCACCGCATCCACGCGGTAGGCCGGGAAAAGTTTGGGAGACTGTCCCGGAATGCGCACGGCCACGCCGCGAGCGCCGAGCGTAATGAGGAGCGTCGTGTTCGGATAGCGTTCTCCAAGCGCCGTGAGGAGCTCAAGATCGTCGAGATTTTCCGCTGCCGCTTCATCCATGGAATAAAGCCCGCGGGCTTCACCTTCATTGAGAATTAAAGCTGCCGTTTGGTTGAGCGGCAGAAGCGGTACAGAACGGTCGAACGGCGCCGGATTGAACACGATGCGAAGTCCTTTTTCAAGGCCGATTTCAATTGCGTCCCGAATGGCGTTCGTTTCATTTTGCAAAAGCAAAACATCACCCTCTTTGAGATCGGAAACGGCATTCTTCACGAACTCACGCGTGAGGCAGGTATTGGTGCCCGGGTAATAAAGAATGGCATTCTCGCCTTCCGGAGAAATCTGGATGACCGTATGACCTGAAGCTTCATCGGCACGCATTTCAACATGCGCAACATTAACGCCTTCAGCTTCCAGAAAATTCTTCAGCACCTCGCCGTCACGGCCAATAATCCCGGCATGGGAACTCGCGATGCCGGCGCGGGCAAGCGCCACGCTTTGGTTGAGTCCTTTGCCGCCGACGTGAAGCGTACGGCGGTATGCCGCTACAGTTTCGCCGCCGCGCAGGAAATGCGGCACCTGATATACATTGTCAATATTGAGTGAACCGATGTTCAAAACGTGCATGGCTGACCTCGGCGCGAACCGTATGCTCTGCTGGTGGCTGGAACGGTTCGCTCTGATTTATTTTGTTCTTTGCTTCCTGACGGCTCGCTGGGGTCGATCTCACGACCCTTTGTACCGGCAGATCTTTTAATTTTACCGAGTTCAGAGGGCCCGTTATCAAACTTCTCACAAAGCCCTGATCAACAGGGCTGAGACTGCCCCGCTCGGGCCCAGCCCAGCAGCAGAGAAATAAAAAAAGCCGCAGCTTTCACGCTGCGGCATTGTGATCAGCACTCTTGAGCGGCGCTCATTTTTTTTGCCATAAAAGAGCCCCGGCCTTGAGGTCTTCTGGAATTTCCAATCCCAGCCGCTTCATAGCCGTCACGTTGAAAGTAGGATTTTTCACGTCCTGCACGCCGATTGGCGTTTCTGCGGCGGTTGTTCGGCCCTCAAGAATATCGGCGCCGAGCTGAGCTGCCTGAAGCCCGAGCTTGTAATAATCCACCGTCATCGCCGCCGTGCAGCCGGCGGCAAGTGACCCCATATCCCCCGATACGGTGACCTGATGAGCCGGCACCGTCGTGCGCAAAACAACCGCCATGCCGGCGACCACAACGTTGTCGGTCGGAAAGACAAAGCCGTCGACTTTTTTGCTCATGGATACGACTGCTGACTGAAGGTCCGTGAGATTCGTAACCGTCGCTTCCTCGAGTTCAATGCCGCGCTGCTCTGCCGCTGCGCGCAAGAGCTCAATCTGCACCACGGAATTGATTTCTCCGGCGTTATAGATGGTGCCGACCCGTTTGGCGTTCGGCACCAGCTTCATGAAGAGATCGAGCTGGGCAGCCACCGGGCCAATATTGGAAACACCCGTCACGTTGCCGCCGGGATGCTCATTGCTTGCAATAACCTTGGCTGCGGTGTAGCTCGTCACTGCAGCACCCACAATGGGAATGGTCTTGGTAGCGCGCGCCATGGCCTGAACCGCAGGGGTCGCAACGGCAAAAATGAGCTTGGCGTCCTTATGCACAAACCGGTCGCCAATCGTCTTGAGCGTTGACTGGTCTCCGTGAGCATTCTGCAGATCCAGACTGCCGGCGAGTCCCCGCGCCTTCAAGCCGTCTGTGATGCCGCGCACGGAATCGTTGAGGGCTTCATGATCAACAAGCTGTACGACACCTATCAGAGGCGCTTCGGCGGCTGCAAAGGCTGGTCCCAAAACGGCCAATCCAGAAAACGTCACGGCAGCAGCCGCGGCAATCAGCCGCCGGCGCAGGCCGCTCGGACATTGGGCATGAGATATTGAACCGGCATTTTGACTGTCGGGAACGCTTTGCATGTTTTCTCCTTGGTGTCTGCTCTGCAGCGGCACTCAACAGACCCGATGAGTCGTCTCACAGCAGTCCGCGCAGTTGTATTCATTGCTGATTTTCGATTTTATCGAAGCAAAGCGAATGAAACTTATGCATTTCACTTTGCAAAATATTGAATTTGACTCAATCAATAAACCGCTACCCTTAACTGCTTAGGCCGCCCATCCTAAGCGTTTCTCCGAATAACTTTTTGAAGTTTCCTACTTGCGAATGTTTCTCATTTGCGTTAAAGTTCATCTCAACACGGAACGAATTCCGCCAATTGATGAGCCAAGGGGTCGGCTCTGGCGGTTCAGCAGCACCGATTACGCAAAGCGGGGAAACTTTGTGGTGTTGCTTCGATTATCCGGAACTCTCCTGTCCGGTTCGTTCCTTGCTACTACGGGAGGCCGCGCGTTTCTTGGTCCGCGGCCTCCCCTTTTTTTGCCTTTTTTCTGTCAATCTGGTCTGCACGCAGGCATGACGCCCAAACTCCCGGGGATGCACCTAGTCCCGGAACACCCGCGGTGGCAAGGGCAAACCTAACAGGGTAAAGAGATCTCGGATTTTCTTCGGGATCTCTTTTGTTTTCCAAGCGTTGCGATCAGTTGGTTTATTGGCCTTCAGAT